>Ga0111538_10001860_pt1 | contig 29609 bp, 25 predicted proteins | sample SoiMethybrSBSTD1_FD_79669 | JGI IMG/M metagenome (GOLD analysis project Ga0111538, IMG submission 79669) | Bulk soil microbial communities from a Populus tree surrounding site in Tennessee, USA - Soil MetaG P. TD hybrid SBSTD1 (version 2)... | ecosystem: Environmental > Terrestrial > Soil >... | reverse complement strand
CTCGGGTTTGCTCGCGATTGAACCGACGCCGGCAGGAAGTACGGAACGGGGCGGCTCAGGTTCCCTCGCCGTTTTTTTTCATCCCGCGGCGCCCGTCGCGCACGCGCTGCGCCGGCGCCAGTCAACGTGGCCCATTTTCGGCGCCGGCACAGCGCCTGCGCTCTCGGGCGCCTGACGGCGTGATGAAAAAAACCGACTCGGAAACCTTCGCCAGTCCCGTCGTTCCCTACTTCCCGGCCGAGCGGCTTGTGGCCTATCGCGTGGCGCGCGAGGTCCTCGCGGAGGTCGCGCGGCTGAGCCGCGGCTGGCACGGGCGGGCTGGCCTGCGGTCGCAGGCGCTGGATGCGGCGGAGAGCGTGGTGCTGAACCTGGGCGAGGGCGCGGCGCAACCGGCGCGCTCGGGCTCGAAGCGGCGGCACTACGTGATCGCGCTGGGGAGCGCGGACGAGGTGGGCGCGGCGCTGGACGCGGCGGCGGCGCAGCAGCTGTCGCCGGCGACCGACCTCGACGCAGCGCGTGCGCTGGCGGCGCGAAGCGCGGCGCTGGTCGGCGGGCTGGTGCGGAGCGCGACAGCGCGGCGGCGCTGAGCCGCCGCCGGCGACCTCACCGGCCCGGGTTCGCGAGCCGGTAGAGCATGGCGAGGACGCGGTCGGCGAGGACCAGCGGCGCCACGATGTCGCCCGACGCGAGGTAGCCCATCACCTCGGCGACGTCGAGCGCGCCGACCACCTCGTCCGCGCTGCCCGCCGCGATGCGAAACGAGTGCAGCCGATCTCTCCCGGCCCGCCGGTTGCCCTCGCGAACGTTCAGGATCACCGACTGGATCGCCCGTCGCGCTTGATCCGCGAGCGGTCGATCTCGTCTCTCGATCCGTTCGATCAGCGGCCGGGCAGCCCTCGCGAGCTCCTTGGCGACCTCGTAGACATGGAAGGTGTGCGATGCGTTTGCGTTGTTCGTCATCGCCCGACGCGAGCCGCCGGCGCACGGACCGTGCCAGCGCCCTACGCAATTCGTCGACTCGGTAGCTGGCGCGGTCCGGTGCGACGTCGGCGAGCAAGGGTGACGAACAACGCAAACGCGAGCCTTCCGCGTCGCCGAGGTCGCCGCGGTGCGAGCCCCCGCTCCGGGATCGGGATCGGGATCGGGATCGGGATCGGGATCGGGATCGGGATCGGGATCGGGGTCGGGGTCGGGGTCGGGATCGGAGTCGGGATCGGGATCGGGATCGGAGTCGGGATCGGGATCGGGATCGGAGTCGAGATCGGGGTCGGGGTCGGGATCGGGATCGGGGTCGGGATCGGGGTCGGGATCGGGATCGGAGTCGGCGCGGCGCCACAGCCGCCTCTGGGTCGATGGATGGGTCGAGTGTCCGATCTTCTGGCGCGAGGACCTGTCGCCAGGTCACCGCATCGCCGGACCCGCGCTCGTCCTCGACGAGACCTCGACCACGGTCGTCGATCCCGGGTGGGAGCTCGAGGTCGGCGAGGACGGACTGCTCATCGTGCGCGACCGCGAGGTCGCGGCGGTGGCGCCGGGCGACACTGCGGCCGATCCGGTGCGGCTCGAGATCTTCGGCAACCGGTTCATGTCGATCGCGCACCAGATGGGCGCGGTCCTGCGGCGAACCGCCATCTCGACCAACATCCGCGAGCGGCTCGACTTCTCCTGCGCCGTCTTCGACCGCGCCGGCGGGCTGGTCGCCAACGCACCGCACATCCCTGTCCACCTGGGAGCGATGGGCGAGTCCATTCGCGCGGTCCTCGCCGCTCATCCCGATCCGCCGCCCGGCTCGGCCTTCGCCACCAACGACCCCTCGGCCGGCGGGTCGCACCTCCCGGACGTCACGGTGGTGACGCCGGTGCACGGCGACGGCGGCGAGCTCCAGTTCTTCACCGCCAGCCGCGGCCACCACGCCGACATCGGCGGCATCACGCCCGGCTCGATGCCGCCCGACTCGCGCACTCTCGCCGAGGAGGGCGTGGTCATCCGCACCCTCGAGATCGTGAAGGCCGGGGTGCTCGACCGCGACCTCGTGCTCACGCACCTGACCGCTGGCCGCCACCCCGCCCGCCGCCCGAGCGACAACCTGGCCGACCTCGAGGCCCAGCTCGCCGCTTGCTGCACCGGCGCCCGCCTGCTCGGCGAGCTGTGCGCGCAGAGCGGAACCGAGGTGGTGCTGGCCTATCTCGGCCACGTGCAGGACAACGCCGCCGCCCAGGTGGCCGCCGAGATCGCGCGCCTGCCGGACGGCACCCACCGATTCACCGACGCGCTCGACGATGGCACACCGGTCGCCGTGGCGATCCGGATCGCCGGCTCGACCATGGAGATCGACTTTGCCGGCACCGGCGCCGAGGTGGACGGCAACCTCAACGCGCCGCGCGCGGTCACCGTCGCCGCCGTCCTCTACGTCCTGCGCTGTCTGGTCGGCGCTCCCATCCCGCTCAACGCCGGCTGCCTGCGGCCGGTCGCCCTGCACGTGCCGCCAGGTTCCCTGCTCGACCCGTCGCCCGGCCGGGCAGTGGCCGGTGGCAACGTCGAGACCTCGCAGCGTGTGGTCGACGTCCTCCTCGCCGCCCTCGGCCTCGCCGCCGCCAGCCAGGGGACAATGAACAACCTCACCTTCGGCGACGACCGCTTCGGCTACTACGAGACCATCGCCGGCGGCGCCGGCGCCACCGCGCGTCGGCCCGGTGCCTCCGGCGTCCACACCCACATGACCAACACGCGCATCACCGACCCCGAGGTCCTCGAGGCCCGCTACCCCGTACGCCTGGTCGAGCTGTCCCTGCGGCGCGGAAGCGGCGGCGCCGGCCGCCACCCGGGCGGCGACGGCATCGTGCGCGAGCTCGAGCTCCTGGCCCCGCTCGAGGTGTCGATCCTGAGCGAGCGCCGCATCCGCCGCCCCTTCGGTCTGGCCGGCGGCGAGCCGGGCGCCGCCGGTCGGAACCTCCACAACGACCTCCCGCTCGCCGGGCGCGCTCGCTTCCGCGCCGCGAGCGGCGACCACATTCGCATCGAAACGCCCGGCGGTGGCGGCTTCGGCCCCCCGGCCCGCTCCAACCCACCCCTCGCCGACTAAGACCCGCGCGTCCGGAGGGCCGGACACCCAAACGCCCCGCGCGTCCCGAGGGCCGGACACCTTCGCCCGCGCGCGTCCGGAGGGCCGGACACCATCGCCCGCGCGCGTCCGGAGGGCCGGACACCCAACGCTGCGCGCGTCCGGAGGGCCGGACACCTTCGCCCGCGCGCGTCCGGAGGGCCGGACACCCAATGCGGTGCGCGTCCGGAGGGCCGGACACCCAACGCTGCGCGCGTCCGGAGGGCCGGACACCCAATGCGGTGCGCGTCCGGAGGGCCGGACACCTTCGCCCGCGCGCGTCCGGAGGGCCGGACGGCCAAATGCGGTGCGCGTCCGGAGGGCCGGACGGCCAAATGCGGTGCGCGTCCGGAGGGCCGGACGGCCAAATGCGGTGCGCGTCCGGAGGGCCGGACGGGCCAATGCGGCGGGCGTCCGGAGGGCCGGAACGTCTAACGCCGAGCGTCCGGAGGGCCGGACGGAAATGGCTAACCGGTCCCGTCTCGCGAGGGCGGGCGGCGGCGGCGCGACAGGACGAGGGCGATGAGGGCGAGGAGCCAGGCCGGGCCGGTGGAGCCGCCGGCGGTGGAGCCGCCGGCGGTGGAGCCGCCGGCGGTGGAGCCGCCGGCGGTGCAGCCGCCGACGAGGGGCGGGGTCGAGCCGTCGCCGTCGGGGTCGGCGGCTCCTCCGGGACCGCCGTCGCCGTCGCCTGGGTTGCTGCTGCCGCCGTCGGACCCGGGGTCGTTCGCGATTTCGACACTGATCGAGGTCGACGTCTCGTCGGTGCCGTCGCGCGCGATCACCTCGACCACGTGCGATCCGAGGGGCAGGTCGGCCGGCGCCGTGAAGCTGTAGGGCGAGGCGCTCGCGGTCGCGATCGACGAGCCATCGACCAGGAGCTCGACCTCGGTGACCGCCTGGTCGTCGACTGCCTCGGCGAGGACCTCGAAGGCGGGCATGACCACTGCGCCGTCGGCTGGAGCGACGATCGTGACGCTGGGCGGCTGGCCGGGCTTGAGTCCGAGCCGCTGGCTGAGCAGCTGGACCGAGTTCTGGGTGTCGCGCCCGCAGTCGTACTTGCCGGGAACCGCGCAGCTGGCGCGCTGCTGGAACTCGCCGCAGGGAGCGAAGGTGTTCTGGAAGCTCTTCGCCCCGCAGCCGGTCAGGTAGGTCATCGGGTCCTCGCACAGGAACTCGTGGTCGAGGCCGAACGAGTGCGAGATCTCCTGGGCCGCCACCTCGCAGACGATCTCGGGGCTCTTCGGCAAGGACTCGGCGAAGGTGAAGACGATCGAGTTGGCGATCATGCCGCAGGTGGGCGTGAAGGGGGACACCCCGCCGACGCCGTCGGGCAGGCCGAGGTCGCCCGGGCTCCCCGCCACCACCGACTCGATGTGCGGGGCGTCGCCGGGGTCCACGTCGGTGATGTCGACGTCGTAGGGGGCGAACTGCTCGCGGACACAGCTCATCACCGAAGCCCAGGTCCCGGCGTCGACCTGCCAGGCCGCGATGCTCCGCGTATCCTGGATGACGGTCGTCCGGTTGGTGCGCGAGTCGTTGTTGCCCGGCGTGTAGGCGCCGCCGTCCTTGTTCATGTAGATGGTGCGGGCGGCGGCCAGAGCCACCGGCCCGTCGCCCGCGACCGGGACGAAGGCGCGGTCGTCGAGCAGCTGGCGCGGGATGACCTGGAAGGTGCCGCGCGGACGATCGATGGAGAAGCTCTCCTCCTCCGGCGGAGTGCCGGACGCGGCGCAGGCCGCGGCCGACAGCCCGATGGCGAGCGCCACCCTCCTCATCCCAGGTCGACGGTAACAACCTGCCCGACCGATCACCGAGCGCCGTAACTGACGAAAGACGGCTGACACTTCACGGCAACGCTGCCGAGCCCTCCGGGCGCCTACGGCTGGAGCTCGAACAGCACCACCCGGAACGACTCCTTCGTCGGGTTGGTCGCAGTGTAGACCCCGGCCGGAAAGAGCTCGACCTTGCCGGGTTCGAGCGCGAGGGCGCGCGCCTGGCCGGACGCCGGCGTGACGACGAGCGTGCCCTTGTCGCGCGAGACCAGGACGTGATCGCCGAGCGCGACCGGCCGGCTGGTTCCCTTGCCGAAGGTGACGGCGAGGACGCGCACGCGCTTCTCGCCGACCAGGAGCTTGAACAGGCGCGGGTAGGTCGCGACCGGCTCATCGCCCGCGGGCACCGCGGCGCCCGGCTGGCAGCCGAGCTCGACCATCAGCTCGCGGGCCGCGCGCGACGCGCTCCCGTCGACCTCGTGCATCCCGGCCTTCTCGAAACGCGCTGCGCCGGTCGCCACCTCGTAGACGACCCGGTCGGGATGCGTGTGCAGCGGCACGGCCCTCCCCGCCGCGTACGTCACCGACAGGACCCGCACCCAGTCGTTCTCGAACACGACCTGATAGACCATCGGCCCGGCCGCGACCGCATCCGGCACGTTGTCCGCCCGTGCGGGCTCAGGCTCCAGCGGACCGACGACCACCGGGCCGTGTTCCCTCGGAACCTTGTCCGCCATGGGACCCGCATAGTCGGCACGCTGGATCACCCCCGGCTCATCGCGACGGGGCGGCGACGGCTGCTCCGCGCTCGAGCCGCCGCAGGCGGAGGCAACGACGAGGAGTGAGAGCAGCGCGGGCCGCACCCGACGATTTTACGGGCCGCCGCTGAGCTGGACGTAGAGGATCGGGACGGCGGCGCCGAGGGCGATGAGGATGGCGCCGCGGCCGATGAAGCCTTTCCGACCCTTGAGCATGAAGATGCCGGAGGTGGCGAGGAAGAGGAGCAGGACGGCGTAACCGTCGGCGATGTAGGTCCAGGCCGCCTTGCCGCGGTTGTAGTGCAGCCAGTTGGCCACCCTGAGGAAGAAGCGCGGCTTCTCCTTGGCGTCGGTCGCCTCGAGCGACTTCGGGTCGACCACGATGGTCCGGTCGTCGAAGAGGATCTGGTAGGTGCCGTCGGTCTCCCAGAACGCCTCGCGCGGCTCCTCCGTGATCCCGAGCTCGCCGAGGATCTGCTTGCCGGCCGCCGCCTCGTCTCCCGGCAGCTTCTTGTCGAGCTGGTGGGTCTCGACCACCATCTTGAAGTTCGGGTCCCACTTGCCGATGTGGTTGATGGCCAGCCCGGACAGCGCATAGACGAAGGTCAACCCGACCGCGATGTAGCCGGCGTCGCGGTGGAGGGCACGAAGGAGCGCGCGCCAGCGCCGCCGCACCACCCGCCACACGCGTCGCCCGAGCGAAAGCGGCGGCGCCGCGCTCTTCTCAACCATAACGCTCTTCGCGCCACGGGTCGGCGTGGTTGTGGTAGCCGCGCGTCTCCCAGTAGCCAGGCTCGTCGCGCCTGACGAACTTGATCCCGGTCAGCCACTTCGCGCTCTTCCAGAAGTAGAGGTCCGGCACCAGCCCGCGCACCGGCGCCCCGTGCGCCCGCCGGAACGGCTTGCCGTTCATCTCGTAGGTGACGAGCACGTTCGGCGCGGTCGCCTCGGCGTACGGCACGTTGGCCGTGTAGCCGTGCGCCGCCTCGAAGACGACGTGCCTGACCCCCGCCTTCACGCCCGCCTTCTCCGCCAGGTACTTGACCTGTACCCCGGTCCAGCTGCTGCCCAGACAGGACCAGCCGGTCACGCAGTGGACGTCGGCGATGATGTTGCTCACCGGCAGCGCGAGCAGCCCTTTCCAGTCGACGGTGAAGGGTCGCTCCACCTCGCCATGCACCTGCAGCCGGAAGTCCGCCGTCTTGGCGCTGCCCTCCTCGCCGCCCATCGGACGCAGCTCCTCGATCACCCGCTGCCCGGGCGGCAGCCGGGGCTTGCCGTCCTTGCGCCGCTGCGCCTGCGCCTTGCGCGTCAGGTCGTCGCCGACGATGCGGTACAGCCCGCCGCCCAGCGCGACGATGAGCGTCCCCGCCGCCGCCTTCTTGATGAAGCCGCGCCGGCTCTCGAGCCGCTCGATATCTTCTCTACTCATTCTGCCTCCGCCGAATCATACCCACCCGGTCTACGCCCCCCGGGTCCCAAAGTTACGCCGGCGGCAGGCCCCCGGATCTATCCGCGGCCGAACACCGGGACCAGGGCTCCCGACGTGAGGGTGTTCGACGGCCCGACCAGAAAGGCAATGGTCTGGGCGATTTCCGCCGGTTTGGGCCACGCGCTGTGATCGGCGTCCGGCATGCTGCGCCGGTTGGCCAGGGTGTCGATGATCGACGGCAGGATCGCGTTCACCAGGATGTCGTCGGGCAAGAGCTCCTCGGCCAGGCACTGGGTCAGCTCGGCGACCGCAGCCTTCGAGCAGCTGTAGGCCGCCATCCCGCCCTGCGGCCTGACCACCGGCCGCGCCGCCACGTTGACGATCCGGCCGCCGGCGCCGCCGCGCCGCATCGAGCGCACCGCCTCGCGACTGCAGAGGAAGGCGGTGACGAAATTGATCTCGAGCATCGTCTCGAGCTCCGCCAGCGTGGTGTCGGTGAGCTTCGCCATCGCGAACCCGCCGGCCAGGTGCACCGACGCCCAGAGGTGCGGCAGCGCGCGGAAGTACGCGCGGGTCGACTCCTCGCTGGCGAGATCGATCGCCGCCGTCGCGCTCACGCGCTCGTGCGACGCGAGCGCAAAGTAGGCCGGCACCTCCGGCTCCACGCACGGGACGTGGCAGTGCGCGCCCCGCTCGAGCAGCGCCTCCAGCACCGCGCCGCCCAGCGCGCCGCTCCCCCCCGTGACCACGATGTGGCGACCCTCGAGCTCGTTGATGGTCATGCTCCTCCGGTAGGCTACGGCTGCCTTTGCGTTTGCCCTGCCGTCACGATATCAAACGCAGGTCCCTTCGATGGTCGCGCGGAAGAAGAAGATCCTGGTGCTGCACAACGGTGGCCCCGTTCCCGAGGAATCGGAGCGGCAGCACCTGGGCGCCATCGCCGACGCGCTGACCTCGCGCGGTTACGAGGTCTCGGTGGTGGACGCCGAGGACGACGCCAACCGCATCAGCCACGCGGCCACGGTCTCCCAGCCGGACCTCATCTTCAACCTGGTGACCCAGTTCCGCGGCGACACGCTGCAGCAGCCGAACGTGGCCTCGCTGCTCGAGCTGCAGGGCCTGCCCTACACCGGCTCGGACCCGCTCTGCCTGTCGACCTGCCAGGACCGCATCCGCACCCACCTGCTGCTCGGCGACGCCGAGGTCCCGGTGCCGCCCTACGTGGTCGTGCGCGACATCAACGCGGTGCCCGACACGGAGGCGCTCGGCTTCCCGCTGGTGGTGAGCCACGCCTTCGACGACATCTACGACGAGCCGAGCACGCGCACGCTGGTCCGCTCGCGCGCCGACCTGGAGGAGCGCGCCCGCGAGCTGGCGGCGGGCGCCGAGCTGCCGCTCCTGGTCGAGCGCTGGGTGGGCGGCCGCCGCATCTCCGCCTTCGTGCTCGGCAACCGGGTGCTGGAGGTCCTGCCGCTCGCCGAGCGCCGGCTCGACGAGGGCGGCGCGCTCGGCCCCGCCCAGGTCGCCCAGCTCGATCCGGCCACCGCCGACGTCCTGCGCGCGCTGGCCCAGCGCGCCTTCCGGGTCCTTGACTGCCGCGACTGGGCGCAGATCGACTTCGCGCTCGACACCGACGACGAGCCCTACGCGCTCGACGTCCGCCCGGTGTTCGACACCTTTCCCGGCAGCGCCTTCGTGGTCGGCAGCCGGGCCAGCGCCCTCGGCTTCGACGGCACGGTCGCCCTGCTCGCCGAGATCGGCCTCGAGCGCGCCGAGGCGATGGCCGAGCCGGAGCCGCTCCCGCCGCCGCCGGCGGTCGGCCCCGAGCCGGAGCTGGAACCCGAGCCGGAGCCTCCTGCCGCCGCCGAGCCGCCGCCCCCGATCGAGCCGTCGACCCCGGCCAAGACGGCCAAGCCGCGGCTCATGGCCCCGCCGCGCAAGCCGGCCTCGCGCGGCCGCCCGCGCCAGCGCCTGCAGACCGAGCCCGGCATGCCCCTGGCCGACGCCGCCCCCCTTCCTTCGGCGAAACCCAAGAAGAAGAAAAAGAAGGCTGAACCGCCAAAGACGCCAAGAACGCCAAAGTCAGCAAAGAAGAAGAAACCAAGAAAATAGATTGGCGGTGTTGCCGGTTCAACCCGCTCTCACAAGTAAGGGGCGAAGAGCTTGGCGGCGGCGTCCCTTAGCTTGGCCGGGAAGGGGCGGCGGTCGAGCATCTCGAGGGTGACCCGGGTCGATCGCGCGCGGATGGCCTCGAAGTGGCGGCCCAGCTCGGCGGCCAGGGCCGGGTCGAAGACCTCGAGGTTGAGCTCGAAGTTGAGCCGCAGGCTGCGCGGATCCAGGTTGGCCGACCCGAGGTTGACGTAGAACCCGTCCACCACGAACAGCTTGGTGTGATCGAACGGCGGCGGCTGCCAGTAGACGGCGGCCCCGTACTGCAGGACCTCCCACAGCATGGCGCGGCAGGCCCAATCCACGTACGGCAGGTTGCTGTCGGCCGGCAGGATGAGCTCCACCTCCACCCCGCGCAGCACGGCCGAGTTGATGGCCGCCAGGAGCTCCCGCCCCGGGATGAAGTAGGGCGTCACGATGCGGATCGACTCGCGCGCGCAGCTCATGGCGCCGACCAGGATCCACTGCAGCCGCTCGAAGTCCTCGTTCGGGCCGTCCTTGATGCAGCGGCACAGCGCCCGCCCGGCCGGCGCCGTCCGCTCCGGTGCCCAGTCGACCGCCTCCCGGGTGGCGAAGTACCAGTCGTCGAGGAACGTCTCGTTCATCGCGTTGACCACCGGACCGAGGACGCGGAACTGGATGTCCGAGGTCGGGTGGCGGTTGTCGGGGTCCGACACCACGTGGCGGAGCGCGATGTTCATGCCCCCGGTGAAGCCGATCGCTCCGTCGACGATGAGCACCTTGCGGTGGTTCCTCAGGTTCACCCGGATGCTCTTCCACGACAGCGTCAGCGGCAAGAACAGCGTCACCTGCGCCCGCTCGAAGCGCCGCATCGCCTTGCCCAGCCGCGGCCGGCCGTACTTCTCGCCGATGGCGTCGACCAGGATCCGCACGTCGACCCCGCGCTCGCTGGCCCGCCCCAGCGCGTCGACGAACCGCTCCCCGACCTTGTCGACGTTGAAGATGTAGGTGCTGAGGTGGATGTACTTCGACGCCGACTCGATCGCCTCCAGCATGGCCGGGTAGGCCCGGTCGCCGTTGTAGAGCGGCTCGACCCGGTTGCCGCCCACCAGCGGCCGCTGGGTGACGCGCTGCGAGATCTGCAGGAGCTGCGTCATCTCCTCGGCGCGCCCCGGGTGGTCGACCGCCAGCGAGGCGATGGCGTGCTCGTGGGTCCGCTCGTCCGACATCCCGCGGAAGCGGCCGCGCTCCTTCCAGCGGCGCGCCCGGGTGCGGATGCGATTGACCCCGAACAGCCAGTAGGCGATCGCCCCGACGATGGGCAGCATGATGCACAGGACCACCCAGCCGAGCTGCGAGCGCGGGTCGCGCTTGTTGAGCAGGGCGTGGCAGGCCGAGGTGACCTGGAACGCGGCTCCCGCGCCGGCCGCCACATAATAGAGGAGGGTGTCGAGCATCGAACCCGCAGATGGTATAGCTCGGCCGTGACCGCCGACTGGACGCAACCGGCCGAGTGGCGCCCCCACGCGGCCTGCTGGCTGGCCTGGCCCAGCCACCCCGAGGAGTGGCCCGGAGAGCTCGAGGGCACCCGGCGCGGCGTCGCCGAGATGGCCAGCGCGCTGGCGCCCGGCGAGCGGGTCGAGATGCTGGTCCTGCCGGGCGAGAGCGAGGACAGCGCGCGCGCCGCGCTGGCGGGCGTCCCGGTGAGCTTCCGCTCCATGCGCTTCGGCGACATCTGGCTGCGCGACACCGGCCCGGTCTTCACCTGGAGCGCCGCCGGCCAGCTCGGCGCCGCTTGCTTCCGCTGGACCGGCTGGGCCGGCAAGTACCTCTTCCCGGACGACACCGATCTCGCCGGCCGGATCGCCGCCGAGACCGGAGCGGTGGTCGGCCGGTTCGACCTGGCGTGCGAAGGCGGCGCGCTCGAGGTGGACGGCGAGGGAACCGTCCTCACCACCCGCCAGTGCCTCCTGCACCCGCAGCGCAACCCCGGGCTCGACGAGGCGGCCATCGAGCGCGTCCTGGCCGATGCCATCGGCGCCCGCACCGTCCTCTGGCTGGACCGCGGCCTGGCCAACGATCACACCGACGGCCACATCGACACCATCGCCCGCTTCACCGCGCCCGGACGGGTCGTGTGCATGGCGCCGAGCGGCCCGGCCGATCCCAACCGCGAGGTGCTGATGGAGATCGTCCGCGCCCTGCGCACCATGCGCGACGCCCAGGGCCGCGCGCTCGAGGTGGTCGAGCTCCCCTCGCCCAGCCGGATCGAGAACAAGGCGGGCGACCTCCTGCCGGCCACCTACCTCAACTTCTACATCGGCAACCGCACGGTGGTGGCGCCGGTCTACGGCGCGCCCGCCGACAAGGAGGCGCTCGAGGTCATCGCCCGCCTGTTCCCCGATCGGACCATCGCCGGGATCGATGCCCGCTCGGTCATCACCGGCGGCGGCGCCTTCCACTGCATCAGCCAGCAGCAGCCGGAGGCGGCGGGCGCATGACCACGCTCACCGTCGCCGCGGTCCAGTCGGCGCTGTCGGACGACCGCGACGGCAACGTCGCGCGCATGACCGAGCTGGTCCGCGAGGCGGCCGGCCGCGGCGCCCGCGCCGTCCTCATGCCCGAGCTGTTCGAGGGCCACTACTTCTGCCGCCAGCAGCGCGAGGAGGACTTCGACCGCGCGCATTCCGCCGCTGGCCACCCGACCCTCGCCCACTTCTCTGCCCTGTCGGCCGAGCTCGGACTCGCCCTGCCGGTCTCGTTCTTCGAGAAGGACGGCCCGCACTACTACAACAGCGTCGCGATGATCGACGGCGGCCAGCTGCTCGGCGTCTACCGCAAGAGCCACATCCCGGACGGGCCCGGCTACCAGGAGAAGTTCTTCTTCCGGCCCGGCAACACCGGCTTCGGCGCCTTCGCCACCGGCCACGGCGCCCTCGGGGTCGCCATCTGCTGGGACCAGTGGTTCCCCGAGGCAGCGCGCGCGATGGTGCTGGCCGGGGCCGAGGTCCTGTTCTACCCGACGGCGATCGGCAGCGAGCCCCACGCGCCCGAGATGGACACCCGCGACCCCTGGCGCCGGGTGATGATCGGACACGCGGTGGCCAACGCCTGCGCGGTGGTCGCCGCCAACCGGACCGGCCGCGAGGAGGACATGACCTTCTACGGCAGCTCGTTCGTCGCCGACCACCGCGGCGACATCCTGGCCGAGCTCGGGCGCGACGAGGAAGGCGTGCTGGTGGCGACCCTCGACCTCGACGCCCAGCGCCGCTACCGCGCGGGTTTCGGCTTCTTCCGCGACCGGCGCCCCGACCTCTACCGGCCGATCGCCGACGACGGAGACAAGAATCGATGACGACCGAGGCCATCCTCATCCGCAGCAGCTTCGAGGCAGGCGTGGCAGTGCTCGAGCTCAACAACCCGCCCGCCAACGCCTACTCCTACGAGATGTTCCGCCAGCTCGACGACGCCATCCTGGCGGCGCGGATGGACGAGAGCGTGCACGTCATCGTGCTGCGCGGCGCCGGCGACAAGTTCTTCTGCGCCGGGGCCGACATCGCGATGCTCGACCGCGTCACCCCGGAGTTCAAGTACTACTTCTGCCTGCACGCCAACGAGACCCTGCTCCGCCTCGAGAACACGCCCAAGCTGGTCATCGCCGCGCTGAACGGCCACTGCGTCGGCGGCGGGCTCGAGATCGCGATGGCGGCCGACCTCCGCATCGGCAAGGCGGGCGGCGGCAAGGTCGGCCTGCCCGAGGTCGCGCTCGGCGTCCTGCCGGGCACCGGCGGCACCCAGCGATTGGCGCGCCTGCTCGGCAAGGCGAAGGCGATCGAGATGATGGTCAGGGGAGACCGCATCTCGATGGAAGAGGCCCACCAGCTCGGCCTGGTGAGCTCGCTCCTCCCCGCCGAGGGCTTCTGGCCGCGCGCGCTCGAGATGGCCCGCTCGTTCTGCCCTCCCGGCAAGGCGTCCCAGGCGGTCGGCGCCATCAAGCGCGCCGTGCAGACCGGGCGCGATCTCGGGATCGAGGCCGGTCTCGCGCTCGAGCGCGAGCTGCAGCAGCGCCTGTTCACCAGCGAGGACGCGCGCGAAGGCGTGCGCGCCTACGTCGAGAACCGCGCTCCGGCGTTCAAGGGCCGGTAGCAGCTAACCCTGCGGCCCCGCGGACATAAAACCATGGGCGCCCCGCTGGGGGGCGGCTACAATAGATCCATGAAGATCCTGGTACGCGCCGTCATCTCCGGTTTCGGTTTCAGCCTGGGGGCGGCACTCTTCAAGAAGATCTCGGACAAGCTCGGGCTGGGCGACGACAGGTCGAGCGCCCCGCGCGACGAGATCCGCCCGGATCCGGATGCGGTGGGCAGCCAGAAGGCGCGCCCCGATCCGAACGCCCTCGGCCCGACCGGCTTCGAGGGCGTCTAGGTGTCGAAATGAACGTGGAGGTCCACGAGGCGAGCATCGCGCCCGGCCTCCTCGTGGCGATGCCACAGCTGGCGGATCCCAACTTCCACCGGGCCGTGGTGCTGATGATCGAGCACAACGACGAGGGGTCGTTCGGCCTCATCGTCAACCGGCCGAGCACGATGAGCGTGTCGGCCCTGCTCGGCGCGCTCGACATGACCTGGCGCGGCGACAACGCGGCCGTGGTGTGGACCGGCGGCCCGGTGATGCCGACCAGCGGATGGGTCCTGCACCAGCCGACCGCGCGCGTCGGCCGCGGCGCCCCCACCCTCCAGTCCGGCCTCGAGACCGACGGCACCGTCAGCTTCGCGCCCGGCATCGACCTCTCCACCTCGCCCGACAAGCTGCGGGTCATCGCCGAGCAGCCGCCGCTCAGGACTCGCTTCCTGCTCGGCTACGCCGGCTGGGGTCCCGGCCAGCTGGCCAGCGAGATGGCGCGCGGCTCCTGGCTGCACGCCGACCCGGACCCGGATCTCGTCTTCGACACCCCGGCCGACGTCCTGTGGGAGACCGCGCTCCGCTCGCTCGGCGTCGCCCCGGAGTCGCTGGTCCACTCGACCGGCATCCACTAGAGCTGGCGCCGGCTACTTGATGAAGCCGAGCTTGCGCTGGAACTCCCAGTCGTGCGGCGAGGGGAGCGACTTCACCAGGGTCTCGAACTGGATCCGCAGCGGCCCCTTGATCTCCTCCAGGTCGGTGGCGCTCAGCATGGAGAAGGCGCCGAGCGCGTCGAGATAGACGAACGGCCGCGTCGATAGCACGGTGTGGAAGTTCCGGATCATCGGCGGCATCGGCTGATACAGGCCGAGCGCGCGGATGAACTCCATCCCGTGAACAGGCCATTGCTCGAGCAGGTCGAGCCACTCGTAGCGGGACTGCGGTCCCCGCATGCTGTCCTTGTCGGCGTCGGTCAAGGCGGCGAACGCGGTGTTGGCGCCGGCCAGGTTACGCGCGACCACCTGGCTGCGGAAGTCGTCCAGCCGGTTCGAGTTGATGACGTTGGTGCCGGTCGGGTACTTGTGGTTGAGGACGAACGAGCGGAAGGACGGGTCGGTCGCCCAGGCCTGGCCGACGTAGGCGTAGGTCGAGGAGTTGGCGAGCATTCCGAAGATCGCCGCCTGTCGCCGGTTGTCGAAGCCGGTCGCCACCGGGGCGCCGGGCACGTTCACGGTGACGCTCGTGCCGCGGCCAGTGCCCGGGTACGCGGGATACCGGTCGAAGCTGCCGTGCTCGTTCCAGTAGGCGTCGAACTCGGTCTCGTAGCGGCTCTTGGCCGTGTTGTCGTGGCTGTCCGATGAGTGCAGGACCTCGTGGACGATGGTCTCCTGGATGTCCTTGAGCGACTGGTCGAGCGGCTCGACGATGACGACCTTGTTGCCCTGCTGGTAACCCACGATCCCGGGGGTCCAGACGTCGATGTTGCGGCCGTCCTTCTGGTTGTTGAAGTTGTAGTCGGACATGGTCGGGATGGCCGCGTCCTTGCCGAAGTAGGCCAGGCTGCCGCCGGCGCCCAGCGCCGTCGCCCGCGCCGATGCGTCGTGGGTCTTCGTGATGGCGTGCGGCGCGCGCCGGCCGGTGAGCAGCCACTCGCACGAGTTCGGCCAGGACGGCCCGTAGTCGGTCGAGAACTCGGTCTGGCCGCGGGTGAGGACGGCGAACAGGTGATTCATGTTGGTCTTGTGCCGGTCGAGCGCGGCCTTGACCGTCGGCGAGGCCGCGGTCAGCGGCGGCTTCTTGGCCGGCGCCGTCTTCTGGGCCGCCCGGTCGTGCAGCGCCTGGCTCGGCTGGATCGGCGGCAGCAGGATCGGCTGCTCGTTCACGATCTGGCGGGCGACCGCCAGCTGGCGCTCGTTGTCGAAACCGCGCTCCCAGTCGGCCACCGGCACCGCGGTGCCCGACGCCTCCGATTCGCTCATCGCGTCCCACTCGCAGCTCTCGAACTTCATGTCGTAGAGGGCCCAGAGCTCCTCGGTCTTCTGGTCGGCCGGCATGTTCGGATCGGCGCCGGCGCCGCCGCTCGCGCGATCGGCCTGCTCCTGCTGGGCGTCGCTCTTCTCCTTCTCCATCTCGGCCCGGACCGACATGATCTCGTTGCCGAACGCCTCGGCGGCGTTGAGGATGGCCATCTGGTCGCGCGAGTTCACCGCCCGGGTCCAGTTGGCGAAGCTGGCCGACAGGCGCGCGGCCCGGTCGGTCCACTTGTCGCCGATCATGAGCGAGAGGATCTCGGTGACGCCGGTCAGCGCCGAGATGTAGTCGGGGCGCGGCTTGGTGGTCGCCGCGCTGTACACGCCGCCGACCGCGTTGATGACCATGATCGCCCGGTCGAACCGGGTCATGAGCCTGTAGCGCTCCTGATCCGGCGTCGGGGTGCCGGCCTCGCCACCCTGGTCATCCTTGTGGAGCGCGTCGTAGCGGGCGACTGCGATGGCGTTGGCCAGCTCGACGACCGCCGCCGCGATCGCCGCCGGGTCACCGCTCTGGATCGCCTGCTTCAGCCGGTTGGCCTGGCTGGTGATGCGCGAGGCGTCCTCGACCGCCTGGCTGGCGGTGAACTCGTCGGCGATCTGCAGCGAGATGTCCGCCACCGTCAGGTAGTCGGGCGGGTTCTGCTGCAGCGCCGCCTGCGCGCTGCGGCCCATCGCCGTCACCCTCGCCGCCCGCTGCCAGCCGGCCTGCTTGTCCTCCGGCATGAACGTGGCGGTGGTGGTGAAGGCGCCCTGCAGCGCGCCGAGCGGATCGCCGCTCTTGGCCGCCTTGATGGTCGCCTCGGCGCCGGAGATGCGCTTGGCCCAGGTCTCGAGCTTCTCCGACCACTTCTTCATGGTGGCGCCGAAACCGCTGACCGCGTTCTCGCTGAACGACGCGAACGCCGCCGCGCCGCCGGCCAGCGCGGCCATCAGCGAGCCGGGACTCTTCGCCTTGGCGGCGGCCAGCGTCGCCTGCGCCGCGCGCGCCACGTTGCCGACCTTGGTCGCGATGGCGGCGACCTTGGACAGGACGCCGGCCGCGGCGGTCAGGCCCTTCGACACCATGAAGGTGACGCCGCCCGACAGCGCGCCGGCCACCGCGGCGATGAGACCCAGCCAGTCGCCGTTCTTGATCGCGACCGCCGCCTTCCAGACCGCCAGCGCGACCAGGCTCAGCCCACCGGTCACCGGCGCCAGGACCACCAGGATGATGGGCAGCGCGGCCTTGATCCAGCCCCACAGCTTGCTGAACCAGCCGCCCTTCTTCTCGGCGGTGATCTCCTGGACCTGCCCCTCGCCGTCGACCTTGATGTTGATCTCCCAGCTGCGTCCGAACGGGCCGCCCTTGACCTTGGCCTTGACCTTGTGGCTGCCCGGCTGCTTGGAGAGCGCGACGATCTGGTCGAACAGCGGCCCGATCTTGCCGGGCCCGAGCTTGTCGAGATCGCCGCCGTCGATGCCGAGGTCGGCGAGGAACTGGCGCTTCTCGTTGTAGGGCAGCGCCTGCGCCTCGTCCACGTCCATGCCCTGGATGCGGGCCTTGCGGATCTCGGCGGTGTAGGTGCCGGCGATGATCGCGTCGAACTCCGCCGGTTTCATCTTCTTGATCTGCTTTTCCGAGTAGCCCATCTCGATGAGCGTCGAGCGCTTGTCCTCGACGGACATCGTGGCGACCTTCTCGTTCACCACCGCCTGCTGCTGCTCGGCGAAGGTGTCGCGCAGCTCGGCCGACTTGGCCTTGAAGGCGTTCCCCTCGCCCTCGGCCTGCCCGATGATGTCCTTGGTCTCGTTCTGCGCCTGCTCGATGAACCCCTGCATCTCGGGGCTCACCTCGCCGCCCGGGCCGCCGCCGCCGCCGCCGACGTCCGGCAGGGTCTCCGGGATCTGGTCGACCTCCTCGTCGGGGACCGCGTCGACCTTGGCGCCCTCGAGCATCGAGGTGTCGGGGCGCGGCTCGCCGGCGTCGAGCGGCTCGTCCTCCGACGGGACCTCCACCCGGCCGAGCTCCTCGACCGAGGGATCACTCCACTCGCCGTCGCCGCCGCCTTCGGTCGTCGTGGTGGTGGGCGCCTGCGGCTGGTTTGCCGGCGCGGGATCGCCGCCGCCCGCATTGCTCGGCGCCGGGGCCGGCGGCGGCGACGGATCGGTGACCGGATCGACCGGGCTGGGGCCCGGGGCTTCGAAGTCGCCGTCGGACAGGAGCTGGACCGCATCGCTCTTGCCGCCCTGGCGGCCGGCGACCTGATCCAGGAGGTCCTCGGCCGACTCGCCGCTCACCACGCGGTCGGCGACGGCGTTGGCGTGGGTCTCGTAGTAGTCGCCGTTCTGCCCGACGCCGCCCTTGAGCTGGACGCCGCTGCGCTGCTGCACCACGTGCGCCGCCTCGTGCGCCGCGGTGTGGAGATCGGGCGTGGTGCCGAAGGCGACGTGGTTGCCCTTGGCGTACGCGGTCGCGCCGAGGTCCGCCGACGCCTGCTGCGCCGCGGTGTCGGTGTGCGCCGCGACGCCGCTGATGTCGTGGCGGCCGAACGAGCTCTGGATGACGTCGAGGAAGGGGAGCGCGGTGGCGTTACCGACGGTGCCCTGATCGGCCACCGCGTGGGCGTCGCTGCCCTGACCGGTCTCGGCGGCGATGGAATAGCGATCGCCGATCCGGCTGTGCTTGCCGGGTGAGCGCTGGACCGTCTCCTGGTCCTGGGCGTATTTGTCCGCCGAGCTGCTGCGTTTGCCTACATTTCCCCGCACTGGCCCCCTCGCCGGTGGAGAACGTTTGCCTCGTCGTACGACGTGGGCCTTTTCTTCCTACCCTGGGTCCGTCCCGAAAAAGCAAGTGCCGACGGTCACTCTGATGCGATCCAGCGGGCTTAGCCGAGCCGCCACCACCGCCTCCGCTCGGGGACCAGGAACGCGATGACCGAGTTCCACAGCGAGTCGAACCCGCGCCGGTCGAATCCGGATCCGGTGAAGAGCCAGTCGTAGTGCGGCGGGACGTGCTGTTCGTCGTGAAAGTGGCCGATGACGTCGAGGTGATCGGCGCGGGTGGCGCAGATGACCTCGCCCCAGAGCTGCGAGTAGGTCGGCACCACCCCGTCGTTGTCGTCGAGCCTCGGCAGCGAGCCGAGCATCCGGCGGAGGGCGTCGCGCTGGGCGGCGGTCGGTTGCGGCAGGCGTGAGGTGGCGGCGCCGCCCGCCTGCGAGTGCAACCAGCGGTAGAGGAGGAAGGTGGTCTGCCGTGTCACCCGCGGGCCGACGCTCAGGTGGCCGCGCCAGCTCGGCCGCCGCGCCGCCGACACCACGCAACCGTAGCGGACGCTCGGCCGATCGGCGGCAGCCGCGTTGAAGAGATCGATGCCGTCGGGGGTGAGCTGCGGCAAGAGGCCCTGGTCGGCGCCGATCGAGCTGAAGAACTGCGCGATGGGGAAGCGCTCGTCCGGGGCGAGCCGGCCGAGCAGCTCCGCCTCGAGGTGCTCGAGGACCGCCTCGGTCTGGCTGCCGGGCAGGCCAATGCGCGCCAGGGCGGCGGCGATGCGCGCCACCAGCGAGAGCGGCAGGCGCCCCTGCCGCAGGGTCGCCACCGTCGCCAGCGAGAGGACATGGAGCAGCTTCTGGCCGAGCAGCCCGGTGAAGAAGGTGGCGAGCGGCGTGCCGTAGTGAGGCGCCGACACGCTGACCACGCTCCGCACCCGGCGCGCCACCTCCTCGGCCGCCTCGTCCGGGCCGGCTCCTTCGAGGCCGAGGTCGACGCCCGGCGTGCACAGGAGCCGCGCGTCGAGCGCGCCGGTCGAGTGGCCGATGAGGTGGATGGGGCCGCGCGGCGAGGTCTCGACGATGCTCTCGAGGATCTCGGCGGCGCGCCGCCGGAGCGAGGCGGTGGGCGAGACCCGGACCCGGTGGATCTCGGCCCTGACCCCGCGGCCATCGAACGAGCGCTCGAGCGCGTCGCGTACGTGTCCGAAGTAGACCAGCCGCCCGAAGTTGATGAAGCCGAAGAACCCGGGGATGAGGTAGATGTGGTGGGTCTCGCTCACTGCTCGGTGGCGTCGGCCTTCACATCGGGCGTGTTGCGCCGCCGGCGCGACGGCTTCTGACCGGTCGGGATGAGCGCGCGGATGGTCATCAGCTTGCCGTAGCAGAGCAGGCGATCGCCCGGCTTGATCTCGTAGTCGCCGCCGGGATTCGGCATCACCAGGCTGCCGCGGTAGACGCTCAGCACCGTCACCTCGTGGGCCCTGAGCCCGCTGTCGCGCAGCTTCTTCTTGGCCAGGCGCGACTCGGCGGTGATCGGCACCTCGGCGACGCCGTAGCCGCTCTTGAGCGTGAGGCGCTGGCGGACGTCCACCTCGGGGAACGAGACCCGCTCCGCCATGTGGTCGATGACGGCGCCGGCGACGTCGACCCCGGTCGCCTTCTCGATCCCCTCGAGGCCGGGCGACGAGTTGACCTCCATGATCTTGGGTCCGTCTTCGCCTTCGAGCATGTCGACGCCGGCCACCGTGAGGCCCATGATCTGCGCCGCGAGGATGGCGGTGCGCTCGTACTCGGGCGTCAGGTGGACCGGCTCGACCCGGCCGCCGCGGTGGACGTTGCTCCTGAACTCGTCGCCCTGGGCGACCCGGCGCATGGCGGCCACCACCTTGTCGCCGACCACGAACACGCGCATGTCCTTGCCGCGGCTCTCCTTGACGAAGGCCTGGATGAGGACGTTCTGCCGGGCCAGCTGCAGGGTCTCGACCACCGCCTCGGCCATCTTCTCGCTCTCGGCGAGGATCACGCCGACGCCCTGGGTGCCCTCGAGCACCTTGATGATGACCGGCGCGCCGCCCACCCGGCGGATGGCGCCGAGCACGCCCTGCTTGTCGCGGACGAACGCGGTCGGAGCCAGCCCGATGTTGTGGCGGCTCAGCACCTGGAGCGAGCGCAGCTTGTCGCGCGAGACCGAGATGGCGTGCGACGAGTTGAGCGTGAAGACGCCCATCTGCTCGAACTGGCGCACGACGGCGGTGCCGAAGAAGGTGATCGACGCGCCGATGCGCGGGATGACCCCGTCGTAGGGGCTGAGCTTCTGGCCCCGGTAGAACAGCTCGGGCTTGCCCTCCTCGACCTGGATGGAGAAGCGCAGCGTGTTGAGCACCCGGATGTCGTGCCCCTTGGCCACCGCCGCCTCCTTGAGGCGCCGCGTGCTGTAGAGCGAGGGACCCCGCGACAGGATCGCGATCTTCATGGCTCCGGCTTGTCCTCCTCAGGCCCACGGCCACGTTACCACTTGGGTGGCGGTGGCGATTTGGCCGGGCGGCGAGAAGCCGGACATTCGTGTCGCGTCGCCTGCGGCTGATTGAGCTCAACCGGCCGAAATCACGATGGCATCGTGCTTGCTCAACGACCGGTCATCATGAAGACGCACCAGCGCGCCCTCGCACTCACCCTGATGGTCATCGGCTGCGGCGGCGGCGACACCGGCGAATCGAGCGGCGGCGGCGGCGGGGGCAACGTGGGCTTCGGCGGCGCGCAGGACATCGGCCAGTTCCGCGCCATCCTCGACGCGGGGGGCATCCCGGGCGAGGAGACGCTCGACGCCAGCGGATTCTTCGCCGAGCACTACAGCGAGTCGCCGCCGGCCGACTGCGGCCAGCCGCTCTGCGCGGTGGCGCGCATGGCGATCGGCCGCGACTGGATCCGCGGCGGCGACCAGGCCGTGGTCCAGCTGAGCCTCACGACGCCGATCGATCCGTCGTCGGTCGAGCGCCGGCCGCTCAACCTGGTGGTCGTGCTCGACACCTCCGGCTCGATGGCGGAGGACGACCGGATCGGCTACGTGAGGAGCGGGCTCGACCGGCTGATAGACGAGCTCGAGGACGGCGACCGGCTGGCGCTGGTCACCTATTCGGACGGAGTCACCGAATGGAGCGGCCTGGACCAGCCGCTCGACCGGGCCGCGCTGCACGCGGCGGCGGATCAGCTGGTGGCGGCCGGCAGCACCAACCTCTACGGCGGGCTCGAGCGCGGCTTCCAGATCGCCAGCGGCGCCTACGACCTCGAGCGGCAGAACCGGGTCATCCTGATGTCCGACGGCCTGCCGACCACCGGGATCACCGACGATGCCAGCATCGTGGCGATGGCGGAGCAGCGCGTGTCCGACGGGGTCGGCCTCAGCACCATCGGGGTCGGGCTCGACTTCAACGCCAACCTCATGCGCGGCCTCGCCGAGCGCGGCGCCGGCAGCTTCTACTTCCTCGAGAGCCCGCAGGCGATCGCCGAGGTCTTCAGCGAGGAGCTCGACTACGCGGTGGAGCCGCTCGCCGTCGACGTCGCCATCGACCTCATCGCCGATCCGGCCTGGCAGCTCGGCGAGGTGATCGGCACCCGCTACTGGACCGGCTCGGGCACGCAGGGCCAGGTCACCATGCCGGCGGTGTTCGTCGCCTCGCGCACCAGCGACCAGCCGGGCGAGTACGGCCGGCGCGGCGCCGGCGGCGCGCTGTTCGTCGCCCTGCTGCCGACCGCCGGCACGCCGTGGGAGCAGGCGGGGTCGGTCGGCCAGGTGACGCTCAGCTACCGGCTGCCCGGATCGAGCGAGGTCGTGACCCAGGAGCTCACCGTGTCGCGCGGCGAGCCCTCGCAGCCGGACGACGACACCCCGTGGCTGAGCGACGAGTCGATGGCCGAGCACTACGCCATGTACAGCATGTACGTCGGCCTGCGCGAGGCGACCCGCCAGGCCGCCTGGAGCTACCCCTGCGCACGCGCCGCCCTCGAGCTGCTCGACCGCAAGGCGGCGGTGTGGAACCAGGAGGCCGGCGACGACGACATCGAGGCCGACCGCGCGCTCATCGCGCAGTTCATCGGCAACCTCGCCGAGCGCGGCGCCACGGCGATCGCCGGCGGCTACGCCGCTTCGTGTCCGGCGGGCGGCGGCTCGGGCTACCCGGACGCCTACGACGACACCGAGTACCAGGACGGCTACTATGCCTGCAGCGCCGCGGGTGGCGCCGGCGGCCGCGGCTGGCTGCTCGGGCTCCTGGCGCTGGTCTACCTGCGCCGGCGGCGGCGCTGAAGCATCAGGGCGCCGACCAGCACGAGGAGCGAGCCGACCAGACCGCGCCCGCTGCCTCCCGCCACGGCGCAGGCGCCCGCGACGCCGGTGTGCTCGGGGTCGCCGCCGGTGCCGTCGCCGTCACCGGTCCCGTCGCCGTCACCGGTCCCGTCGCCGTCGCCGGTGTCGTCGGGCGGGTTCTCCTCGTCGGGCGGCGGCGCGACGCAGGACGGGTCCGGCGTCTCGGGCGCGGCGTTCGACAGGACGATGTCGGCGCACTGGAAGTAGAGATCGCCCTCGGCGTAGGTGGCCGCGGTGCTCATCACCTGGATGAGCTGCAGCGTGCAGTTGTCGCATTCGATGTTGGGGAAGGTGACCTCCTGCGTGTAGCCCCAGTCGGTCTCGTCGCTGGTGACCTTGTCGAGGATGTCGTTGAGCAGGACGGTCGGGTCGGTGTCGGCCGGGGTGGTCGGGTTGATGAAGTCCTGGCCGTCGTCGTCGAAGGCGACCCGGAAGTGCCCGTCGTGATCGACCGTCTCGTCGAAGGCGATGGTCACGGTCGAGCCGGGCCGGAAGGTGCAGACGTCGGCCCCGCGCACGCTGGCGGGCGCGCCGCAGGGGCCGTCCTTCATCGCGGAGTCGCGCGCGATCGGGGCGCGCAGCGCGACGTGGGCGAAGGCGACCTGGGCGCTGGCGAGGACCAGGCCGCTGGAGACTGCGAAGGCGAGGCGACGCATTCTCGAGGCAAAATGCAGGGACCGGGCCAGGCGGGCTCGGTCGCGATCTCGCGCCGTTGGACGGGGAGACGCCGCCGTTTGCGGGTCCCGTCACCCCACCCCGAAACTGCCGTGCTCGCAGTGACAGTTCAGTTGGGCTGGATCCGGCCGTGGAGCTCGAGGCGCAGGGGACCGTGGCGCCCCGGGGGCGGCGGCACCACATCCGTCCTCTCGATGCGGTAGCGGGCGGGCGAGTCGGGGGGCGTGAGGTCGCGCTCGACCAGGAGCTGGGACATGACGCGACCGAACCAGGAGGACAGCTCGCCGTGGAGCTCGGGGGCGCGCGCGATGAGCTCGGCGGCCAGCTCCGGATAGCAGGGCTCGAGCAGCCCCGGCTCCGGCTCGCAGGTGAGGCCGAGCTCGCCGAGCGTGAGCGCCACGTCGGCGACGCGCGGGCGGAGCTCGAACCCGGCGCGGCCGAACAGGTGGGCAGGGGTGAGGAGATCGCCGTCGGCGAGCCAGAAGGTGCTGGCCACGCCGAGCTCGTAGCTGGCGCCGGGGCGCCGCGCGGCCGCGACGGTCGGTGGCAGCGGGAGGATGGGGCCGCGGACCCGGACGCTCAGGAGGTCGGCCACGATGGGATCGCTGTGGAAGCTCTCCACCACCTTGGCCTCGGCCAGCGCCTCTTCGAAGTAGCCGGTGGCCCAGAGGACGTAGAGCAGGCCGTTGAGCGCGTTGCCGTCGAGCTCGAGCGCGACCGGCGCGGCCAGCGGCGGCGTGGCGAGCGGCGGCTCGGCGGGGAGCAGCACCGGACCGCCGGTGCGACCGTTCTGCGCGCCGATCCGGGCCGCCTGGTCGAGGCGCGCCTCGAGCCGGACGGCGGCGTACTGGCCGGAGACGATCTCGACGTCGCTGTCCCGGCAGAAGGCGAGCTCGATGGTGCGGCCGCCGCCCAGGTCGAGTGGCGGCGGAACCGTGAGCAGGTCGTCGAGGGCGCCGGCGATCTGGCGGCGCGCCAGGCGCGAGAGGATCTCGTCGCCGTGGAGGAGGTCGACCGCCCACTGGTAGACCCGGTTGTCGAGATCGACCCGGGCCTCGGTCCTCGCCTCGATCAGGAGCTCGCCCTTCTCGAGGCGAGGCTCGAGCCTGACCGTGAGGCCGATGGTCGCCGAGGTGAGCGCGAGATCCACCGCGACGCGCAGGTGGCCGCGCGCGCCGCGGACCGGGTCGGCGCCGACCCAGTCGAGGGCGAGCGACTCGATGCGCTGGTAGCTGCCGACCGGCCAGCGCTCGAAGCCGCGCATCTCGCCGTCGATCAGGCCCGCCATCACGTGGGCGATGGTGCCCGGGCCGGCGGCGCCGTCGTCGAGCAGGCGCTGGCCGAACAGGATGCGGGCGCCGCACGGCGGGCTGGCGGGGTCCTGATACGGCCCGGTCAGCTGGGTCCAGCCGACCCGCCGCTCGATGCCGCCGCGGTAGGCGGCGCGCCATTCGAGGCGGTGCAGGCCGGGCGGCGCCGGGGCCGCGGTGATCGAAGCCAGATTTTCGGCTGGTCCTGATTCTTGTCCATCGAGGTGAATCGTCGTGCGATCGGCCAGGCCGTCCGGCAGGCTGGCTCGCACCTCGAGCCTGTCGCCGGCGGCGCGCCGCGGCGCCTCGATGGTGACCCGGAGAGACGGCCGCCCGGTCCGCGCGACGAAGAGCGGCAGCGCAGCGGCGTGGGCGCCGACCAGCGCCGCGCCGCACAGCGGGGCGATCCAGCGCCGGGTCACGGTCGTGCCCGTCATGTGCCGAAGAGGACCAGCACGGTGACGAGCTCCCAGCCGACCACCCACAGGGTGCTGGCCACCACGCTGCCGGTCATGGCGCGGGTGACGGCATCGGCGTCCGGCTTGCCGGCGCCGCCGCGCGCGACCACGTCGCTCGCCAGGCCCCAGGCGTAGACCCAGACCAGGAAGGCGGCCCGCACCGCGTAGCGGAACCGTTCCGGCCGCGGGTCGAGGATGTCGCCGGTCAGCAGGGCGAGGCTGTCGTCCATCGCGTACTGCCGGCAGACCAGCAGGCCGCCGACCACCATGCCGGCGGCGAACAGCGCGGCCACCGCCAGGTACGAGAGGCCGAGCGCCCACCAGGCCGGCCCCCACAGGTAGGAGCGCCGCTTGACCCCGAGCGCCTCGAGCGCGAGCCCCTGCTTGCCGAGCTCGAGCGAGCCGAGCCAGGCGTTGGTCGCGCTGCCGGAGGCGGCGACGAAGAGCATCGCGCTGAGCGGCGGCGCCAGCGCCACCACGTAGCTGCCCCCGATCTGCCGGACCAGCGCGTCCGGCCGGACGCCGGCCCCCCCGACCTTGGAGATGACGTAGAGGACCGTGTAGCCGATGAGGACCGAGACGATGGCGTAGAACGGCAGCGGCCGGGCGAAGGTCTGCGCCGCCACCCGGCCGGCGATGGCGGCGAAGTCGCGCGGCCGGCGCACCAGCTGCGCCCCGCCGGCGGCGAGTGACTCGGCGGCGGCGCGGAAGGGCGCGATGGCGCGCTCGAGACGCGCGCGCACGGCGGCGCCGAGACGCGATCGCTTGCGGCCGGGCGCCGGCGGCCCCTCGCGGGCGATGAGCTCGACCAGCGACGCCTCCAGCCGGACCAGCCACTCGCCGCGCTTGTCGGAGGCGAGCGCCAGGTCCTCGAGCGGTCCAGGCCATTCGCCGTCGAACAGGACCACCGCCCTGCGGCTGGCCGGATCGAGCGCGTACAGCCGGTCGCCGGCCCCGGCCGCCAGCGCGACGTCGTGGGTGACCACGATGGCGGCGACCCCGAGCTCCTGCACCTGCCGGCGCAGGAGGCGCGCCAGCATGCGCACCCGGTGCGGATCGAGCCCGACCGACGGCTCGTCGAGGAAGAGCAGGCGCCGCTTGCTGGCGAGCGCCCGCGCGACCGCCACCCGCTGCGCCTGACCGCCCGACAGCCGCGCGACCGGCACGCCCGGCTCGGCCAGCGCCGGCTCGAGCCCGACCCGGTCGAGCCAGGTTCGCGCCTCGTCGCCGTCCGCCGGGCCGCCGGGCGCGGCGTAGCGCAGGGCCAGGTCGATGTTGCCGCGCACGTCGAGGTGGTCGAACAGCGCGCCGCGCTGGGGCACCAGGCCGAGGTCGCCGCGCTGGTAGGCGAGCTCGGTCTCGACCACCTCGAACCCGGCCCGCTCCAGCTCCTCGCGCTCGAACAGGACCCGGGCGAAGGTGGACTTGCCGGTGCCGCTGCCGCCCAGCAGCACCGCCACCTGGCCCGGCGCGACCTGGAGGCTGAGGTCCTCGATGAGCGTGCGCCCGTCCGGCAGGACGACCCGCAGGCCGCGCACGCTGAGGCCGCCCATGGCGGCCCTACTTTACAGCGGCGTGAGCGCGCCGCGGATGAGCGCGGCGCCGATCATGAGGGCGACCAGGACCAGCCAGTACTCGTGGACGACGCGCATCGAAGACCCCCTCGCCACCATACAGGCCACCTCTGACGGCGGAGGGCAACTTTTCGAGCGCGCCGGGCGCGCGACGTCTTACTGGCAGTTGTCGAAGATCCAGGTCTCGCAGGTGCAGACGGTCGCTTCGCAGCTGCAGTTCTCGCCGTGGTAGATGGGCGTGCAGTCGGCGCGCGCGATGCAGCTGGCCTCATTGCTGATGGTGTTGCACGCGGCCGGCTGTTCACACTGCTCGAGCGGGATACAGAAGCCGGTGTAGCAGCCGTCCTTGATGCCGGGGGTGGTACCCTCCGGGCATTCGGGGGTGGCGACGTCGCAGGTCACCGGGCCGTAGCAGTCGCCCGGATCGGCCGAGCCGTCCTCGTTGATGCAGTAGCCGAACGCGCCGGGCGGGCACGGGACCGGCACCTCGGCATCGGCCTGATCGCAGCCCGGGTAGTGGACCGCCGAGCAGTCGTCGTGCATCGAGCAGGTGAAGGCGTCCAGCCCCTCGCAGCCGCCGCCCTGGATGGGCCCCTGCATGTCGGTCGACCAGCAATCGACGTAGAGCGGCTCGTCGAGGCAATCCTGGTCGATGCAGTTCGAGGTGTAGATGGCGCGGCAGCCGCTGGTGGTCGAGCAGGTCGCCTCGTCGAGGCCGGTGCACTGGCTCTCGCAGTAACCCCAGGTCGGCGCCGGTGCCTGGTCGGTCGGGACGTCGGGGCACGGGTTGCATGGATCGTTGCACCCGCCGCCGCCGCCGCCGCCGAAGAACTCGCACACGCCGGTCTCCGGGTTTCGCTGTCCCGGATCGTAGGCCGCCGCCCCCGACCCGCCCGGCTCGGCGGCGCCTCCGTACAGGCAGTCGTCGTCGTCGTCAGAGTAGAAGACACAGCCGGACGCAGCGGAGAGGAGGAGGACACCGGCAAGCGCGAGGCGAGGCGAATGCATGGGTCGCGATTCGAGCAATTCCGAGACCAGGGGCCCGGCGCGGGCAACGCTGCTGAATCCGGGGCGCCGCACTCAGAATTTTGAGATCCGCCTCGGGGAACCATCTTGGCGGCTACGTGTGCGTATACTGGCGCCGTGCTGCTACTCCGGCCGGTGGTGGTGATCGCGCTCGCCACGGCCGGGTGCACCGACCCGCCGGCCGACCTGACCGGCTCGGGGCAGGACGCCGCCGCGCCGGACGCCTCGCTCAACTGCAGCCCGATCCAGCCGACCTGCGCCGAGGGCTCCGGCTGCTACTGGGCGGGCCCCGGGCGCTTCGAGTGCGCCGCCGCGCTCGGCCTGCCGCGCTATCACGTCTGCCGCGAGAGCGCCGACTGCTCGCCCGGCGACGGCTGTCACCTGGACGACATCGTCGACTTCTACTGCGTCGGCTACTGCGACTACGGGCGCTACGGCGGCGAGCGCGACCCGGAGCGCTGCGGCGAGAACGAGGTCTGCGCCGGGCCGCTCGACGGCGGCATCGGGATCTGCCTCGGGCTGTGCGACCCGCTCGACTCCGACTGCCCGGATGGACAGGGCTGCTACCACCGCACCGGGGCCGACATCTGCCTGCCGGTGACGGACGGTGCCGCGCCGGGCGAGGCCTGCTCGCGCAACAACGACTGCCTGCCGGGCGCCGGCTGCACCGGCGACGACCTGTGCGCGGTCTACTGCAACTACCAGAACCACCCCGACCAGCCTGATCCGCGCTGCGCTGGTGGCGAGGTGTGCACTGCCATCGAGCCCGGCGAGCCGCTCGGGTTCTGCCAGTAGAGAGGAGGAATCGTGGAGCGACACCTGTTCCGCGAGGAGCACGACCTGTTCCGCCAGGCGTTCCGCCAGTTCGTCGACCGCGAGGTGGCGCCGCACCAGGCGGGCTGGAACCAGGCCGGTATCGTCGATCGCACCGCCTGGCGCGCGGCCGGCCGGGCCGGCTTCCTGTGCCCGTGGATGGAGGAGCGCTGGGGCGGCCCGGGCGGCGACTTCCTCTGCTCGGTCGTCATCATGGAGGAGATGGCGCGGGTCTACGAGAGCGGCTTCGCCCTCTCGCTCCACTCCGACATCATCGTGCCCTACCTGCACAGCTTCGGCAGCGACGAGCAGCGCGCGCGCTGGCTGCCCGGCTGCGCGTCGGGCGAGATCATCACCGCGATCGCGATGACCGAGCCGGGGACCGGCTCCGACCTGGCGGCGGTGGCGACCACCGCGGTGAAGGACGGCGACAGCTACGTCCTGAACGGGGCCAAGACGTTCATCTCGAACGGCATCCTGTGCGACCTCTGCATCGTGGTCGCCAAGACCGACCCCAACCCCGAGAACGCGCACCGCGGCATCACGTTGTTCGTGGTGGAGGCGGGGACGCCCGGTTTCATCAAGGGGAAGAAGCTGGCCAAGATGGGGATGGCGTCGCAGGACACCGCCGAGCTGGCGTTCGAGGACTGCCGGGTGCCGGCGGCCAACCGGCTGGGCGAGGAGGGCTCCGGCTTCATCGCGCTGATGACCAATCTGCAGCAGGAGCGGCTGTGCGTGGCGATCATGGCGCAAGCGTCCGCCGAACAGGTCCTGCGCGACACCGTGCGCTACTGCCAGGAGCGGCACGCGTTCGGGCGGCCGATCGCGCGCTTCCAGAACACGCAGTTCAAGCTGGCCGAGTGCGCCACCAAGGTGGAGGTCGGGCGCGCGTTCATCGACAAGCTGGTCAGCGAGCACGTGGCCGGAAAGTCCCTGGTCAAGGAGTGCTCGATGGCCAAGCTGTGGCAGACCGAGATGGCCGGCGAGGTGGTGGACACCTGCCTGCAGTTCTTCGG
>Ga0111538_10001858_pt1 | contig 29624 bp, 23 predicted proteins | sample SoiMethybrSBSTD1_FD_79669 | JGI IMG/M metagenome (GOLD analysis project Ga0111538, IMG submission 79669) | Bulk soil microbial communities from a Populus tree surrounding site in Tennessee, USA - Soil MetaG P. TD hybrid SBSTD1 (version 2)... | ecosystem: Environmental > Terrestrial > Soil >... | reverse complement strand
GGGGCCCCACCCCCAGGGCTCGAGCCGGCTTTCCTCGCGCTACGCGCTCGGGCCGGGCGAGGCCTTGCGCCCCACCCTCGCTCGTTTCGGGCCGGCTTACCTCGCGCTACGCTCTTCCTTAGTGGCCCTGGGGCCCCACCCCCAGGGCTCGGTCCGGCTCCCCTCGCGCTACGCGCTCGGGCCGGGTGGGAGCTGACTAGCCCGAGCGCCAAGAACCTCGGAACCGAACTCCGGAACTCCGGAACCCCCGGAACTCCGGAACTCCGGAACCCCCGGAACCCCGGAACTCCGGAACTCCGGAACTCCGGAACCCGCGGAGATCAGAACACCCCAATCATCCGTTGGGGTTCCCACTCCCGCTCGCATGCACTCGGCGCCGCGCCTGACGTCGCCGGCTTCGCGGCGTGAGAAAAATGTGGAACCGCTTCCGGTTTCTCGGCGCAGTATAAGGCAGCCGGGTCGCCGCCGGGGAGACGGTGCTAAGGTCACGCCTATGCAGGACGGCTTCAACCGACGGGAGTTTCTGGAACGCGCCGCGCTGGCGAGTGCCGGTCTGGCACTGGCCACGACGACGCCGACGAGCGCGCAGTCGCGCATGTACATCTCGTTGCCGCCGTGGGCGGTCGCGCGCAACGTCGGCTGGCCCGATCAGGCCAGGCTGGCGGCGAAGGTGGGGTACGCCGGCATCGACTGGGCGTTCGGCGCGGCCAAGAAGGCCGGCGTGGACGCGACGCGCGCGCTCCTCGCCGAGCTCAAGATCCGTCCGGCGATCACCAACCTGCCGATGCAGACCCCGCTCGGCGGCGACGAGCCGACGTTCACGAGCCGGCTGCCGCAGCTCTCAGAGGATGCGGAGTTTTCGGCGGCGATCGGCTGCCGGAACTTTCAACTGGTGCTCGGCGCCACAACGGCCGGCGGCCAGTCGAAGGACGAACGCTGGAAGGTTGTGCGCCATCGGCTCGCCGCGATCTCAGACGTCCTGGCGAAGCACGACATGCGTCTCGGACTCGAGTTCCTGGGCCCACTCGTGTTCCGAACGGGCCGTGGCGGCCGCCCCGGCGCGCCGCCCGATCCCGCCACTCCTCCACCGCCTCCGCCAGTGCCGTTCGTCTGGACGCTGCCCGAAACGGTGAAGCTTGCGGCGGAAAGCGGCCCCAACATCGGCGTCACGCTCGACGCGTGGCACTGGTTTCACTCCGGCGGCACGGCCGCCGACATCCTCGCCACCGACAAGTCGCGCATCATCCACGTCCACGTCTCCGACGCGAAGCCGATGCCGCCCGAGGAAGTGCAGGACAACATGCGCTGGCTGCCCGGCGAAGGCATCATCGATCTCATGGGCTTCTTCCAGGCGCTGCGAAAGATCGGCTACGACGGCGGCGTGGCGCCCGAGACGATCGGGCCGCGCATTCCGGACACGATGGCCCCTGAAGAGAGCGCAAAGATTGCGCTCGAAGCGACTGCGGCGGTCATGAAAAAAGCGGGAGCACTGTAGAAAAAAGAAGACCGCGCGAAGCCGAGCGTAGCGAGGCGTAAGCGCGCCGCGTGGGGGTGGGGCCCCACGCGTTAAAAGAAGACCGCGCGAAGCCGAGCGTAGCGAGGCGGAAGCGCGCCGCGTGGGGGTGGGGCCCCACGCGTTAAAAAAGAAGACCGCGCGAAGCCGAGCGTAGCGAGGCGGAAGCGCGCGCGAGCGGGGCTGGGGCCCCGCGAGCAACTAAGGAAGCAGACCTATCCTGTCGCCCCAGGCGCAGCCGGCATCAATTCATCATTGGGATAGACGTGATTGACGTTCTCGGGCGTCACGAGTTCGTGCTTCGCGAACACGGCGGGCGGGATCGGGCGATGGTGCAGGATGTCGAGCGCGACGCCGACGATGGCGGCGCCGTACTTCTCTGGAAAATACGCGACCGATCCGACGAGGCGGGTGCCCGGGCGTCGCAGTTCTGAGCGGCCCTCGGGGGAGGCGTTCTGTCCCATGATCGCGCACGCTTCGGCGCGGCCGGCTTCCTGAAACGCGCGCAGCGCGCCGATCGCGCTCGGATCGTTGATCGCGCCGACGAGCAGATGCCGCGACCGGTTCGTGCGCAGGTGCTTGCGCACGACCTCGAAGCTGTGACTGAACATCCCGTCGCCGTCGAGAAACGTCACGCGGCAGTTTTCGAGCGCCGGGATGATCTCCTTGAGCCCCACGAGCATGCCGGTGAGCCGCATCCGCGGCAGGCTGCCGGCGCGGGCGAGCGCCATGAACACGATCTCGTCCACCTCGCCGTGCCAGTGCTGCTTCGCCCACCGCCCGAGGAAGCGGCCGCCGATGAGTCCCGCCTCGTAGTTGTTGGCGCCGAAGTAGGTGGCGCCCGGGTGCGGGACTTCGATCGCGATGAGCGGGATGTTGGCTTCGCGGTACTTCGCGGCGACAATCGGCGCGACGTGCTCGTCGGTCTGGAACTCGATGACCAGATCGACTTTCTCGCGGACGAGCACGTCGGCGTTCCGCAGCGCGATTTTCGCGTTGTAGCGATTGTCCACGCAGATGAGCTCGATCCCTTCGGACTGGGCGGCGCGCTGCAGGCCGGCCGAGACTTCCTTCGAGAACTGATAGTCGGTGCCTTGCGCGGCATAGCCGAGCCGGTAGAGCTTCTGTTTGAAGGGTCGCAGGCAGGAGCGATACAGGTTTTCGCCGACCTTCTCGACCATGCCGCACCGCTCGAGCGTGTACAGCAGGCGGAACGCCATGCTCTTCGGCAGGCCGCTCCGGAGCGAGACTTCTCGCAGCGGCAGGGCCTCGCCCGACGTCCTGAAGGCGGACAGGAGCCGCGAGGAATGCACGACCGACTTGACCAGGTAGCGGTCGCGGGCCGAGCCCGTCCCCTTCGCGCTCATTTCACTCCTCGAACCGGGGGCCGGCCGGCTCCCGCCCTCTACGGAAGACCGCGCCAGACCGTGGGTCATTATGTGCCAGCATTTCGCTCCGCGCAATGCAGCAAGCCTCACCATGAAGATGTAAAGAAGTGAAGAAAACCCCGTTTTGGGGGCAGATCAAGAACCTCGTGGCAAGCGTCCTGGACCTTGCCAAGCCGTCCTTCACCTCTTCAGTTCTTCATGGTGAAGCTTTGTCCGGGTGAAGAGTGGCGGTGGAGTATGATGACCCCTCACTCCGAGACCGGACGCGTGTCCACGATTTACGAGGTAGCCAAACACGCTGGTGTTTCCACCGCGACCGTCTCGCGTGTGATGAGCGGCCCGAAAGAGGCCGTCTCCCCACCCACGAGAGAGCGCGTGATGCGCGCGGTGGCCGTCCTCGGCTACACACCGAACTCCGCCGCCAAGAACCTCCGCACGCTCCGATCGGGCAAACTTCTCGTCACCGTTCCCGACATTTCGAACCCGTTCTTTTCGCTGATCCTCCAGGGGATCGAAGATGCGGCGCTGCGCGAAGGCTACGCGGTGCTCCTCGGCGACACCCAGCACGACACCGCGCGCGAGGAACGCTACGCGGGCATGCTCAAGCGCAAGGAAGCTGACGGGCTGATCTTCCTCGGCCACCGCCTCCCGCGGGAAGCCGAAGAGCTCGTCCAGGCGAGCGCGCCGCGCTGCGCGCCGGTCGTCAACGGCTGCGAGTTCAGCCCGCGCCTCGGTGTGCCGAGCGTGCACATCGATAACGGCAAGGCCGCGTACCAGGCGATGGGCCACCTCTACGATCTCGGCCATCGCCACATCGCGGTCATTACTGGCCCGCTCGTGAGCCCGCTCAGCCGCGACCGGCTCCGCGGCGCCATGGCGCGCGCGACACAAGCCGGTGCCAAGGCCGAGTTCGTCGTCCTGCACGGCGATTTTTCGATCGACTCGGGCATCACCGCCGCCGAGCACCTGTTCAAGACGACGAACCACCCGACGGCGGTGTTCTGCTTCAACGACGAAATGGCGATGGGCGTGATCGAGACCGCCCGCCGCAAGGGCGCGCGCGTGCCGGACGACCTCTCGGTCGTCGGCTTCGACGACATCCGCTTCGCGCGCCACATCGATCCGCCGCTCACCACGATCGCGCAGCCCATGCGCGAGATCGGCGAGGGCTGCGTCCGGCTGCTGCTCGAAATCCTCCGCGGCGGCGCCATCGCCCCCGTCTCGGTCACTCTCCCGCACCAGTTGACCATCCGCGCCTCGACCGCCCCGCCGCGAAGCTGAGCTGCGACGACGAACTTCGATCCTCGAGACGCTGGATTTCGATCCTCAACACGCAGAGCTTCGATCCTCAACACGGAGGGCACGGACGACTCGGAGAACACGGAAACCTCGGTTTTTGGGCTTATTCTGGCGGCGGTCCAAACCAAGTTCGTCCGTGTTGTCCGTGAGTCCGTGTTCTCCGTGTTCTGGACCGAGAGCCCTGGCCGAACGCCTGCACACGTTTTGTCGTTGCCTTTTGGCGGGCACTTGCTACGCTGTCCTCGGGAGGCCTCCCATCATCGACATCCGACGCTCGTCCCGACCGGCTCCGCGGGGCTCGAAGGTGCTCGTCACGGCCGCCGCACTGACGCTGGGCGTCGTCGCCTGGGCAGCGCCGGCCATCCAGCAAGCGACGTTCCGCGCGACGGTCGATCTCGTGGCTGTCGATGTCCAGGTCGTCGACAAAGAAGGCCGGCCGATCCCGAATCTGGGCCCGGACAAGTTCGAAGTCCTGATCGACGGCCGCCGGCGGCGGGTCGTATCCGCCGATTTCGTGCGGCACGCCGAAACCGCGAGCATCGTGCCGGCGCGACCGACGTCGGACGATCCTGCGTCGGCCGCGCTGCCCGGCCGCGTCTTCATGGTCGCGGTCGACGTGAACAGCTTCAGCGTCGGCGACTCGCGCGGCGTCATCGCGGCGGCGCGCCGGTTCGTGAAGGCGCTGCTGCCGGAGGATCGCGTCGGCCTGTTCGCCTTCCCGGTGGGACCGAAGATGGGCCCGACCGAAGATCACCTTGCGGTCGAGCTCCAGCTCGACAAGATCGTCGGCGCCTCCCAGTCGATGGAGAGCAGCTTTCACCTCAGCGCGTCCGAGGTGGTGGACATCACCGCAGAGAACGCCTCGATCGTGTCGAGTCCCGCGCGCGGCGCCGCCGCCGCCAATACGACGGTCGTCGCGGCCGAGTCGGGAACGCTCAGGCGCGTGTTGCTGCGCGAGTGCGGCGGCCTGACCGATCAGACCTGCGCCACCAACATCCGGATCGACGCCGAGTCGATGGCCTACTTCTACGAAGGCCAGGCGACGATGGCGCTGAGCGGCCTGACGTCGATCATCCGCGATCTGTCGGCGCTGCCTGGCCGGAAGACCGTGGTCCTGCTCAGCGCCGGCATGACCGCTAGCGATCGTCCCGGCGGCCGGCCCAACGTCGACGATCTCGCGCAGGCGCTCGGGCGGACGGCGGCCGAATCGAATGCGAGCGTCTACGCGCTGCACATCGACACCGGCGCCGTGCAGGCGTATGCCGCCGAAAAGCGCCGTTCGACGCGATCGACCACTTCCGCCGAGCGCGAGTCGGCGCTCAACTCGCGCCTCCTCGACATGTTCGCCGGCGCCTCCGGCGGGACGATGCTGCGCGTGCTCGTCGGCTCGGGCGAGGGCGCGCTCGATCGCGTCCTTCGCGAGACGTCGTCGCACTACCTGCTCGGCGTCGAGCCGGCCGACTCCGATCGTGGACGCCTGCGCGAGCTCAAAGTGAAAGTGAGCCAGCCGGGCGTGACCGTGCGCAGCCGACTGTGGGTGTCGGTGCCGAAGAAAAAGCCGCTCTGAGCCCCCGGCGCCCGCACTGATGCCCGACCGGCCGCTGCGATTCCGACGCCGCGTCATCCTCCTGCTCGGTTGCGCCGCGTTCCTGACGGCGCTCTGGATCCTGTCGCGGTCGCCCGCGTTCCTCGAAGACATCTACGCCCGCCGCGTCGGCTTTCAGATCGAGCGCGGGCTCTCGCTCATTTCAGGCGCCGTGCCGATCAGCCTCGCGGAGATCGCGCTCGTCGGCGTCATCGCCTACTTTCTCGTGCCGTTCGTGCTTACCGCGGTCCGCGTGCTGCGGCGCCAGCGCGGCCTGGTCAACGCGGCCGCCGGCGGCGCGCTGCGAGTGGTGACCGCGGCCGCGGTGATCCTCTGCGCGTTCTATTTCTGCTGGGGGCTGAACTACGCGCGCGCGCCGCTCCAGGCGCGCCTCGGGTGGCCGTCGATCGATCGCGCGGCGGATCCGACGGAGCGTCAGCGCCAAATAGAGGACGTGGCCGCGTTCGCCGGTCAACTGGTCGACGCGACGAACGCCGCCTATCGTGAGGTCACCGGCAGCGAGGATCTCGGCCGGCCGAGCGAGCGGCCGGCCGGAGCCTCGAGCTACGACGACGTGTTCGAGGCGGCGTATGTGCGGGTGCAACTGCGCCTCGGGATCGAGCCGGCGGTGGCCGCCAGACGCGGCCGGGCGAAGACGTTGCTCTCGAGCGAGCTCATGAATCACCTCGGTCTCGCCGGCTTCTATTTTCCGTGGACGGGCGAGGCCAACTACAACGACCGGCAACCGGCGCCGACGCTCCCCCACTCGGTCGCGCACGAGAAGGCGCACCAGCGCGGCTTCGCGCCGGAAGACGAAGCCGGCTTCGTCGGCTATCTCGCGTGCGCGCTGAGCGATGACGCGTACTCCCGGTACTCGGGCGCGCTCTTCGCGCAACGACAGCTCATCGGCGAGCTCGGGCGGTATGACCTGAAACGCGCACAGGAGCTGCTGGCCCGTCGGCTGCCCGGCGTCCAGCGCGACGTCGATTTCCTGCGCGCCTTCTGGGCGCGCTACGAAGGCACGGCGACGCGCGTCAGCCAATCGGTCAACGACCGGTATCTGAAGTCGCAGGGCATGAAAGGCGGCGTCGCGACCTACGCCGCAAGCCGCAACCTGATTGTGATCTTCGCGCACCAGAACGGCGGCCGCGCCTGGCCGTTTCCGTAGCGCGGGTACGTAGCGCGGCTCGAGTTGTGAGCCGCGTTCGTTTGTAGCGCGGCTCGGGTTCGGGGCCGCGAACGCCGGTATAATCCAACCTCGATGACTGTGCCGTCCACGCACTGACGGTTGCGCGCCATCGTCCCCCGTGAGGCCACGATGATCGGCAAAACGCTTGGGTCGTACGAAGTCGTGGCCAAGCTGGGCGAAGGCGGCATGGGCGAGGTCTATCGCGCAGTCGACCGGCGCCTGAACCGGACGGTCGCGATCAAAGTCATCAGCGGCGATGCGGTGGCCGATCCGGAACGCCGTCGGCGGTTTCTCACCGAAGCGCGCGCCGCCTCGGCGCTCAACCATCCGAACATCGTCACCATTCACGACATCGGCGAGGCCGACGGCATCAGCTTCCTCGTCATGGAGCTCGTCGCCGGCAGGACGCTGCAACAGGTTCTGTCAGCCACTGGGCACTCGGCACCCGGCACTGGCGATCCTGCAGGCACTCGGCACTCGGCAGTCGGCACTAGCAGGGCGGCAAGCAAGCGGGACGGGGCCGGACAAGTGCCTGGTGCCAAGCGCCTGGTGCCGGTTCCTGAGTCGCTTTCCATCGCGCTGCAGATCGCCGCCGCGCTCGACGCGGCGCACGCGGCCGGGATCGTGCACCGCGACATCAAGCCGGCGAACATCATGGCGACCGATTCGGGCCAGATCAAAGTGCTCGACTTCGGCGTCTCGAAAGTCCTGCACGCTGCCGACGAGAACGCCGACACGACGGCCGTCACGGCGCCGACGGCTGCCGGACAAATCATCGGCACGCTCGCCTACATGTCGCCCGAGCAGGTGCAGGGGCGGGCAATCGACGCCCGGTCGGACATCTTCTCGTTCGGCGCGGTCCTGTATGAAATGCTCGCGGGCCGGCGGGCGTTCGCCGGCGACGGGTCGCTCGCGCTGGTGAGCGCCATCCTCACCGACACGCCGGCGCCGGTGGCGACGCTGAGACCAGACGTGCCGGCCGATCTGGCGGCGCTCGTGCAGGCGTGCCTGGCCAAGGATCGCGCGGCGCGGCCGACCGCGCGCGAGATCGTCAATCGGCTTGCCGTTATTCGCGAGCGGTTGGCGCCACAGCCGGCCGCCGTGTCATCGCTGCTCCGCCGTCCGGCCGTGCTCGTGCCGGTGGCCCTGATCGTCCTCGCTGTCGCGGTCGGCGGATGGATGTGGTGGCGCGCCAACTCGCGCGCCCGGTGGGTGCGCAACGTCGCGATTCCAGAAATCGAGCGCCTCATGGCACAGGACAACAACGATGGCGCGTTTCGCGTCGCTCGCGAAGCCATCGCCGTCCTGCCCGACGATCCGTACGTCAAGCAGCTCTGGATCGACACGACGTTCATCGTGACGGTCGAGAGCGAGCCGTCGGGCGCCGACGTTGCCGTCAAGGGCTATCTGGCCAAGGATGCCGAATGGGTCCAGCTCGGCCGCACGCCGCTCGAAAACGTACGCGTGCCCTACGCGCACGTACGCGTCCGCCTGACGAAGCCAGGTTATACGCCGATCGACGCGAGCCTCGGCAGTTTCAACTTCAAGTACACGCTCGATCTCGAGAGCGCGACGCCGCCAGGAATGGTGCGCGCGTCAGCCGGCCCGGCGAACGTGGGCAACACATCCCTGGCGGTCGACGACTTCTGGATCGATCGGCTCGAAGTCTCGAACCAGGAATTCAAGACCTTCGTCGATCGCGGCGGCTACCAGAAGGCCGAGTACTGGAAGGAGCCATTCGTCGAGAACGGACGCACGCTGTCATTTGCCGAGGCGATGACGCGGTTCCGCGACACGACCGGTCGGGCCGGTCCGTCCACGTGGGAGCTCGGCACGTACCCCGACGGCCAGGAGAATTTTCCGGTGACCGGGGTGAGCTGGTACGAGGCGGCCGCGTACGCGGCGTTTGTCGGCAAGCAGCTGCCGACCGCGTACCACTGGACCCGCGCGGCCGGCGCCCGGGGCGGGTTCACCGAGAATTTTTCGGAGATCCTCAACATCAGCAACTTCAGCGGGAAGGGCCCCGCGCCCGTGGGGAGCTACCGAGGCCTCAGCGCCGCCGGCACGTATGACATGGCCGGCAACGCCAAGGAGTGGACGTCGAGCGAGGTCGAGCGGAAACGCATGATCCTGGGCGGTGGCTTCAACGAGCCGAGCTACATGTTCATCGACCTCGACGCCCAGCCGCCGTTCGATCGCCGGGCCGCGTATGGCTTCCGCTGCATCAAGTACATCACTCCGCCGCTGGTCGAGACCACGCGACCGATTGCCGTCGAGACAAGGAATCTCGCGAACGACGCTCCGGTCAGCGACGCCGTGTTCGAGGCCTATCGCAATCAATACCGCTACGATGCCGCACCGCTTGGCGCCAAGGTCGAATCGACCGAGGACGCGGCCGCCTGGCGCAAGGAGACCGTGAGCTTCGATGCGGCGTACGGCAAAGAACGCGTGCGCGCGTATCTCTTCCTGCCGAAGAACGCGTCGCCGCCCTACCAGACGATTGTCTTCTTCCCGGCGGGCGACGCGCCGCTCCTGCGGTCGAGCCGCGACCTGCGTCTGAACGGCGTCGACTTTCTCATGAAGAGCGGCCGCGCGGTGTTGTACCCGATCTACAAGGGCACCTACGAGCGCGGACCGGTCCCGGTCGCCGGCGCCGCCGCGGCGCGCGACCTGGCCGTGCAGCGATCAAAAGATCTCGGACGGGCGATTGACTACCTGACGACGCGCCCGGATATCGACGCGGCGCGGATCGGCTACTACGGCATCAGCCTGGGCGCCACGCTCGGTGTGTTGCTCACCGCGATCGAGCCGCGCTTTCACGCGAGCGTCCTGCTCAGCGGCGGGATCAGGCCGGTGACGAGGCTGCCGGAGGTCGACCCGAAGAACTTCGCCCCTCGCGTCAAGGTGCCCACGCTCATGGTCAACGGCCGCGAGGATTTTGCGTTTCCTCTCGAAACATCGCAGCGCCCGCTTTTCCGCCTGCTCGGCGCCCCGCACAAGCACCACGCCATCTTCGAGGGCGGCCACATCCCGCTGCTCCTTCACTCGATGATCAAGGAAATCCTCGACTGGCTCGATCGCTACCTCGGACCGGTGAAAATGGCGTCTATCAAAGGAGTCTGACTCCGATGTCGTGAAGCAGCACTGGTCTCGATCGCCGGCCGCCGGCGACGAGTCCGGACGGGACCATCGGCGACATCCGTGTCATGCAGTCGATCGAGGAGGTTCGAATCCACTAAATGCGGCACCGTGAGCGTCATCGCACAGAACGCATCGGCTGGCTGCGCGCCGCCGTCCTCGGCGCCAACGACGGGATCGTCTCGACCGGCAGTCTGATCGCCGGCGTAGCTTCGGCTGGCGGCGAACCGCGCCAGATTCTGGTGGCCGGCGTGGCCGGCCTCGTCGCCGGCGCGCTGTCCATGGCGGCCGGCGAGTACGTGTCGGTCAGCTCGCAGGCGGACACGGAGCGCGCCGATCTCGACCTCGAACGCTCGGAACTGGCGACGCAGCCTGCGTTCGAAGAAGACGAGCTCACTGCGATCTACGCCGGACGAGGACTCGATCAGGCGCTCGCTCGGACCGTGGCGCAGCGCCTGATGGCGCACGATGCGCTTGGCGCGCATGCCCGTGACGAGCTGGGACTGTCCGCGACACTGACGGCCCGCCCGCTGCAAGCGGCCCTGGCCTCGGCCGCGACGTTCGCGGTCGGCGCGCTCCTGCCCATTCTCGTCGTCCTCGTCGCCCCGTCGCGCGGAGTCGTACCGGCCGTCGTCGCTGTGTCGTTGTTGTGTCTCGCCGCCCTCGGCGCGCTGGCGGCGCGCGCGGGAGGGGCGCCCGCCGCCGGCGGGGCCGTGCGCGTGCTGTTCTGGGGCGCACTCGCGATGGGCGTAACGGCCGCCGTCGGCGCGCTCTTCGGGGGGGTCGGCGCCTGAGAAAGACGGAGGCGCGCGTCAGCTGCGAGGCCGCGACGCAGCGCGCCGCGGTTCTCAGCGCCTCTTGTTGAAATCGCGGGCCACGATGACCTTCAGCGTGAGGCCATCGGAGGCGTTGGTCAGGCCGAATCCGATGCCCAGCTCCATGTCGAACGGTCGTCCGCTGCGATTGACGACGGCATAGACCTGATGGGACTGTTCGTGCACGCTGTGCAGGTCGTGCAACGGACCGAAGTCCGCGTACTCCTCAACCGCCACCGCCCAGGTTGGCGAAAAATTGTAGGCGGCGCGCGAGGCCGGGACGAACTCGAGGTTTTTCAACCCGTCGTAGGCGGTGTCCACGATGGGATTGAAGATGAGATCCAGGCGGCCGGCGTGCCAGCCGACGATGGGCCGGACCTCCGAGGTAAAGCGCGTGCTGTCCCACCGCTCGGCGTTGAAACTGAACTCCATGTTCGCGCCGTAGAAGAACGTTCGGTCCTCGGCATGAGGTACCGCAAAGAGTGTGCGCAGTTTGAATCCGTCGAGGCCCCACCCGAGATTTTTGTCGCGTGTGTAGAGCGGCAGATACAGCCCGGCTTCGAACCAACTGGTGACGCCGTACGCCCATTCCGGCACGCCGTTGACGGACTGGTCGGCCACCACCTGTCCGGGCGCCGCGGGAGTCTTGACCCCGCGCGGCGTCCAATTGGTATGCAACGTGAGGTTGAATACGCGCGGCGCCGCGAGACCGCCGTCGTACACTTGGATCTCGTCGGCTTGCGCCGCAGCCGCGTGCGGCGCACCGAAGATCAGGCTCATCGCGATTGCCCCGGCCAGCCACAACCCACGCTCGTGTCTCACGGTCCCTCCGTCGTTTCCGGCGTCTGTCGACGGGTCCATTCTCTTCCCAGCGACCCATCGTGGATGTATGAAGAATCGGTGACAGGAAACGGGACGCACGGCGGCTTGGCGTATACGTATATGAGACAGCCGATGCCCAGCCGTCGTGCCTTTCTTTCGAGCGCCCTGCTCATTCCCGGACTGTCGCACCGGCGCGTCCAAGCCCACCGTGTGAGCTACGAAGATATCCTCGGCACCTCGATGGAGCTGACGGTGTGGACCCGGCATGCCGGTGCGCCGGCGACGGCCGCCGCGGCGGCGCTGTGTGAAATCCGACGGCTCGAGGCACTGCTGAGCACCTATCGGCGCGACAGCGAGATCAGCCGGTTCGGGCGGGCGCTGCGGTCGGCCGGGTCAGTTGAGCGCGCTTCTCTACTCGACCGGTACGATGACTGGCGTGGCTGGACCGGCGGCGTGATCACGAGCGAGATTGGTGGACGACTGAACGTCGACGCCCTCGGCAAGTCATTCATCGTCGACCGTGTGGTGGCGCACCTGCACCGCACGATCTCGGAGCTCGACGGAATTGTCCTCAACATCGGCGGTGATGTGGCGGTGTCCGGCCGGGCTGCGACGGTGAACGTGATCGATCCGAGGCGGCCGGCAGAAAACGACGACCCGATCGCACGGCTGAGCATTACGGACAGGGCTGTGGCGACGAGCGGCTCGTACGCGCGTGCCGGACATCTCATCGATCCGCGCACCGGGCACAAGGCGAACGGCGCGCTGGCTGCCACGGTCATCGCGCTCGACTGCACGACGGCCAACGCGCTGGCGACGGCCCTGTGTGTGCTCGCTCCAGAGGACGGACTCGCGCTCGTGGAGCGGACGGCGGGCGCGGAGAGTCTGGTCATCACCGCCAGCGGGACCGAGCGGCGCAGCTCCGGGTTCGCCGCCTACGAGCAGGCCCGGCCGGCGCCCGCGACGGTGGCGGCAGGCTGGCCGGCCGGATACGACGTCCGCATCGCGTTGACGCTCACCGGCCCGGGGACGTCCGGCTCGTCTGATGGTCGCGGGCGAGGACGAGGCCGCGGGTCCTACCGATCGCCGTACGTCGCCGTCTGGGCCGACGACACGCGGGGCCGGCCGATCCGGACCATCGCCGTCTGGGGCGACAAGTGGCGATATCTGGGCGAACTGCCAGACTGGTGGTCGTTCGCCAAGAACGACTCGGCGCTCAATACCACCGCAACGCGCGCCACCCGACCCGCCGGCCAGTACACGATCGTCTGGAACGGGTTGGACGACAAAGGCGCGCCGGTCCCGGCCGGCTCCTATCGGCTCAATCTCGAAGTCAGCCGCGAACACGGGACCTATGCCAGACGCGCCGGCGTAATCGCCTGCGCCAGTGCGCCGGCGACCGTCACGCTCAGCGAGAGCGTCGAGTTTGCGCCGGTCACCATCGCCTACGGCCCGCGGCCGGCGCCCACATGGTGAAGAAGGCGTTGCGACACGCCGGCATCTGGGCGCGGACGCTACACATTTACGCGTCGATGGCGGGGTTTCTGCTCGTGCTGCTCTTTGCCGTCACGGGCGTGACCTTGAACCATCAGGATTTGGGCTGGGGCGAGCCGGTGACGACGACCACCACGGTCACGCTCCCGCTCACGATTGTGAAAGCCGCTGATCGCGCCGCCGTCAAGGCGGCATTGCAGTCGAGCCTGCACATCACGACGCCCGCATCATCGTATGAGGCCTACGACGAAGAGATCGACGTCGCCTTTCATTCACCGGGCCGGCGGGTACACGCGATCGTCAACCGGACAGATGGCAGCGTCAAGGTGGTGAGCGAGACGCGGGGAACGATCGGCATCATCAACGATCTTCACAAAGGCATGGAGACCGGCGCCGCCTGGCGGTGGATCGTCGATGCGACGGCGATTCTCATCGGCTTCAGCGCTGTCTCTGGGATCGTCACGCTCGTATCGCTGCCCAAGCGCCGGCTGCCGGGGCTGCTGACGACCGCCGCTGGCGCTCTTGTCGTGCTCGCGATCTATTGGTGGTTCGTCCCCCGGTAGCGCGCCGATCCTGTCCGTTGCCGAGCCGCGAACACGCGCAGTGGCGCTCCGGTCGTTGAGTCTCGGCCGTAGACTGTCTAATCCCACCATAAGCCCGTTAAAGCGCGTTGACCTCGCCGTCATGCCTCTGTAGATTGGCAGAGCGCCCCCCAACTGACCGGTTCGTCCCCCAATGCGGAGGAGAGCGCATGACTCGATCCTCGCTCTTTCGTCGGCTCGTCCTGCTCCCCGGACTCCTGATCGTCGCGCCCGCCGTTGTGAGCGCGCAGTTCAGCGGCGCGATTCAAGGCACCATCACCGACGCGCAGAAGGCGGTCGTCGCCGGCGCCGTCGTCATCGCCACGCACACGGCCAGCGGCGTCACGCGCGAAGCGACGACGTCCGACGAAGGCATCTTCAGAATCCCCAGCCTGGGCCCGGGCATCTATCGAGTGCAGATCGCGAAGCCGGGCTTCCTGACGGCCAGGCGCGAGAGCGTCACGGTCGGCATCACCGAAACCGTGCGGCTCGACGTCACGCTCGAAGTCTCGGGCGTGCAGGAAACCGTCACGGTGACGAGCACCTCGCCCCTCGTCGAGACCGAACAGGGTCGCGTTTCGGGACGCGTCGATCGGCTGCAGCTCCAGGAGATGCCGCTCAGCGGGCGGAATCTCTACAACCTGATCGCCCTGCAGCCGGGCGTGACGGGCAAAGGCGTGTCGGCGTCGATCAGCGGCGGCGGCGGCGCGGACGACTCGTTCGCGGGCGAATCGGCGCCGCGCATGAACGCGAGCGGCCAGCGTGACGAGGCCAACAACTACACGGTGGACGACACGAGCACGAACGGCGTCGCGCGCGGCGGCATCACCAACCTCACGCCCAACACCGAATCGGTCGAAGAGGTTCGCGTCGTCTCCAACAACTTCTCGGCCGTGGACGGCAGGAGTCCCGGCGCGCAGATTCAGGTCATCACGAAGGCCGGCACGAACCAGTTCCGCGGCAGCGGCTCGTACTACTTCCAGGGCGACCAGCTCACGGCGAAGAACGTCTTCGAGGCCGCGGTGCCGAAGTTCGACAAGAACCAGTTCGGGTACAGCCTCGGCGGGCCGATCGTCAAGAACCAGCTCTTCTTCTTTACCTCGTACGAAGGGCTGCGGCAGACGGGCGCACGTGGCTCGACGTTCACCGTCGAGACCCCGGAGTTCCGGAACTACATCCTGCAGACGCGTCCGAACAGCATCGCGGCCCAGCTCCTGCGGGACTTCGCGCCCGCGGTCGATCCGACGACCGGGTTCCGCGATCTCGGCAGTCCCGCGCCCGGCGTCAACACCATCGGTCCGCCGGACGGCATCATGGACGTGGGCACGGCGTCGTTCGTGCCCGAAGGCTGGCGCCGCGGCAACCAGATCAACGCGCGCGGCGACTACGAGCTCCATCCCGGACGCGATCGTCTGTACGGCAATTTCTATCGGACGACGTCGTACGCGGTCACCGGCGGCATCCGTCCGGAGTTCAACCGGCCGACGCCCAACACGACGCACTACGGCAACGCCAACTACACGCGCACGTTCGCGTCAACCAAAGTCAACGAGCTGCGCTTCGGCGTGATGCGCCTGGTCGGTCTCCCCGACGTCCCGAAGCACCTCGAGATTCCGGGCATCAACATCACCGGCGTCACGGGCTTCGGGCAGTCCGGCTATCCGAACGGCTGGTGGCAGACGAACTATCACCTGAAGAACGTGCTCACGATGATGAAGGGCACGCACCAGCTCAAGATGGGCGGCGAGCTGCGCCAGATGTACGGCTCGGCGACGAACACGAACAACTACATCCCCAACTACTCGTTCTCGAATCTGCTCAACTTCGCGGACGACGAGGCGCTGCAGATGCAGCGCTACGTGGATCCGCGGACCGGTGAACCGGTCACGGCGTACTCGGAGCTGACGCAGACCGAGTGGGCGCTGTTCATCGACGACGACTGGAAGATCAGCGCGAACTTCACGCTCAACCTGGGGCTGCGCTACGAGAACTACGGGACGTTCAAGGACAGCGACGACACGCTGCGCAACCTGATCCTCGGCCCCGGCGCGACCTACAACGAGCAGCTCGCGTCGGCGCGCGTCGACTTCGTCGAGCGGTTCAATCCAAGCGACAACAACAACTTCGGTCCGCGCATCGGCTTCGCGTGGGATCCGAAGGGCGACGGCAAGATGGCGATCCGCGGCGGCTATGGCCTGTCCTATGACCGCCTGATGAACCTGCCGACCGAGAATTACCGTCACAGCCCGCCGCTCCGCGCGTCGGTCACGCTCGGACAGCAGTTCGGGACGCCGCAGTTCACTTACAGCCTCGGGGACGCGGACGCGCCCTATCTCGGCTACCCGGTGGATCCGGCGCTGAAGGTCGGCCTCGACCCACGCAACGGCATCATCGGCGCGCGCGTGAGCCTGACGACGGTGGACCCGAACCTGGAGAGCCCGTTCATGCACAACTGGTTCGTCGGCGTGCAGCGCGAGATCTGGCTCGGCATCGTGGCCGACCTCAACTACCTCGGTTCGGCCGGGCGCCACCTGCACAATGCGTACAACATCAATCGCTACGTCGGCGACCTGCTCGACGGCCGCTTCGACGGCTTCAACCCGAGCTTCTCGTCGATCAACATGGTCACCTCGACGTCGAGATCGGATTACCAGGGCGGGACGCTGCAGCTGCGCCGCAACTTCCGTCAGGGGTTCATGCTCCAGGGCGCGTGGACGTTCGGCCAGGCGAAGAACGATGCGGACGTCGCCGTCGGCAACACCGCGTTCCAGGACGCGGCCAACATCGGCGCCGATCGCTCGGTCGCCGGCTACGACGTCGCGCACAAGCTCGCGCTCGCGGGGGTGTGGGAGCTGCCGTTCCTCAAGGGCAGCACCGGATGGAAGAAAGGGCTCCTCGCCGGCTGGCAGCTCGCCGGGTCGGCGATTTTCCAGACCGGCAACCCGATCAACGTCACCCACGGCGGCGCGTACCCGACCGGCGACTTCAACGCGGATGGGGCCGGCGGCGACCGGCCGAACGCGCCGGACCCGGCCGTCAAGAGCTCCGGCTGGAGCCAGGACGACTATCTGGCGGGGATCTTCAAGGCGAGCGACTTTCCGCGGCCGATCGCCGGGCAGAACGGCAACCTCGCGCGGAACGCCTATCGCGGTCCGGGCTACGCCGACGTCAGCCTGTCGTTCTCGAAGAAGTTCGACGTCTCGCGCACGGCCTCGACCGAGTTCCGCGTCGACGCGTTCAACGCGTTCAACCGCGTCAACCTGTCGGATCCGAACATGGATCTCAGCAGCACGAACTTCGGCAAGTCGACGTCGCAATTGAACACTCGGGCGATTCAGCTCGGCGTCAGGGTCAGATTCTGAAGTGAAAGGCGCTCGAGGTCCGGCGTGACACGCGCCTGAAGTCCCGGCGGCCTGGCTGCGTTGCGGTCAGGCCGCCGAAGTTCACTTCCCCAAGGGCGTCAGGAAGATCCGTCGAACTGGATGTTCGCCATCCAGCCATGGCCACCTGGCCATGTCAATTGCGCGCAGCCCTTCCCCACTTCGCGTGTAAGCACGCATTTCCAGCGGGCCGTATTCCGGCTGACGGCGACGAAACCGTTCCTCGCCCGCCAACTCGTGAGGTGAAGCATGCGCCGATGGGGAGTGGCGCTCGTGTTCGTCGCGCTCTGCGCCTGCGGGGACGGGCTGCTCAGCCCGCAAGGCAGCAATGCCGGTCCGCGCGAGCCGTTGCCTGATCACGAGACCTTTCTCGACGTCAGGATCGCCGGCTGTCCGACCGCTGAGGAGATCGCGGGCGTCAGCGACATCCGGCTGTTCTGGGACCAGGCCGCGACGTCGGGCCCCCTGGTCTGCACCGCGGCCGAGGGGTCGGCGGATCTTTCGCGTATCCAGAAGCGTGTCTACTTTGCCCTGATTCTCATGAAGCAGCTGCGGTTCTCCGAACCGTTGCCGTGGACGAGCAAGTCGTTCTACGAGTGGTTCCGCGACCTCACGGGAGGCGTGCGCTACATTGCCGGCGACGGCAACAGCAACTGCTGTGGCCCTGATCGGATCCCGACCATCTACTACTCGGCCGCCGATACCCGACCGATCACCTGGCCGCTCGTCATGTCTTCGATCGGCCTCCTCATTCACGAGGCGCGACACATCGAGACCGGCGGGCACCGCTGCCAGGGGAAATGGGACAACCTCGTCAGCGAGTACAACGGCTACGGCGCCAGCTACACGTTCTACCTCTACGTCGGACTCCACTCCGATCCGGGTGTCATTCCGGTCGAGTACCGTCCGAATGCGCTCTGGGTCGCCTGCCGGCAGCGCGGCGGGCAGTTCTGCATGGAGCCGAAGCAGACCTGCCAATGAGGCGCGGCGACTGAGGTTGGCTCGCTGCACGATTTTACGTGCTACACTGATTTACGTGGCCGAAACTCAGAACATTACGCTGCGTCTGCCGCGCGCGCTGCTGAAGCGGGCGAAGCGGGTCGCCGCCGACCGCGACACGTCGGTATCGGCGTTGATGGCCGAAGCCCTCGGCCGGTTGACCGACGAGGACCGTCGCTACGCGGCCGCCCGAAGGCGGGCCCTGGCCGCGCTGCGGACGCCGCGCTCCTTGGGCACGGGCGGACGCCGGAGTTGGTCGCGCGAAGACCTGCATGAGCGTTGAGGCGCAACGCGAGTTCGTCGACGCCAATGTGCTCGTGTACGCGTTCGATTCGTCGGCCGGGCGGAAACAGCAGGTCGCGCAGGCGCTTTTGGAGCGCGTCTGGGCGAGCAACTGCGGCTGCCTCAGCGTGCAAGTGCTTCAGGAGTTCTTCGTCACCGTGACGCGAAAAGTGGCCAAGCCGCTCCCCGTGGAAGAGGCTACCGCCCGCGTCCGCGAATTGGCCGCGTGGAACGTGTTCGCACCAACCGCCGAAGATGTCCTTGCCGCGATCCGGCTGCATACTCAGGCGCGCATCGGGTTCTGGGATGCGATGATCGTGCTGGCGGCGGCGGAGTCCGGATGCGACGTGCTCTGGACCGAGGATCTGACGGACGGACAGCGCCTCCGAGACGTGCAGATCCGCAACCCCTTCACGGCCCATCGCGAGGAACAATGAGCAAGTCTCTTCTTCGATCGAGTCTGGTGCTGATTGCCGTCGCGGCGGTGGCCGCAGGCGCCATTCGCGCGACCCGAACATCGGTGCCTGTCGTAGCGCGGCTCGGGTTGTGAGCCGCGAACCTTCTATCCCCTTGGGCTCGACACGATCCGAAGGTTGACCACGCGCTTGGCGGCATCGAGCGTGACTTCCAGCGCCAGCCGGCGCGTCGGGTTGCCGTTCTCTGATCGGAACTGCTGCGCGTACGCCTCGTCGTAGACGTCGCCCGGCTTGAGACGCCACTTCGCGCGGAGCGCCTCGGCGTCCTTGTCGTCGGTGCCGGCGATCGTGAGCTCGCCCATCCGGAACTGCGGTCCTTCCTCAATCGTCACGCCGAGCGTCAGGCGGCGCGCCGCGTCGTCCGGCTTCGGCGTCATGCTGGACCGCTGCTGCAAGTACCCGCGTTGCCGGTAGGCGCCTCGCACGCGGCGCAAGCCGGTTTCGATCTTCGTCATGTCGGCCACTTCGCCGGGCTTCATGCCGAGGATCGGATCGAGCTCCTTCGCGGTCATGACCGACGCGCCGCTCCAGTCGGCGCGGTCCCATGTGTACGGCACGCCCTCGTCTACTCGAAGCGTGGCCGTCACTCCCGCGCAAGCACCGGGTGGCGTGCCGATCGTGGCGATCGGTTCACGAAACTCCGCGCGCCAGAATCCGTTCTGCCGGTACAACGTGCGCAATGTCCCGTTGGCCAGCTCCGTCAGATACAAGCGCGAGTAATCGCGGCGCATCAGCTCCGCGGCGGCCTCGAGCAGCTTGCTCTCGGGAATCGCGGACGCGCCGGTCACCCGCAGCGCACAGACGGCGAGGCCGGTGTCTCTTGCGCTGAAGAGATATTGATTCTTGCCGGTCGCTGCGTTGTTGTGCAGCGCAAACTCGACGCGCCCGCGAATCTTGCGGTCGTCGAGGATCCGCTGGAGCACACCGGTCATGAATGTCGTGACTTCAGCGTTGATCGGCAGCGTCCCGTCGAACGTCGGGACCTGCTGCCGGATTGACGCGACGAGCTCGTCGTCGCTCAACCAGACGAAGTTGTCCAGCACGACGGGCATGGCCCACGCGGGTTCCTCGATTTCGAAGGTGACGTCGATGCGGCTGGCGGAGGTGATGTACTTGTATCGCAGGCTGGCAAACAGGCCCGTTCCGGCCATCTGTTTCACGACGGCATCGAGATCGGACGTCGTGACCGCCTGCCCGGGCTTGAGCGCGCTGAGCCTGGCGACGTCGGCGTCGCTGTAACGGCGGGCGCCGGTGACCGTCACCGCACCAAGCGGAAGCGCCGCAGACGATGCCTGCCGGCCGTCCGACCCGACGGTGAGAGCGGCCAGCACCAGGAACAGCAGGGCCATCGTGAGGCTCTCAAGGATATACGGAGGTGGAGGCGCTCAAGGTTCGATGATCCTGGTGGCCGGGCGAGATCCGGTTTAGGAGAGACCGGCTTCAGCCGGCCTGACAAGGGCGGGCTAAAGCCCGCCCCTCCGCCTGAGAACGACGACACCGAGCGCGGTCACGATCAGAATCCCGGCCGTCGCCTGCCAGACACTCACCGCCGGTCCGTCAGTCGCGCGCGCCAGGGCATAGTCGATCGTCAGCTCGTGCTGCGCGACGTCGCGCCGCTGGCCGGTGATCTCGATGCGGCGATCGGCTGGCACCATCGCGTTCGCGAGATACACGCCGATGTCGGCCCGATGCGTATTCCCCAGGAACAGTTGATGCGAGCCCTCCGTGAGAACGGGCAGCGTCACCGACGCCAGGAGGCGAATGACGCCCGTCCCCTCTTTCGCGTCGCGCCATTCGGGCATCTGCCGCCGATCGAGCCGCGGGCGAATCGGCCGGCCGTCCACCGTCATCACGAGGCCGTCGATGACGCCACGCGCGTAGGTGTCGCTCTCGGCCGCCGAGATGTCGCCGTTCCCGTCGGTGTCGATCATCGCGAGGATCGATGGCGCGATCGCGACGCCCGGGGTCAAATCCAGTTCCACGCTGACGCGATCGGCCGCGATCGAGACGCGCGCGGCCTGGAGGTACTCGTCAACCCGGTGCGCGCGAAGCGGCGCGGCCAGTCCGAGACAGACGACGGCCAGGCCAACGAGCGCGCGGCCGGGTCTGCCGTTCATCGCTTGATCAGCCCCGCGCCGTAGTCGTTGGTCGGGTCGCGGTAGATCGTATGGATGTGGTCCACGGTCTTCTGCGGCGCGTACTCGATCACGACCGTCGGTCCCTGGATACGGAAGTACGCGACGCTGCCGCTGGTCGTCGGTCCGCTCCACGCGAAGTACGTCTTCGCGAGGTTGGCTCGGATCTCCGCCATCTTCGACCCGGCGCCCTCGTCGTTCAGGATGCCGACCCATTCGTGCGCCAGATCGATCAGCATGTTCTGCTGTGCCGCGGTCATGGCCGACGCGAGGAGCCCTTCGGGCTGGATGACCTTGCCGTCCTGTGTCGGTCCGAGCACGAGGTCGGTGACCCGAGACGCAAGGATCGCCTTCGCCTGCTGTCCGGCGTCGAGCGCGTTGATCAGCGCGAAGCCCTTGTCGTTCTCGTCGCCGAGCGGCCGGATCGACTGACCATTGAGTGTGTACGTGGCCGGCTGCGCGGCCGGCAGGCTCGGCGTCAGCACGTTGCTGGCGCCGACGATCGTGATGTTGAGCGCGAGGTGATGACCGCCGAACTGCACCATCCACGGCGTCGTGGCCGAAGGCGTCCCGAGAATGGCGATGAAATACTCGGAGAGTCCGAACTGCGGCCCGCCGCCTTTGCCGCCCTGATTGTTCTTCAACACCTCGTCGCCGTTCATGATGTCGAGGGCCTTCTGATAGCCCTCGCGGCTGAGGACGACGGCCATCAACGCCATCACGGCATCACGCTTCGGTGGCGTCAGGTCGCCCAGTTTCAGGCTGTGGCGAGGGTACATGGGGCTCGGCAGGTTCGACCAGTTCGTCTTCTGCGGACTATCGAACGGAAACGCCGCCTTGGCCCGCTCGGCCTCGGTGAGTGTCGCAAGGAACGCGTTGGCGGCGGTGACGGCCCTCGCCGCGGTGCCGCTCGCCGGGTTGATCGGCGCCTGGCCGCGCTGCTGCGTCGAGCGCACCACGACCGGCAGCGCGATCCAGACCAACGCGGCGGCGGTCAGCAACAGCATGGTCTTCTTTGGGACACGGATAGCCATCGGCACACTCCTCTTCGGCTCGGGTCGCAGCCGGGACTGGCGAGACCCCATCATCGGTCCGCCCCGACGGCGCCGTCAATCACCGTCACGTCGTCGGGCGGCTCGAAATCAGTCGTAGGGCGGCTCGGGCTTTGAGCCGCCTCGCAAAAACCGCCGCCGCCTTTCGGCAAGAGGCGTAGACTGAGGTCATTCACGCCCATGTCCACGCCGATTAGCCGGCGGGAGTTCGTCAAGCGGGCCGCGGCCGCGACGGCCGTGGCCACGATCGTCGCCGATCGCCGGCCGGCCGCCAGTCCAATCCTGTCCGCCGCGCAGTCCATCGTCAAAGTGGGCATGACCGACTGGAATCTCGGCCGCCGCGGCGACATCACGAAGATCGCGCTGGCCCGTGAGATCGGGCTCGACGGCATCCAGGTCAGTCTCCAGTTTCCGGCTGACGGGACGATGCACTTGCGCGACACAGCCCTGCAGGCCGAGTTCAAACGCGCAGCCGCGGCCAGCGGGATACAGATCTGCTCGCTCGCGATCGGCTCGCCAGGTAAGTCGCGGATGCCGCTGCACACGAACCCCGCTGCTGCCGTGCTGCTCGTCGAGGCCGTCGAGGTCGCCCGCAACCTGGGGACGAACAACATCCTGCTGCCCATCCTCGGCGACAGCCACATCCACATGGACAGCCAGCAGGAGGTCGGCACCTTCGTCGCGATGATGAAAGAAGTCGCCCGCTACGCTGAGAAGGCAGGAGTCGTGGTCGCGCTCGAGGACTGGATCTCGGCTGAAGACAACCTCCGGCTGCTCGACGCGATTGGCTCGGATTTCGTCGGCGTGTACTACGACGCGCGCAACATCAAGTCGCGCGTGCACGATCCGTACGGCGAGCCCAGGCTCCTCGGCAAACGCATTCACCAGGTGCACGTCAAGAACGGGCCGGTGTTGATGCGCGACGCGGACATCATGGATTGGCCGCGGCTGGCGCAGGAGTACTACGACATCGGCTACCGCGGCTGGTATGTGATGGAAACGGACTCGCCGTCGAAAGACGTCGTGGCCGACGCGCGCGCGAATGCCGAGTACGTCCGCAAGACGTTCAAGATGCCGCCGGCCTGAATCGACCGGCAAGGAGGCCCTCATGAGCCGCAAGATCGAGCGCCCGCGCGGGATCACGCGACGCCAGTTCGTCCGCACGGCCTTGACGGCCGCCGGCGCGGCCGCCGCGGCGCCCGCGCTGCTGCGCGGGCAGAACCTGAACAGCAAGCTCAACATCGCGATGATTGGCGTCGGCGGCCGGGGCGGTGCCAACCTGAAAGGCGTCGCGTCAGAAAACATCGTTGTCCTCTGCGACGTGGATGCGACAGCCGTCGATAAAATGGCGGCGCAGTATCCCCAGGCCAGAAAAGTGGCCGATCTGCGCAAGGTGTTCGACCAGCCGAACGAATTCGATGCGGTCGTCGTGAGCACGTGCGAGCACACGCATGTCTTTGCGACGATGCTGGCGCTCCGGGCGGGCAAGCACGTCTACTGCGAGAAGCCGCTGACGTACAACATCGCCGAGGCGCGGCTCGTGAGAGAGACCGCTTCAAAGCTGAAGCTGGCCACGCAGATGGGCAACCAGGGACACGCGTCGGACAATCACCGGCGGGTGAAAGAGATCATCCTGAGCGGCGCCATCGGACCGGTGCGCGAAGTCCACGTCTGGGTCAATCGCGCGTGGGGACTCCAAAGCGACGAGGCCGCGGCACGCAACAAGGACATCGTCTTCGCGACCGAACGGCCGAAGGACGCCGAGCCCGTGCCGCCGGGTCTCGACTGGGACTTGTGGCTCGGTCCCGCGCCGGCGCGGCCGTTTCATTCGCTGTACGTCCCCGGACCGAAGTGGTATCGCTGGTGGGACTTCGGCAACGGCACGATGAGCGATCTCGGAAGCCACCGAAATGACCTGGCGTTCTACGCGCTGGACTTGCAGGCCCCGCTCACCGTCGAGGCCGTGGCCGATCGGCCGGCGCATCCGGAGCTCGCGCCGGCGACGATGACGGTGGCGTACGGTTTTCCGGCACGCGGCGCGATGCCGCCGGTGACGCTGACGTGGTACAGGGCGAGGCCAGGCCGAAAATCTGGACCGACGGTGGCATCCCCCAGTGGCTCGACGCCCAACTCTTCGTCGGCGACAAGGGCATGATCCTGACGAGCAGCAACAAGTACCTGATGCTTCCCGAGAAGACGTTCGCGGGATTCGTGCCGCCGGCCCAGACGATTCCCAATTCTCCCGGGCACTACGTGGAGTGGATCGAGGCGTGCAAGGGCGGCAAGCCGTCGCTCGCGAACTTCGACTATGCCGGCTGGACCACCGAGTCGAATCATCTCGGCAACGTGGCGTACCGGACAGGCAAGAAACTGCACTGGGACGCCTCGCGGATGCGCGCCACGAACGCGCCCGACGCTGACCGATTCATCCGTCGAGAGTACCGAAAGGGCTGGGAGAGTATTCTCAGGCCGTAGGGCGGCTCGGGCTGTGAGCCGCCTCGCCGCGACGCGAGCAGTCGTAGGGCGGCTCGGGCTGTGAGCCGCCCGTGACTCAGCGTAGAGTTCACCCATGCGCACCTGGGTGAAAGTCACGCTCGCCGGCGTCTCGCTCGTCGTCATCGGCGTCCTGGCGCTTGGCGGCACGGCGGCATACTTCGTCTTTCGGAATCTCGAGCGGCGCGGTGCCACCGAGGCCGATACGGTGCGCGCCATCGAGGCCGTTCGCGAACGCTTTCCCGGCCGCCCGCCGCTCGTCGAAGTCGTCGATCCTCAGGCCGGAAACATCCGCCTCAACCGGCTCGTGCACCCGGAGGGCCGCCGTCCCACCACCATTCATGTCCTGTCGTGGAACGCAGACGACGGCGAGCTGCTGCGCACGAAGATCCCGCTCTGGCTGATGCGCTTCAGCTCGCTGAACATCCTTTCGCAACTGGGAATCGCGCCCGAGAAGTTTCGTCTCACCGTGCAGGACGTGGAGCGCTACGGTCCCGGCATCGTGGCCGACTACCGGCGCCCCGGACGGAATCTCGTGCTCATCTGGGTGGAGTGAGGCGAGCGCTCGTCGCGCGGCTCGGGTTTTGAGCCGCGTCGTCCCCGGCTACTTTTGATCCAAAACACGGAGATCACGGAGGCACGGAGATCACGGGACCATAAGGGTTTTCCCCCAAGAATTCCGTGCTCTCCGTGCCCCCCGGTGCCCTCCGTGTTATGGATCGAACGATCTGCGCGTGACTCTAGTCGCGGTCAGGAGGTTTCATGTTCGTCGTGCTCGTCCGTCATGCGGAACCTGTTGCCGGAGGAACCGATCCGGATCCGGCTCTGTCGACAACTGGCAAGAAACGCGCGGTGACGCTGGCAAAAATGCTGGCTGACGCCGGCATCAGGGCCATTTTCACCAGCGATCTCAGGCGGACGAAAGAAACGGCGAAGCCGCTCGCGGATCAGTTGTCGATCACGCCTGTAGAGATTGCCGCCGACCCGCTGGCGGCGGCCGCCCAGATCCGAGCCGCCGGCGACCGCATACTCGTGGTCGGGCACACCAACACAGTGCCGCCAATCATCAAAGCGCTCGGCGGTCCGCCGAATGTCGTGATCAACCACAACGAATTCGACCGGCTGTTCGTGCTGCAGATCCCCGCTCAGGGCGCTGCCTCGCTCCTCAGCATGCGATACCGGGCGTAAGGGCGATGGGAGGTACGCGGAGCTGAAGCTGCGTGCTACGAAAACTCCTGCCGTAGTGCTCGTAGCGCGGCTCGGGTTTCGAGCCGCGGCCGCGTTACACTCGGCACGCGAGGTCACGACATGTCCCTCCTTCGATCGACCCTGATGCTGACCGCGGTGGCCGCGATCGCCGCAGGCGCCGCGCTTGCGACATCGCGCGCACAGACGCCCGGGTCACCCTTTCCCGCGGCCATCGATCCACAACGCGTGCAGGACCAGGACGACATGACCTGGGCCGACTACAAGCCGATTCCGGGCACGACCTGGGGCGACCCGAAGCACGCGCCGGCGCGCGCGCTGAAGGTTGCGCTGATCGCGATCGACTTCGATGACCAGCCTTTCGTCATCACGCAGCGCAGGGGCTCGGATCCGTTCGGCAATCCGCAGGTCCCGCCGGTGCCGCGCGTCGACGTCGCCAGGTTCTACGCCGACTTCTGGGGCAAGCCCGCCCCGCTCAATCACGGCCACACGATTCACGAGTACTGGATGGAACAGTCGCGCGGAAAGTTCGGGATCCCGACCATCGACGTCTTCGGCCCGTACAAGATGCCGCGCAAACTCTTCGAGTACGGACTCAATGAGTACAACCAGGCCAGCGCCTGTCCGGCCGGCTACACCTGCGACGGCCGCATGGAGCGCGACGCCGACGCGCTCTGGCGCGCCGACGCTGGCGACGCGGTCGTGAACAGCTACCCGATCAAGCTGCGCATCTACGCCGGCTACGACGAGACGACCGTGTGGCAGGAATTCGGCGAGATGAAGTTCGCGAGCCGCGACGACATCCCCGAAATCTGGGGCAACCCGGACAAGACGAAGCCGCGCTGGGTGACGACGAGGTACGTGCCGTGGACGTCGTGGCTTGCCGGCGCGCAGCAGTGGGGCCTGTCGTCGGTGCGCCAGGGCGAGAGCTCCGGCACGATCACGCACGAGCTCGGACACAGCGTCTTCAGCGTCGGCGACAACAACAACAATCCGTACGTCACGCCGTACCGCCGCGTCGGCACCGGGCCGTGGGACATGATGGACCGCGGCTCGTTCAACGGGCCCGGCGGTCCGCATCGCCGCTGGGTGGTGCCGGCCGCCGAAGGCGCATCGATGCCGGCCGGGCTGATGCTGCGCAACCGCCTGGCGATGGACGTGATGTCGGTCATCAACGTCGCGCGCGTCAGTCGCAACGCGCTCGCATCATCCGGGCCCGTGGTGTTGACCATCGCTGCGCGCGCGGTGGAGCCGCCGGCCGGATCGTGGGCCGGACTCAGCGTCCGGCTGGACGGCGACGCGCCGCAGGATCGGACACCGGTGTGCGACCGCAACGCCGATCCGCTTTGCGCCGGCGACCCGGCCTTCAACGACTACTCGGTCGAAGTCGTGCAGCGCATCGGCTACGACTCGTTCACGCCCGACAGCGGCGTGCTTTTCGCGAAGAACAAGGACCGCCAGTCGAACTCGTGCGGCTACGGCTGCCACGCGTGGGTGATCGACGCGCACCCCGAAGACATGAAACGGCTCGACTTCGTCAAGCCGAGCGGCGAGCGCGTGATGCGGACAATCGCCGACTACCGTCAGCTGAACGACGCACTGTTCCACGCCGGCCTCCGCTCGGGCAGCTTCTACGAGTGGAAAGACGAACCGAACCGGTTGCACTTCTACGTCATCGACCGGCTCGCGGACGCGCAAGGAGTCCTGTCGTACGTCGTCGGCGTCCGGTCACTCGATGGCGCGGGCACCCAGGCGCGGGGCGTCACCGCGCAGGCGCCGGCGGCTGCGGCGGCAAACGCTACCGCCGCCGCTTTCAGTGTCACCGTCACTAACAGCGGCGCGGCGCCGGCGGCCGTGACTGGACACACGGGTGTGCCTGCGACGGCGTTTGCCAGTGACATCTACCGGGTGTCTGTGTCGGTCGAAGGCGCCGGCTGGGAGGCCGACGTGCAGAACGCGCTCGTCGCCGTCAAGGCCGGCGACTCGGCACGCGTCCCGATTTTCGTGCGGCGAACGTCAGGCAACGCCGCCTCGGCGCGCGTCAGCGTCACGATCGTCTCCGAGAGCGATCCGGCGAAGCGCGCGACCACGGTGACGACGGTGCGGCCGTAGAGCGGCTCGGGTTTGGAGCCGTGGCCTCCGCCAGCCACTTCGATCCAAAACACGGAGTGCACGGAGACCCACGGAGATCACGGGATTCAAGGGGTCGGGCCTCAAAACCCTCATGACCGTGCCCTCCGTGGCGTCCGTGAACTCCGTGTTACGGATCGAGGGATCTGCCGCGATTCTGTAGCACGGCTCGGGTTGTGAACCGCGGCCCTTCCTTCTCCGTAAATCTGATCGATCGATTGATCGATGGTCCTTCGATCGATGCCAGCGTCAGCCTCGGTCGCAATTGGTGATTGACGCCAGACACCAATCCGGCATCAAATGTCGCGGCTTCATTTTTCATACAAAGGAGAAAGAGATGAGAAGCATGCTCCTCAGCTGCGTCGGTCTCTTGTGTGCTGCCGTCGCGATGACATCCGCCCAGGGCCAGGGCTCGGGCGCGGGGCCCGGCCAGGCGCTCGACGGCAAGCGGTTGTTCGAGGACGAAACGTTTGGCGGGAACGGCCGGACCTGCCGGACGTGCCACAGCAAAGACACCGGCACCGTCTCGCCGGAAGACGCGCAGAAGCGGTTCGCGCAAGACCCCAACGACGTGCTCTTCCGTCACGACGGGAGCGACGACGGGCACGGTCATGGGGTGAGCCGGATGCTCGCGGACGCGACCGTGCTCGTGACCATCAATCTCCACGACAACGTCAGCCTGGGCGATGATCCGACCGCCAGGACCGTCACGCTGCGGCGCGGCATCCTGACGACGCTCAATACGCCGGCCCTCGATGACGTCCTCATGGTCGACGGGCGTCAGCCGAGCCTGGAGTCCCAGGCGGCCGGAGCGATTGCCGACCACGCGCAGGCGGCCGCTCAGCCCCTGTCCGTGCGGCACGCCATCGCGGAGTTCCAGAAGACCAACGGGTTCTTCACGTCACCGGTGCTCCGGCGATTCGCGCTCGAACGAGGGCCGGCGCCGGATCTCCCGGAAGGGCGGACGCAGTCGGAGAAACGGGGCCGACGATTTTTCGAGAGTGTGCCGCCGGATCCGGCCGAAGGCTTCAAGCCCGGACTATGCGGTCACTGCCACAGCGGACCGCTCCTGAATGAGACGAACCAGTTCGCTGAAGCGTTCATCGGGCTGCCGATTCCCGCGGGTCAGCGTTTCCTCAGCGTCGGCATCTCCGAGTTCAATGCGGCGCTGAACCCGGTCAGGGAGTTCATTTTCTTCCGGGGCACGCCGGATGAAACGAGTATCTTGAGCCCCGATCTCGGACGCGCGCTCGTGACCGGCGTCCTGGACGACCCGACGCTCGAGCACGTCAATGCGTTCAAGATCTTGCCGCTGCGCGGCGTGAAGCTCACGGCCCCGTACTTTCACGACAACTCCGCTAAAACGCTCGAAGACGTCGCGGCCCACTACGCCAACTTCTTCAACATCGTCACCTTCGGCACCATCGTCCTGACGCCGGAAGACCAGCGGGACATCGTGGCGTATTTGAAGCTCCTCATGTAAGCGACATCGGGAGTCGTTTTACGAAAAACGTAAAACGACTCCCGATGTCTTTGGAATATCCTGCCCGCGTGCAATTGCCTGCGCTGCGCTGGAAGCGCGCTCTCGTTCCAGGCCTTCTGGCCCTCGTCCTGGCGTATGCGGCGCTCGTTCGGCTCGATCGCCTC
>Ga0111538_10001856_pt1 | contig 29631 bp, 27 predicted proteins | sample SoiMethybrSBSTD1_FD_79669 | JGI IMG/M metagenome (GOLD analysis project Ga0111538, IMG submission 79669) | Bulk soil microbial communities from a Populus tree surrounding site in Tennessee, USA - Soil MetaG P. TD hybrid SBSTD1 (version 2)... | ecosystem: Environmental > Terrestrial > Soil >... | reverse complement strand
TACGCGCGGTGTACCTCGGCGAAACCAAGGTGGCCGGGCATGGCTGAATCGATCCTGCTCGAAGTGAGCGGCCTGACCTGCGGTTATGGCGAAGCCGTGGTTCTCACCGACGTGAGCTTCACCCTAAGCGCCGGCCGTTCGTTGGCGCTGCTGGGCCGCAACGGCACCGGCAAGACGACGCTGATCAATTCCATCGTCGGCCTCACCACGCACAGGGCAGGCACCATCCGCCTCCAAGGGCGAGACATAACGCGCGAACGTCCGGAGCGGCGGGTGTCGGCCGGGGTCGGCTGGTGTCCGCAGGAGCGCAATGTCTTCCGCTCCCTCACCGTGGAGGAAAACCTGACGGCCGTCGCCCGGTCGGGACCCTGGACGCCCGAGCGCGTCTTCTCCATGTTCCCGCGGCTGCAGCAGCGTCGCGAGAATCTGGGCAGCCAGCTCTCTGGCGGCGAGCAGCAGATGCTGGCAATCGGCCGGGCGCTGATCGTCAACCCCCGCATTCTCCTGCTCGACGAACCGCTCGAGGGCCTGGCGCCGATCATCGTCGACGAACTGCTGGCCGTGCTGCGCAGGGTGGTCCGCGAGGAAGGCATGTCGGCCATCGTGGTCGAGCAGAAGGCGCACAAGATCCTGGGCTTCACCGACCGCGCCATCATTCTCGACCGCGGCCGCATCGTGTTTGCGGGAGATAGTGCTACCCTGGCCGCCGACCCCGAGCGGCTGGAAAGCCATCTGGGCGTCGCCAGGCAAGGCCGCGGCGATGCGGCGCCGCCGCCGCGGCAGCCGGATTGAGCACCCTTGGAGGAGGAGAAGCGCCAATGTCGAACGTCGCCCCACCCTTTCGCGCCGACATGGTCGGCAGCCTGCTGCGCACCGCTCCCTTGAAGGATGCCCGCGCCAAGCGCGAGAAGGGCGAGATCGGCAGTGACGAGCTCAGAAGAATCGAGGACGAGGAGATCGCCAAGATCGTCAGAAAGCAGGAGCAGGTTGGCCTTCAACTCGCCACCGATGGAGAATTCCGGCGCTCCTGGTGGCACTTCGACTTTTTCTGGCATCTGCAGGGCTGCGAACGGGTCGTGCTCGATCACGGCATCCAGTTCCACGGCATCCAGACCAAGCCCGAGAGCGTGAAGGTGACCGGCAGAATCGATTTCCCCGCCGACCATCCCATGCTCGAGCACTTCAAGTTCCTGAAGGCCAGCACCAGGCTCGTGCCGAAGATGACGATCCCCTCGCCGTCGGTGCTGCATTTCCGCGGTGGAAGGAACGCCATCAGCAAGGACGCCTACCCGAGCCTCGAGGCTTACTTCGAGGATCTCGGCAAGACCTGGGGCAAGGCGATCAAGGCCTTCTATGCGGCCGGCTGCCGCTACCTGCAGTTCGACGACACGGTCTGGGCCTATTTGTGCTCCAAGGAGCAGCTGGATCAGGCGCGCGCCCGCGGCGAGGATGCGGACAGGCTTCCGGCCATCTACGCCCGAGTGATCAACATGGCGCTCAAGGAGAAGCCGGCCGACATGGTGATCACCACCCACGTTTGCCGCGGCAACTTCCGCTCCACCTGGATCTCGGAGGGCGGCTACGAGCCTGTCGCTGAGCTGCTGCTCGGTGGAATCGACTACGACGGCTATTTCCTGGAGTACGACACCGAGCGGGCCGGAGGGCTCGAGCCGCTGCGCTTCCTCCCCAAGGGCGGGAAGCGGGTCGTCGTCGGCCTCGTCACCTCCAAGAGCGGCACACTGGAGAAGAAGGACGACCTCAAGCGGCGGCTCGACGAGGCATCGGGGTACGCGCCCATCGACCAGCTATGCCTTTCGCCTCAATGCGGCTTCGCCTCCACGGAGGAGGGCAACGTGCTGAGCGAAGAGCAGCAATGGGCCAAGCTGGCGATGATCGTCGACCTGTCGAAAGAAGTCTGGAAATGACGTTGCCTCTCCCGGCAGCGGGAGAAGGAGCGACGGAGTCCATTCTTGGCCGCAATGATCATCGTCCTGGCGCTGGTGTTCGCCCTCGCGCTGCTGCCGCAGCTGTGGGTGCGCAAGGTCATTGCCAGTCACGATACCGAGCGTGCCGACTTTCCCGGCACGGGCGGCGAATTTGCGCGGCACATCCTCGACGAGATGAACCTCCATCACATCAAGGTTGAGGAGACCGACCAGGGCGATCACTACGATCCCGAGGCCAAGGCCATCCGCTTGCTGCCCAAGCACCTCAACGGCCGTTCGCTCTCGGCGGTCGTCATCGCTGCGCACGAGGCCGGCCACGCGATGCAGGACGCGACCGGCTACCCGCCGCTCGCGGCGCGCACGCGGCTGGCCAAGCAGGCGCTGCGCATGGAGCGGGTCGCCGCCATCATCATGCTGGCGGCGCCGGTCATCATGGTGCTGGCCAAAGCACCGCACATCCTGCTCATCGAGGTGTTCGTCGGCGTGATGATCTTCGCCCTCACCATCCTCATGCACGCGGTGACGCTGCCCGTCGAGTTCGATGCGAGCTTTCGCAGGGCGCTGCCTGTGCTGAAGCAGGGTCGCTACATCGACGAGCGCGACATGCCGGCGGCCAAGCAGATCCTCCGCGCCGCCGCCTTCACCTACGTGGCCGCAGCCGCCATGAGCCTGCTCGACGTCGCCCGTTGGTTCCGCGTGCTGAGGTTCTAGTGTCCTGCGGGGAGCAACGGTGCTCGTGGCCCTGGTCCCAGCTCTGCGCGCTTCGCGCTCCGGCCGGGATGACAACACGAGGTAGGGCGCAAAGCGTCGCGCATTGCGCCGAAACGCCGGCGGTAACGGCGCAATGCGGCTTCGCTTAGCCTCTTGCGCCCTACGCCCTACTTCATCTTGGAACGGAAGTCGGCCTTGCGCTTCTCGCGGAAGGCTGCAGCGCCTTCCTTGGATTCCTCGGTCTGGTAGTAGAGCGCCAGAGCCTGCATTCCGAGTGCGCCGATGCCGCGGATGTTCTCGCTGTCGGCGTTGAACGAGCGCTTGGCGATGGCGAGCGCGGTCGGGCTCTTCTCCATCAGCTCCTCGCACCACTTGGCGACCTCGGCATCGAGCTGATCGTGCGGCACGACGACGTTGCACAGCCCCATGGCCAATGCCTCCTGCGCGGAATAGCGCCGGCACAGATACCAGATCTCGCGCGCCTTCTTCTCCCCGACGACGCGGGCGAGATAGGCCGTGCCGAAGCCCGGATCGACCGAGCCCATCCGAGGTCCGACCTGGCCGAAGATGGCCTTGTCGGAGGCGATCGTGAGATCGCAGATGGTGGCGAGCACGTTGCCGCCGCCGATGGCATAGCCCTGTACGCGCGCGATCACGGGCTTGGGCACATCGCGAATTAACGACTGCAGCTCCTCGATCGGCATGCCGTTGGTGCCGCGCCCGTCGTAGTTGCCGACGTGCGCGGACTGGTCGCCGCCGGTCGAGAAGGCGCGGTCGCCGATGCCTGTCAGCACGATGACGCCGATCTTCTTGTCCCAGCCCGCCTTCATGAAGGCTTGGATCAGCTCCTCCACCGTGTGCGCACTGAAGGCATTGAGCACCTTCGGCTTGTTGATGGTGATGGTGGCGACGCCCTTCTCCTCCTTGTAGAGGAGGTCCGTGTAGGTGGTGCTCATCCCGGTTTCCTGTCCTGGCTGACGATGCTGCCTCCACTCCAGCGCATCGTGACGCCTGCCGCAATCGTCAATTTCGCCGCCGGGAGACCACCGCGACGGCGCCCACCCGTGAATACCATTCTGGCACGGCTGGGCAGCCAACCGCGGGCAACCGACCTTCCGGCTTAAGCCGGCTGGAGCGGCCATGCTAACGTGCTCGCCACAACGACTGGCATTTCGGGAGGAAGCAATGGATTTCGCTGGCAAGGTGGCCTTGATCACGGGGGCCGGCAATGGCATCGGGCGCGCGGCGGCGCTTGCCTTCGCGAGCCGCGGCGCCAAGGTCATGGTGGTGGACCGGGACGCGGCAGGGGCAGAGCGGACCGCCGGCACGATCAAGCAGCAGGGCGGGGATGCGCGCTTCCAGGTCGCCGACGTGACCAAGTCCGCCGACGTTCAGGCCTACGTGAAGGCCACGCTCGACGCGTACGGCCGCGTCGACTGCTTCTTCAACAACGCCGGTATCGAGGGCAAGGTGGCGCCGATTGCCGAGTACGACGAAGCCCTGTTTGACCAGATTATGAACGTCAACGTCAAAGGCGTGTTTCTCGGCCTGCGCCACGTGCTGCCGGTCATGCTGAAGCAAAAGGCCGGCGCAGTGGTGAATACAGCCTCGATTGCCGGCCTCGTCGGCTCCCCCAACATGTCGGCCTACGTTGCGTCCAAGCACGCGGTGATCGGCTTGACCAAGACCGCCTCCGGCGAGGTGGCGCGCGACGGAATTCGCATCAATGCCGTATGCCCCGGCCCGATCGATACGCGCATGATTCACGCCATCGAGGGCCAGATCAGTCCGTCCGATCCGGGCGGCGTCGGCAGCCGATATCAGGCCTCCATACCGCTCGGCCGCTACGGGACGGCCGAGGAGGTTGCCAACGTGGTGCTGTTCCTGTGCTCCGATCTCGCCGGCAACATCACCGGCGCGCAGTACGTGGTCGACGGCGGCCGCACGTCCTCGCCCACGGCCGTTACCACGGCGGGCAGGAGCTGACCGTCTCGGTCTCCCGCGCGCGAAAGGGGCGGCCATACGGGGTCAGACCTTGTGGCCGGCCCCCGAAGGGAGGATGGTCGGGCAAGTGGGCCTGACGCTTTTTGCTCCTTGCTCCGTCCGCGCTCACCGCAGATCGTCGAGCAGCGGCAGAACCTCGCGGGCAATCGCCTCGATCTGCTTGTCGCGCTCCTCGTAGGGGCCCACGAGATCGAGCACGATGTGGCGCACGCCGGCACCGTGGAAGGAGCGGATGCGGTCGGCCACCTGCTGCGCCGGGCCGAGCGCTGCATAGCGCTCCGCCGCGCGGCGGAAATCCATGCCGTAACGTTGACTGAGTGTGACAGTTGCTGCGTCCAACGCCTTCTCGTAGGTCTGATCCAGGCGCGTGAAGAGCAGGTGGCCGGTGCCGAATGCGGCCTCGCCGCGGCCCGCCTCTCTTGCTGCGGCAGCAATCTTATCGAGGCTCGCGCGGTACATCTCCGGGGTTACGACGTAAGCGATCCAGCCGTTCGCCAATCGGCCCGCACGGGCCAGCGCACCGTCGGAGCGGCCGCCGCACCAGATCGGCGGGCCACCAGCCTGCCGCGGCGGCGGCTGCATCGGCACGTCGCGGAATGGCCCGTAGTAGCGGCCCTTGTGGCTGACCGGCGCGCCGGTCCACAGCTTGCGCAGCACGTCGATCTCTTCTGTGAGACGCGGCCCGCGCTCGTTGATGGGCACGCCGCACGACTCGTATTCCTTGGGAAACTCGCCGCCGACGCCAACACCGAAGATGAAACGGCCCTCGCTCAGATGGTCGAGGCTCGCCACCTGCTTGGCCACGGGCACCGGATGCCGCAGCGGCAAAAGGTAGACCCCCGTGCCGAGGAGAAGGCGGCGGCTGATGACGGCCGCCTGGGCCAGCTGCAGGAAGGGATCGAGGATCGAAGCCGGAAAGGAGATGTGATCGCCGCACCAGAGCGAGTTGTAGCCACCGGAATCGATGAGGCCGACGATGTGCTGCATATCGCCGATCGTGGGCAGCCAGGGACCGGTCGCCGGCTCGGTGCGGCGATGGATGGTCATCACCCCAACCTTGAGCTTGCTGTCGAGCTTCAGTTCCATGGGATCGCTCCTCTCGTGGCCGTCCGGCACACCGAGCCGGCCATCACGTTGTGCGGTGCCGCCGAGTCCAGCCGATCATGCCCTCGCGAGAGGCTACACCACCGTGCGGTAGCGGGTGATGCACGTGTCGAGTACCTCGTCGGCGGGCTTGGCCCACAGCGCATCGGAAAATATCTCGACCTCGATGGGGCCGGCATAGCCGGTCGCCTCGACGAGCTTGCGGAATTTGCGCAACTCGATGATGCCGTCGCCCATCATGCCGCGGTCGTTGAGGAGATCGCGGGTGGGCACCAGCCAGTCGCATACGTGATAGGCGAGCAAGCGATCCCGACCGGCACGGGCGATCTGGGCTTCGAGCTTTGGGTCCCACCACGTATGGTAGACGTCCAGCGCGACACCCAGGGCGCCCGTACGTTGGGGATCGAGCGCATCGCAGATGTCGAGCGCCTGCTCCAGCGTGTTGATGCAGGCCCGCTCCGCCGCCTGCATGGGATGCAGCGGCTCGACCGCGAGCGGCATGCCGACACCCTTCGCGTACTCGAGCGTGGCAGCGATCCCGTCGAACACCTGGGAACGGGCGAGCCCCATGTCCTTGTGCGCGGGCTTGCCGGCAAGGGCGCCGGGCAGCGCGCCGACCACGAGCACGAGGCTCGGCGCGCCCAGCGTCTTGGCCTCGTCGACGGCGCGGCGGTTGTCATCGAGGGCGGCGCGCAGACCGGCCGCATCCGCCGCAGGGAAGAAGCCGCCGCGGCAATACCCGGACAAGCCTATGCCGGCATCCCTGAGCTGCCGCGCGGCGGCGTCGAGGCCGACCGCGGCGACCTGGTCGCGCCAGGGATCGATGGTGCCGATGCCGCGCTTGGCGCACGCCTCGATGATGGCGGGCAGGGACAGCTGCTTGCGCACCGTCGCCGTGTTGATCGACAGGTGACGAAGATCGTCCGCCAGGTCGCGCATCACGTAATCCCGTGTACGGCCAGCACGTGACCCATGCGACGGCGGGCGAGATCGGGATCGCCCAGGAGCCCGGCGCGATCGGCGAGGCGGAAGAGCTCGGCCAGATGCGCGATCGAGCGGGCGCTTTGCTGGCCGCCGACCATGACGAAATGATCCTGCAGGCCGTTGAGGTAGGCCATGAAGACCACGCCGGTCTTGTAGAAACGCGTCGGCGCCTTGAAGATGTGGCGCGACAGCGGCACCGTCGGCGCGAGAATGTCGTCGAAGCGCGCCCGGTCGCCGGCCGCCAGGGCGCCGAGCGCCGCGGAAGCCGCGGGCGCGATGGCATCGAAGATGCCGAGCAGCGCGTCGCTGTATCCCGCCTCGTCTCCGGCGATGAGCTCGGCGTAGTTGAAGTCGTCGCCGGTATACATGCGCACGCCTTTCGCGAGCTGGCGCCGCATGACGATCTCCTTGTCCTTGTCGAGCAGAGAGATCTTGACGCCGTCGACCTTGGCGGCATGCGTGTTGATGACGGCGACCGCTGTTTTCATCGCCTCCCGGTGGTCGGGGTTGCCCCAGTAGCCGACAAGCGCGGGATCGAACATCTCGCCGAGCCAGTGGATGATGACGGGCTGCCGGGCCTGCGAGAGCACCCGGTCGTAGACGCGCTCGTAATCGGCCGGCGACTTGGCGACTCGCGCGAGCGCGCGGCTTGCCATGACGATGAGCCGGCCGCCCGCTGCCTCGATCGCCTCCATCTGCTCCAGGTAGGCGCGGATCACCTCGTCGGTCGAGCGCACGCTCGCGGGATCGAGATGATCGGTGCCGCAGCCCGAGAAGATCAGCGCCGCATGTCCCTCGCGCGCCTCCCAGGCCTTGCCCGCGGCCACGGCGCGCCGGATCAGCTCGAGCGAGGTCGGCCAGTCGAGACCCATGCCGCGCTGGGCAGTGTCCATCGCCTCGGCCACGCCGAGGCCGAGGCTCCACAGATACTCGCGGTAGGCCAGCGTCTTGTCCCAATCGAGGGCGCAGTCGAGCCAGGGATCATTGGCAGCCCGGGCGTCAGCGACGACATGCGCGGCCGAGAAGGCGACGCGATTGAAGGCACCCTTGGCCCTGTCGGGATACGCGCGCGGTTCCGACAGCACGAAGCTCTCGAGCTTGCCCTTGTCCGTCGGCAGGTTGATCTTGAGCGAAGAGAGGATTGGTGCGTTCATGGTGTCGACCTTCTTCTCCCTCTCCCCGCTTGCATGGAGAGGGTCGGGGTGAGGGGCAGCAGGCCTAAGCCTTCAGCTCCGGCACGTCGATCCAGCGGCGCTCCTTCCAGCTGCGCAACGCGCATTCCACGAGCTGCACGCCCTTGGCGCCCTCCAGAAGGTCCCACTTGTAGGGTGCGCCTTCGCAGACATGGCGGATGAAGGCCTCCCATTGCAGCTTGAAGCCGTTGTCGAAAGCCTGCGTCTCCGGAACCTGCTGCCAGCCGTCGTAGAAATTGATCGGCTGCTTGATGTCCGGGTTCCAGACCGGCTTCGGCGTCGCCATCCGCTGCTGGGAAACGACGTCCTGCAGGCCGGCAACGGCGGAACCGTGCGTGCCGTCGACGTGAAGCGTCAGCAGGTCATCGCGGCGTACACGGGTCACCCACGACATGTTGAAGTGCGCGATGATACCGCCGTCGAGCAGGAACGTGGCATACGCCGCGTCGTCAGCGCTGGCTTTGTAGCGCTTGCCGTTCTCGTCGATGCGCTCGGGGATATGCGTGGCACCAAGACAGGAAATGGATTTCACGTTGCCGAACGTGTTGTCGAGCACGTAGCGCCAGTGGCAGACCATGTCGAGGATGATTCCCCCACCGTCCTCGGCGCGGTAGTTCCAGGAGGGCCGCTGCGCCGGCTGCAGGTCACCCTCGAACACCCAGTAGCCGAACTCGCCGCGCACGGAGAGCAGGCGGCCGAAGAAACCGGAATCGATCATCATCTTCAGCTTGCGCAGCCCTGGAAGGAACAGCTTGTCCTGCACCACGCCGTGCTTGATGCCGGCGGCCTTGGCCTTGCGGGCAATTGCAAGCGCCTCCTCGAGGTTGGTGGCGACCGGCTTCTCGCAGTAGATGTCCTTGCCTGCGGCGATAGCCTTGCCGAGCAGCTCGGGGCGCATCTGCGTCGTGGCGGCATCGAAGAAGACCGTGTCGTTCCTGTCGGCCAGCGCTGCGTCGAGATCGGTCGACGTGCGGGCTATGCCATGCGCCTCCGCCAGCTGCGCCAGCTTGCCGGGGTTGCGGCCGACGAGAATGGGGTCGGGCATGACGCGGTCGCCGTTGGCGAGCGCTACGCCGCCCTGGGCGCGTATGGCGACGATGGAGCGGACCAGGTGCTGGTTTGTGCCCATGCGCCCTGTCACGCCGTTCATGATGATCCCGAGGCGCCTCACACCCATGCCGAATTTCTCCGTCAGCTACCCTATCCCCGCAGTTAGGTGCAGCTCGGCGCGTCTGTCAATTCGCCAGCTCTGCCCTCGGATCAACACAGGCGAGCGGGTCCGCCATGAGACTTCGACATGCAAAGGTCCGCCATGGCGGAATTTGCTCGGCGGGCCGGCGCGAGGGTCAGCCTCGTCCTTGCCTCAGCTTGCCGACGATGCCGGTCGGGAAGAAGTAGACGCTCAGCACGAACAGCACGCCGAGCCAGAGCAGCCAGCGGTCCGGGTGCAGCAGGCTCGGCAGCAGCGGCAGCGCCTCGGTTGCCTTGGTCGCGGCCCCCATCAGCTTCTGCAGGTAGTTCTGGGCGACGATGAACAGGGTGGCGCCGATCACTGCGCCGTACATCGTGCCCATGCCGCCGATCACCACCATCAGCAGAATATCGAGCATGATGGCGAAGGACAGCGTCGTGTCCGGCCCCGTGTAGCGCAGCCACAGGGCGTTGAGCGCGCCGGCGAGCACTGCCATTCCCGCCGCCAGACAGTTGGCGACCGTGCGGTAATAGACGGTGCGGTAGCCCAGCGCCTCGGCGCGGAAGTCGTTCTCGCGGATTGCCTGCAGCACGCGTCCGAACGGCGAGTTGACGACCCGCAGCGCCAGGAGGAACAGCGCCAGCGCCGACAGGAACACGATGTAGTAGGTGATGGTGCGCCCGGTGATCGGGCCGACGAGGGCCAAGTCGACGAGCGTGAAGCCCGGACGCAGCATCTCCGGCACGCGGAACGAGCGGCCATCCTCGCCGCCCGTGATGTCGGAAAGCTGCGCCGCCAGGATGGCGAAGGCGGAAGCGACCGCCAGCGTCACCATGGCGAAGAAGATGGCGCGTACCCTGAGCGAGAACAGACCGATGAGCAGCGCCAGCACGATCCCGGCAACAAGCGCGATGGCGAGGCCCGCGAGCGCCGCGGTCCACGTGGCACCCCAGCCGTAGAGCGCAAGGCCGACACCGTAGCCGCCGATGCCATAGAACATGGTGTGGGCGAAGGAGACGATGCCGGTGTAGCCGAGAAGCAGGTCGTAGCTCGCCACCAGCACGATGAAGACGCAGACCTTGGCCGCCGTGTTGATCGCCTGCGCGCCCGAGAACAGGAACGGAGCCAAAGCCAGTATGGCCAGGATTGCCACCAGCACCACGCTCAGCACCCGGCTTCTCGGCAGGTCGTCCGACAGGATCGCGCTGATCATCCGGCGCCACCCCGTGCCCCCTCTCCCCTCGGGGGAGAGGACGTGAGGTCATGACTTGCGATCGCGTGCCCAGGCCCGATCACGTTTGCGCCGGCGGTCTCGCGACCGCAAGTCATTTGGCCGAACTGGTGAGGGGCACCTTGGTATCGCGGAGGGCAGGCCCCCTCATCCGCCCTTCGGGCACCTTCTCCCCGGGGGGAGAAGGATCGCCGCGGCACGCGACGCGCCCTGCATCCGCCGGTGTCGATGTCGCCCTTCATGCGCGCCTCACCGCTTTGCCACGGGATAGAGGCCCTGCGGGCGCCACATGAGGATGATCACCATCAGCAGGATGTTGGAGGCGAGCGCCACCTTGGGTGCCAGGTAGCCGGTGTAGTTCGCCATCTGCGCCACCAGGATGGAGCCCAGGAAGCAGCCGCCCACCGAGCCCAGGCCCCCGATGATGATGACGATGAAGACGAGAACGATCACCTCGCCGCCGATTCCGGCGGTCAGCGTCTCGCGGTAGAGCGCCCACATCGTTCCCCCGAGCCCCGCCAGCGCCGATCCGGCCACAAACACGGCGACGAACAGGCGGCGTATGCGATAGCCCAGCGCTTCGACCATCTCGCCGTTTTCGACGCCGGCGCGGATGAGCAGTCCGAGTTTCGTGCGATTGAGCACCAGCAGCATGGAGAGGAAGACGAGGAGTCCGGTCGCCAGCGCCAGCAGGCGGAACTTCTCGATGGCCACGTCGCCGATGACGATGGCCCCGCGCAAGGCCGTCGGCAGCGACATCGGCTTCTGGTCGCCGCCCCAGAACACGTGGATCAACTGCTCGGCAACGATCAGGCCGCCCGTGGTGATCAGGATCTGCTTCAGGTGCTGGCCGTACACCGGCATGATGATCACGCGCTCGAAAGCCCAGCCGAGCGCGCCTGTTCCCGCCATCGCCACCAGCACCGCGAGGCCGAGAGCCGCCAGATTGAGCGCTAGGCTGTCGGCTTGCATCCAACCGGCCAGCGGCAGCAGCGTGGTCATGGCGAGATAGGCGCCGACGGCGATGAAGGCGCCGTGGCCGAAGTTGAGCACGTCCATCAGCCCGAACACGAGGGTGAGCCCGCTGGCGATGACGAAGATCATCATGCCCATGGCGAGCGCCGCGATGGTGAGCGTGACCCACGTCGTCGTGCTGCCGATCAGCGGCAGTGCGATGAGTGCCAGCGCCGGCACGAGCAGCACCGGTAGGTAGTCGGCGCGCACCACGGGGATCGGCTCCGGTGCCACTACGGTTGCCGCTACTGGCGACGCATCGGTCATTGCGCTTTCACCTCACCAATATGCCTCGCGTGTCCCCTCTTCCCGTTTTGACGGGGAGAGGGGGAGATCACGCATGCGCCTCCAGGGACAGGCCGAGCAGGCGGGTCTGCGTCGCGGAATCGCGTGCAAGGGCCGCCATGCCGTCGCTGTGCACGATGCGGCCATCGTCCATGACCACCGCGAAGTCGCCCAGCGCCTCGGCGAAACGGAAGTTCTGCTCCACCAGCAGGATCGTGGTCTCGTCGCGCTTCAATTCCTGGAAGGCGCGGATCATGTTGTCGATGATGGCAGGGGCGATGCCCTTGGTCGGCTCGTCGACGAGGATCAGCCGGCGGGGCTCGATGATGGCGCGCGCGATGGACAGCATCTGCTTCTGGCCGCCGGAGAGCACGCCGGCAGGGTGCGTCCAGAAGCGCTTGAGCGCAGGGAAGAAGCCGAACAGCCAGTCGAGCCGGGCCGCATCAGGCGGCCCGGTCTGGGCGGCGAGGATCATGTTCTCGCGCACGGTGAGGTCAGCGAACACGCCCATGGTTTCCGGCACATAAGCGATGCCGGCACGCGAGATGTCGGGGGTGGTCCAGCCGCCGATCTCGCGGCCGTCGAAGCTGATCCGGCCCGCGCTCGGCTTCCACAGCCCCATGATGGTCCTGAGCGTCGTGGTCTTGCCGGCGCCGTTGCGGCCGAGCAGCACCGTCAGAGCGCCGCGTGGCACGGCAAAATCCACGCCCTGCAGGATGTGGTACTGGCCGATGTGGGTGTGCACGCCTTCGAGCGTCAGCAGCGCCTCAGCCATGACCCGCCCCCGAGGTTGCACGCGTCGGGCCGGCGGCGACGCCAAGGTAGGCCTCCTGCACCACCGCGGAGCCAATCACCTCGGCCGGCACGCCGTCGGCGACCAGCTGCCCATTGTGTAGCACGACGATGCGGTCGGCCAGACTCTTGACGACGTCCATCTTGTGCTCGACCAGCAGGATGGTCTTGCTGCCCTCGTCTTTCAGCGCCTTGATGAGATCGAGGATCACCGGCACGTCGTCGACCGACATGCCTGCCGTCGGCTCGTCGAACATGAAGACGTGCGGCTCCAGCGCCATCATGATCGCCACCTCGAGCTTGCGCTTGTCGCCGTGCGGCAGCGCGACGGCGGGCGTATCGCGCTTGTCGGTGAGGTTGGCCGCGGCGATGAAGCGGTCGGCCTCGTCGATCCAGTCGCGCCGGCTCGACCAGCGCGACAGCAGATTGGCGCCGCCGCCAGCGCGCGCCTGCACGGCAAGACGCACGTTCTCGTGCACGGTGAGATTGGGAAACAGGTTGGTGAGCTGAAAGGCGCGGCCGATGCCGAGCCGCGCCCGCTGCGCCGGCCCGAGCCTGGTCACCTCGGCGCCGTCGAGCAGCACATGGCCGGAGGTGGCCGGAAGCTGGCCCGAGATCAGGTTGAAGTAGGTGGTCTTGCCGGCGCCGTTGGGGCCGACGATGGCCGTGAGCGTGCCGGCATGGAAGGCCGCGCTCACGTTGTCGACGGCGACATGGCCGCCGAAACGTATGGTCAGACCCCGCGTTTCCAGGACGGGCTTGGCCATGCCACCCTCCGGTGTCATCCCGGTCGGAGCGCGTCATGCTGGAAGCATGCCTTCGGCATGACGCGCAGAGAGGGGACCAGGACACACGCGCAGCGCACGTTTCGCATTTCGTGGTCCTGGGGTCCCGGATATTCGCTTCGCGAATTCCGGGGAGACAGGCTACTTCTTCTCGCGGATCGGGAGGGGCATGTCCTTGGCCGGAATGGTGGCCACGAGCTCCAGCACGTCGTTGTCCTTGGCGTCCTTCTTGATGCGCCAGTGGTACATGTCCTGCAACGCCTGATGGTCCTCCTTGCGGAAGGTCATCGGACCCTTGGGCGTGTCGAAGGTGAGCCCTTCCATGGCCGCAATGAGCTTCTCCGTGTCGGTGGAGGCGGCCTTCTGCAGGGAGGCGACGACGGCAGCCGCAGCCGAGAACCCGCCGGCCACGAAGAAGTCCGGCGGCGCGTTGAAGCGCTTCTGGTACTCGGCCTTGAGCCAGTCGTTCATCGGGTTCTTGGGGAAGTCGTAGTAGTAGTAGATGCCGCCCTCGGTGCCCGCGAACTGCTTCCATGAATTCATGACGGGGAGAATGTTGCCGCCGGGTGCCAGCTCGATGCCGAAGCGCTCGGGCTTCATGTCGACGAACTTGGCCATCGGGTGGGGGCCGGCCCAGATGAAGCCGATCACCTTCTTGCCGGGCTTGTCCTTGAGGGCGTTGAACAGACGCTCGGCGAACGGAGCGAAGTCGGCCGTATTGCCAGCCGCGTACTCCTCGGCGATGATCTTGACGTTGGGCCTCAGCTCCGAGAGCGCCTGCTTGAAGGCGGTGACGCCGTCGCGCCCGAAGGCCGTGTCGAGCCCGAGCATGCCGACGGAAACCTCGCCGCTCTTGGGAAACGCCGCCGCGCCCGCCAGCGCATCCTGATAGGAGCTGCGCCCGGTGCGGAAGATGTAGCGGTTGCGCTTGTCGCCGGTGATGGAGTCGGCGACGGCCGGCTCGACGATCAGCACCTTCTTGTGCTCCTCCGCCACCGGCAGCATGGCGAGGGCGACGGGCGAGCCGGTGGTGCCGACGGCGATGTCGGCCTTGTCATCGCTGTAGCATTCCTCCAGCAGAGACTTGCCGCGGTCGGGCTTGAGCTGATCGTCCTTGACGAGCACCACCAGCTTGTCCGCACCCACCGCCATCGTGTTCTTGGTCAGGTATTCGAGGCCCAGCATGAAGCCGTTCTCGGTCTGCTTGGCATAGGCCTCGAGCGGGCCGGTCTTGCCGGCGATGAGGCACACCTTGATGTCCTTGGCCGCAGCAGCCGATGCGGCAACAACGGCGGCACCAAGGGCGATTGCCAGGCCTGCACCCGCGCGGCCGAGGCTGGCGCCCAGGGCGCGCCTCGCGCTGCCATGCCCGAGACCTCGCATGCGATCCTCCCGATTTGCTGGAACCAAACATGACGATTGAGTCATATGTCAGGTTACGCTATCGTTCGCCCCGCCGGCCGTCAAGGGCCGACGCCGTGCCCAAGGTCTCGGGCTGGTGCAATCGCATATCACGGCCTCGCCATGTCCGACGCTACCCCCCTGGAGCCGCTGCCCGCGCCCAAGACCAAGCGCGGCGAGCGCACGCGGCAGAAAATCCTCGACGCCGCCGAGCGCGAGATCGGGCGCAAGGGCTTCAGCGAGGCGTCGATCAGCACGATCACTGCCGAGGCGGCCGTTGGTCAGGGCACGTTCTATCTCTATTTCCGAACCAAGGAGGATGTGCTGCGCGAGCTGGTGCTGCGCATGGGCCGGCGCCTGCGCCGCCACCTGACGCTCGCAGTCGCCGACGCACCGAGCCGGCTCGAGGCCGAGCGCCTCGGCCTGCGCGCGTTCCTCGAGTTCGTGCGCGCCAATCCCGACCTCTACCGCGTCGTGGCCGAGTCGCAGTTCGTCGACCAGGCCGTGTTCCGCCGCTACTACCAGGAGTTCGCGGCCGGTTATCGGCGCGGGCTGCTGGCGGCCGAAGCCAGAGGCGAGATCCGCAAGGGTGATGCCGAGGTCCGCGCCTGGGCGCTGATGGGCATCTCCGACATGGTCGGTCGGCGATTCGCCCTCTGGGAGCCCAAAGCCTCGCTCAAGCGTGCCGCCGATGCGGCCTATGCGCTGATCGCAGAGGGCCTGCTGCCGCGCGGGAAGTGAGCGTCCGGCTCGTCTCGTTCGGGCCCTCGTCTCGGCACCTGACGCCCATTGGGCGCACCGGCACAGTCGAGCTAAGGTGGAGCTCCCAACCGCAGGGGACGGGCCCCGCCGACATGAAGACCATCTTCGACTTTGCCGCCAAGCGTGCCGCACTGTCGCCCGACCGCGCCGCCTTCATCGAGCATGGGGACGGTCGCGAGCTGACGTTTGCCGCTTTCAACACGCGCGCGGAGCGCTGCGCCACGGCCTTGGAGCGCCTCGGGCTGTCGGCCGGCGAGCGGGTCGCGATCCTTTGCCACAACACCACGACGTTCTTCGAGATCCTGTTCGGTTGCGGCAAGGCCCGGCTGGTCCTGGTGCCGCTCAACTGGCGCCAGACGCCGGCCGAGCTCATACCGATTCTCGCCGACTGCGGCGCCCGCATTCTCATCCATGACGGCGCCACGGCCGAGCTGGCAACTGCACTGGCAAGAACGAGCGATGCGCGGTTGATCTCCTTCCCCGAATACGAAGCGCTCATTGCCGAGGGAACGTGCTCTGATGCTGCGGGGCTCCGCCGCGAAACGGCGTGGCCCACGGACCGCGTCTGGTATCTTCTCTACACCTCCGGCACCACCGGCCGGCCCAAGGCCGTGATCCAGACGGTCGGCATGGCGCTCGCCAACGCCGTCAACGTGCAGCAGGCGACGGGGCTCACCGGCGACGACCGCATGGCGAACTTCCTGCCGCTCTTTCATACCGCCGGCATTAATCTGCACACGCTGCCGCTGTTCATCGCCGGTGGCGTCAGCACCGTGCTCCCTAGGTTCGAGGTGGATCCGCTGCTCGATCTCATCGCCGAAGGTCGCGTGACGATCCTGTTCGGCGTGCCTGCGATCTATCAGGCGATCAGCCTGTCGCCGCGTTTTGCGACGACCGATTTTTTGCCTGTGCGCCACTGGGGCTGCGGCGGCGCACCTCTGCCGGAGAGCCTGATCCGCGCCTTTCTCGTCAAGGGCGTGCGCGTCTGCAACGGCATGGGCATGACCGAAACCGGCCCGACCGTGTTCCTCATGGATCCGGAGAAGGCCGTGGAGAAGATCGGCTCCGTCGGCAAGCCGCAGCTGCTCTCAGAGGTGCGCCTCATCGATGCCGAAGGCGGCGACGTCGGCGAAGGTGCGCAGGGCGAGCTGCTCTTCCGCGGCCCCAACATCACGCCAGGCTACTTCAACAACCCGGAGGCCACTGCGGCCGCGTTCACGCACGACGGCTGGCTCAAATCCGGCGACGTGGCTCGCCGCGATGCGGAGGGCTACTACTACATCGTCGACCGCATCAAGGACATGTACATCTCCGGCGGCGAGAATGTGTATCCGGCGGAGGTGGAGGCCGTGCTGACCGATCATGCCGCCGTGCTGGAGGCCGCCGTCATCGGCGTGGCGGACGAGCGCTGGGGCGAGGTGGGCCATGCCGTCATCCGCCTCCGGCCGGGGCAAACCTGCGATGGCGAGACCGTCCGGGCTTTCGCGCGCTCGCGGCTCGCGGCCTACAAGGTGCCCAAGCACGTCACGATCGTCGACGACTATCCGCGCACCGCCGCCGGCAAGGTGCAGAAGCACATGCTGCGTCGCATACTGTCGTAGCTGTCATCCCGGAATTCGCCGAAGGCGAATATCCGGGACGCAGGGCTGCGCTGGAGCCTGCAGCTCGGGGTACCGGATATCTCGCTTCGCGAAATTCCGGCATGACAATGCAGCGGTGGAGATCGCCTCACCCGTGCCTCTCGCGGCTGTCCGCGGGTGCTTCCTCGCGCCGGTCGCTCATGCCGTAGTCGCGCATCACCGCCGCGACCCGAAGCCGATAGTCGCGGAACACACCGGCGCGACCGGCAGCCTGCGTGGCACGGTGGCCCATGTGGTTGCGCCAGCGCGCGACCGCCGCCTCGTCGCGCCAGAACGAGAGCGACAGCATCTTGGCCGGATCGGTGATGCTCTGGAACCGCTCGACCGAAATGAAGCCGTCGATCTTCTCGAGCTCCGGCCGCAGCCGGGCCGCGTGATCGAGATAGCTCTCCTTGCGGCCGTCGGCCGGCCAGACCTCGAATATGACGGCGATCATCGTTTGCCTCCCGGCAGCTCCGTAGGTTGGGTCGGCACCGGCAAACACCGGGGGAAGACCCAACACAACTAACGAGTCCACCACGTGTCGGGTCTGCGCTTCGCTTGACCCAACCTACCGCAGGGCTTCGAGGAACGTACGTTCCTCGCTGACAATGAAACGCCTTTCCTGGGCAAAACGGAAGTTGGCAGCGCCCTCCGGATCAGCCTTGATCCGCGCGCGATAGGCTTCGTAGGCGGCGAGGCTGTCGAAGGAGATGAGACCCCAGGCGATGGTGTTGGTTCCCTCGTGCGGCAGGAAGTAGCCGACGAGGTCGCCGCCGCACTTGGGGATGATGCGGCCCCAGTTGCGGGCGTATTCGGCAAAAGCCTCGCGCTGGAACGGGTCGATCACGTAGCGGATGAAGACTGTCACGGTCATCGCAACCTCCTGTTTGAGGCCATCGTGCCGCGCGGCCTGGACCCCATGCTACGAGCCCGGCCGAAGTGTCTTCGTCATCCAGAGCCTGCCAAGGCGGGAATCCGCCGGTCGGCAGAGGCGCTTGGATCGTTGCGCAAGCGCCTGCCTGCACGGGGTCGCGTCAGGCGCCTAGATACGCGCTCTTGACATGAGGGTTGTCGAGCAGCTCGGCCCCCGTGCCGGCAAGCGCCACGCGGCCCTGCTCGAGCACGTAGGAGCGGTCGGAAAGCTCGAGCGCCGCGAAGGCGTTCTGCTCCACCAGCACCACCGTCACGCCGCGGGCGCGGATGTCCCGGATGATCTCGAAGGTGCGCTCGACCAGGTTGGGCGCAAGGCCCAGCGACGGCTCGTCGAACAGCACCAGCTTGGGCCGCGACATCAGCGCGCGCGAGATTGCCAGCATCTGCTGCTCGCCGCCCGAGAGGGTGCCGGCGGCCTGGTGCCGGCGTTCGGCGAGAATGGGAAAGCGGGCATAGAGCTGCTCGAGATCGGCGGCCACGCCATCGGCGTCGGCGCGCAGGTAGGAGCCCATCTCCAGGTTCTCGGCCACGGTCATGTAGGGGAAGACCCGCCGCCCCTCGGGGCAATGCGCAATGCCGAGCGAAAGGATGCGCTTGGGCTCGGCCCGCGTTATGTCCTCGCCGAGGAAGCTGATGCGCCCCGCCGCGGGCGAAAGCAGCCCGGAGATCGCCTTCAAGGTGGTGGTCTTGCCCGCACCGTTGGCACCGATCAGCGTGACGAGCTCGCCCTGCTTCACCTCGATCGACAATTCCCGCACGGCTTCGACCTTGCCGTAGCGGCACACGAGTCCCTCAACCGTGAGCACGGGCGTACCTCTCGCCGAGATAAGCGCGAATGACGTCGGGGTTCCTCTGGATCTCGGCGGGCGAGCCTTGTGCAATGATGCGCCCGTGGTTGAGACAGACGATGCGGTCGGACACGCCCATCACCATCTTCATGTCGTGCTCGACCAGCAGCACGGTGATGCCATTGGCGCGGATGCGCGCCAGCAGGTGCATGAAGCTCGCGGTTTCGGTGGGATTCATGCCGGACACGGGCTCGTCGAGGAGCAGCAGCCTGGGCTTGGCGGCCAGCGCGATGGCAACTTCCAGCAACCGCAGCTCCCCATAGGGAAGCGATGAGGCGACATGGTGCGCGCGTGCCTCGAGCCCGACGAAGCGCAGGATCCGGGACGCCTCCTCGGCAAGCTCCCGTTCCTCGCGCGCGACCGAGGGGAGGCCGAGCAGAATGGCGAGCGGCCGCTGCTTCGATTGCAGGTGCAGACCGATCGCCACGTTGCCATGCACGGTCTGGCCCGTGAACACGCTGGTTTTCTGGAAAGTGCGCACCACGCCGAGCGCGGCGATGGCATTGGGCTCGAGCCCGTTCAGCCGCGCCTGACGGTAGCGCAATTCGCCGCCGGCGGGCGCGGCATAGCCGGTGATGGCATTGAAGGCCGTGGTCTTGCCTGCGCCGTTCGGGCCGATGAGGGAGAGCACCTCTCCCTTGCGCACCTCGAAGGTGGCCGCATCGACAGCCGTCAGCCCTCCGAAGCGGATCGTCAGCGCCTCGACGGCAAGCTCGACATCGGCACCCGTGGTCATCGCGCGGCCTCGGCGGCTGGCGGGCGGGCGGTTGCGCCGACCGCCGCGGATGCCCGGCCCTGCCACCAGCGGCGCACAGCCGGCACGATGCCCTCGGGCAGGAAATAGACGACCAGGATCATCAGCACGCCGTAGATCACCCACTGCACCTCGGGCTTGATGGCGGCGGCACGCAGCATCTCCGGCAGCAACCCGAAAATGAGGCCTCCGACGATGGGCCCCGCCAGCGTGCCCTTGCCGCCGCTGACGACCATGATCACCATCGTCACCGTGTAGATGAAGAGAAATACGTCCGGGTCGACGATGCGGACATAGTGGGCATAGAGCGCCCCGGCCGCACCTGCCATGGCTGCCGAGATCATCGTCGCCACCACGAGATAGTGCGTGACATTGACGCCGACGGAGGTGGCGAGCGGCTCGTTCTCCCTCAGCGCCACCATGGCGCGCCCGGCGCGCGAGTGAACGAGACGGCGAATGAGCACGTAGCAGATGACGGCGACGGCAAGCACGAGCCAGTAGTTGGCCGGTTTGCGCAGGAAGTGCCACTCGAACACGCCGGGTATGCCGAGCCGCAGCGCCGGGATGTTGTTGAGCGCCATGGGGCCCTGCGTCAGCTCCACCCAGTTGAGGGCGACGAGGCGCACGACCTCGGCGAAGCTCACCGTGACGATGACGAAGTAGGCGCCCCGCACCTTGAACGAGATCTTGCCGATAACCCAGCCGCTCAAGCCCGCGAGAATGATGCCGCAGAGCATGGCGAACCAGACGGGCTTTGCCTCCACCTTCACCAGCCAGTCCGGCAGCAGGTGCACCTCGAACCCCAGCGACACCAGGCTCGAGACGTAGGCACCGATGCCGAAGAAGGCGACATGGCCCAGGCTGAGCTGCCCCGTGTAGCCGAGCAGCAGGTTCAGGCTCATCGCGGCGATGATGAAGATGCCCGTGATGATGAGCACGTGCAAAACGTAAAGGTCGGTCAGCCACAGCGGCACCGAGGCGAGAAAGACCAGCCAGGTCACAGAGAGCCAGCGCTTCAACCGATGCGCTCCTTCTGCGCGAACAGGCCGGTCGGCTTGATGAGGAGAATGACGATGATGACCAGGAAGCCCATGCCGTCGCGGAAGCCCGAGGAGACGTAGCCCGCGCCCAACTCCTCCATGAATGCGAGGATGAACCCGCCGATGGTGGCCCCCGGGATGCTGCCGAGCCCGCCCAGGATGACGATGGCGAAGGCCTTGAGCGAGGCGAGGTCACCCATGGTCGGATAGACGACGAACACGGGGCCGAGCAGCGCGCCAGCTGCCGCCGCCAGGCCGGAGCCCAGCGCGAACGTGGCGGTATGGATGAAGTTGATCTCGACGCCCATAAGCGCCGCCGTTTCGCGGTCCTGGAAGGTGGCGCGCATGGCTTTGCCGAGGCGCGTGCGATTGATGAGGGCATAGCTGGCAGCGATCAGCCCCAGCGCCACGACGAACACGAACAGCCGGTTCCAGGAGACCGAAACGGGCCCCAGCACCAGCGGCGCCGATGGAAACGGGGTATCGATCGACTTGGCCACGCCGGACCAGGTGAGCTGCTCCATGTTCTGCAACGCGATCCAGGCGCCGATCATCACCAGCATGGTGGTGTCGATGTCGGCGCCCCGCAACCGTCGCAGCAGAAGGAACTCGAGCGTCGCGCCCAGCATCATGCCGAGCACGACGGCCAGGATGAGCGCGAGGAAAAAATTCACGCCGGCGAACATCACCCACATGAACATCATGTAGGCGCCGAAGCTGTAGAGCTCGCCATGGGTGAAGTTGACCACCCGCATGATGCCGAAGATCAGCGTCAGCCCGATGCCCAGCAGCGCGTACGTGCCGCCGAGAATGAGGGCGTTGAGGCCGTGCTGGAGGAGCTGATCCATCGAGGTCTTCTTCTCCCTCCCCCCATGGGAAGGGGAGAGGGGAGATCGGCGCGGTCTACTGCCTAACGACCTTGCCGCCCTCGATCTTGACGAGGTACACGGACGGCACGTTCTGCGCGCTCTCCTTGCCGGCTGGCCCCTGCTTGATGAAGGCGATGTCGCCGTTGATTCCCTTCACCTTGACGCCCCAAAGCGCCTTGGTGATGGCCTCGGCGTCGGGTTTGCCGGCCGCCTTGATCGCCTCGACGATGGTGTAGAGGCCGTCCCAGCCGCGGAAGCCTTCCGTCAGGCCGCCGACGTTGTGCTTCTTCTCGTTCCAGAGCGCCACGAACTTCTTGGCGACGTCGGGGTTCTTGACCGCCTCGGGGAACCAGGGCGTGAAGAACACCAGATGATAGGAGCCATTGGCGGCGTCGCCGGCCTGGGCGATCAGCTGGTCGGGCGAGTTGGAGCCGCCGGTGGTGATGATGCGTTGGGGAACCTGCTGGTCCTTGGCCTGCTTCAGGATGAGCGTGATCTGCTCCACCGCAGTCGTCACGAACAGCGTGTCGCTGCCCGAGGCCTTGATCTTGGCGAGCTGGGCGGAAAAGTCGGTGGCCTTCGGGTCCATCGTCTCCATCACGCCGACCTGCACCCCCTCCCTCTTCGCCATCTCGGAGAATTCCTTGGAGGCGCCGAGGCCGAAGTCGTTGTTGGTCGCGAGGAAGTCGGCCTTCTTGATGCCGAGCGTCTTGACCAGCGGCGTGAATGCCTTGGCCTCCATCTCCGAGGTCGGGCTGATGCGGAAGATGTAGGGGTTGCCGGACACGGTGATCTTGCCGGACGATGATGTCTCGACCAGCATCGGCACCTTGTATTCCTCGAGCTTCGGCATGACCGCGAGCGTCAGCGTCGAGCTCCAGGCGCCCAGCATCACCGGCACCTTGTCCTTGACGATCAGCTTCTCGGCCGTGGCGACGGCCTCGGTCGGGTTCGACTTGTTGTCCTCGATGATGAGCTGAATTTTTTTCCCGAGCACACCCCCGGCCTTGTTGATCTCCTCCTCGGCGATCTTGGCGCCTTGGGCGACGTAGTTGCCGGATGCCGCGAAGGCGCCCGTCAGCGGCTGTGTCACGCCGATCTTGATGGTGTCCTGCGCGCCTGCGGCGGTGCCGAGGAGGCTTGCGCTCAGCACGGCACCGAGGGCTGTGAAGATCAGATTGCGAGCATTGAATCTCATGGGCGTCTCCCGTTGCTGCAGCATGCGGCGGTGGTCTCGAGGATCAATTTCTGGGGGTCTCGCTGAGCATCTTGTGCCAAGGTCAGCAACACCATCACAGTTCGACAATAAGAGGACCTCCCGACACTGACAAGTTGTGGCGGACGGCCGACGACGACTTCACTTCATCTTCTTCTTCAGTCGAGGGATGATTTCCTTGGCCACCGCCTCGACCTGCTCGTTTTCATAGCGGTACGGCACAAAGATTATGCGATCGATGCCGGTCGCCAGATGCGGCTCCAGCTGCTCCACGCACTCCTCGACGGTGCCCATGATGGCGCTCTCCATGGTCGATTCCGACCACGACGCATAGTCCCACTCCGTCTGCAGCCAGTGCTTCATCGGCGCCTCGATCTTGTCGCGGGCGCCGATGCAGATCGGGAGCTGGTTGGTGGAGATCAGCTCGTCGGGATTGCGCCCGGCTTCCTCGGCAAAGCCGCGGATTCTGGCCCAGACGCGGGAGAAGCTTTCGGCCGTGTAGTAGTAGGTGAGCCAGCCGTCGCCCTTGGTGGCGGCGCGCTTGAGCACGGCGTCGACGTAGCCGCCGATCAGGATCGGCGGCCGGGGCTTCTGCACGGGCTTGGGGTAGAGGACCGCGCCGCGCAACTTGTAGGGCGGGTAGTCGCCGTCGACCTTTTCCTCCGTCCAGAGACGGTTGATGATCTCCAGGCCCTGCTCCATGATCTTGCCGCGCTGATGAAAGTCGACGCCCATGGAGTCGAACTCGCGCTTGTACCAGCCCACCGCCGCCCCGACGATCAGGCGGCCGTCCGAGATGTGATCGATGGTGGCGAGCTCCTTGGCCAGGATCACGGGGTTGCGCATCGGCATGACCAGGATGCCCGTGCCGATCTTGATCTTGGAGGTGCGCGCCGCCACCGCGGTCAGAATGGCAAGCGACTCGTGGATCGGGAAATTGGGATCGACCCCGAGCAGGATATGGTCCCAGGCCCACAGCGACACGTAGCCCAGTTTCTCCATGCGCACGCCATAGTCGATGAGCGCCTTCGCGTCCGGCATCTCCGGATACTTGGTGAAGTTGCGCATGGCGATGCCGAATGCGGTCTGCTTCTTCTTGGCCATAATGACTCCATCAGCCTCAAACGCTTCCCTCCCGCTAGCGGGGAGGGGAATTCGGTCGGCGATCGCCTCACGCCGTATAAAGCCGCTCCGGATCGAGCTCGCGCAGAACGGCGAGTTCCTCCGGGCGCGGCGGCTCTGCGGTCTCCAGCTTGCTGTCGAACAACAGCTCGAAGCCCGTGTTCTCCTGCACCTGCTCTCGCGTCACGCCCTGATGCAGGGCGAGCACCTTCATCTCGCGCGTCTGATCGTCGAACCCCAAGATGGCGAGGTCGGTGACCACGCGCCACATGCCGCCCTGCGGCAGTCCGGCCTCGGCGCGCGTGCGCCGGCCCTTGATCCAGCCAGGCGAGGTGATGAAGTCGACGTCGGCGACGAAGCGGCGCTTCTCGTGCTTCATGGCGACGATCATGTCGGTGAGCGAGGAGATGTCGTTGCCGCCGCCGGTGCCGGGGAGCCTGATCTTCGGGTTGTCGGAATCGCCGATGAAGGAGGAGTTGAGGTTGCCGAAGCGGTCGATCTGCGCGCCGCCCATGAAGCCCACGTCCACATACCCGCGCTGCAGAAGCAGGAGCACGTCGGTGATCGGCAGCACCATGTTGGCGCGGCGCGTACAGCGTTGCTCGTTGGTCGACGGCGGCAGCTCGCCGGGCACGATGAAGGGGCCGATCGTGCCGCCCTCGAACAGGATGGTGAGGTGCGGGGCGAAGTTGCGCTGCGCCAGCGTGGCGGCAAGCAGCGGGATGCCGACGCCGGCGAACACGATCTGCCCGTCCTTGAGCAGCCGCGAGGCCATCACGGCCAGCAGCTCGGAGGCGGAATAGGCGCCAGCGCGATCGTGCTTAGTCATTGTGAACGCTCCTGCCGCGGCGGCACGCGTCGAGCACGGCGTCCATGCCGAGCTTGTCGAGATACTCGGGCCAGGACTTGGGTGCGTGGTAGAATTCCTCCAGATACTGTTTGCAGCCGGCCACCGCGTCCTTGGAGACGCGCTCGGCGTAGTCGTCGAGGCTCGAGAAGAACGGCTCGTAGACGCCATAGCATTCGTGCGGCGCGCAGCCCATCGGGGCCTCCACCACCGCCTCCACGGTGAAGAAGGGGATGCGCGTGGCGTCCGGCGTGCGCCGGATCTGATCGTTGGAGACGATGCGCTCGGTCGTCAGGATCACGCGGTTGGCGGCCATCGCCATGTCGATGTCCATGAACTGCAGGCCGTCGAGCTGGGCATTGCCGTAGGCATCGCAGCGCTGCACGTGGATGAGCGCCACGTCGGGGTTGAGCGCCGGCAGCAGCGTCACCTGCTCGCCGGTGAAGGGGCAGGCCATCGTCCTGATCTCATCGCCGACGCGCTTGCCGACGTCGGAGCCCACCATCGACCGCGAGGGCATGAAGGGCACGCCCATGGCACCGGCGCGGTAACGCAGGCCGATCGACATGTGGCTCCACTCGTCGAAGCGGGCGAGCTTGGCCTCCGTATAGTGACGCATGACCTTCGACACGCCCCAGACGATGCCCTGAGAGAACCAGCTGGTGATGATGTGCTTGCACACGCCCGAGGCGAGCAGCAGATCGCCCTCGGTGGAGGTGATCGAGCGGGAGACGGTCAGGTCCTGCTTGCGCGCGCGGATCAACGCCCAGATCATGGCGATGGGCGTCCGCGACAGCGTGCAGCCGCCGATTGCCACGTGCTCGCCGTTCTTGACAAGCCCGGCGGCCTCCTCGAGGGACATGACTTTTTCCCGCAGGCCGCGGTCGCGCGCGAGCGTCGCCTTGCGCAGCTGCTGATAGGGCTCGACCAGGGTACCAGTGCTCATGCGGTGCTCGTTTCCGATCATGCCGCCGCGGCCATGCCGCTGTCGCGGTTGAAGGCTGTGATCATATCATCCCACTGCGGCACCAGGTCCTGCAGGCCGCGCCAGAAATCTTGCGAGCGGCGCTTGTCGAAGTCGGCAAGCGAAATGCCCTGCTGCTCCACCCACGTGAAGTAGCCGAGATTGAAGATGCGCTGGCGCTCGCGCTCCGTGGCGTCGAGCACGTGCTCCGTGCCGGCGGCAATGAGGTGCTGGCCGACGATCTCGGCAGCCACCTCCGGCGTCAGCTCGCCACGGTTGTGCCGCCGCTCGAGGTAGCGCGTGAGCTCGCTCGCATACATCTCGTGCCCGTCGGTCGCCACGGTGACGATCACATCCTCGCGCCCCAGCCCGAGGTGCTTGGCCATCTTGATGGCGCCCAGCATGTTGGCGATGGAAGACAGCCCGAAATGCGAGAGCGAGCGTGCCGCCTCTGGAGCGATTCCCAGGCGACGGGCGAGATAGTCGCGGCCAACGTCGGTGTTGAAAACCGCGTTGAGGCCGTCCGTCGCCTGATCGCTGACGCCGACGACGAGGTCCGTGTTCATGACGTTGTGGATCAGCGGCACGTGCTTGTCGCCGATACCCTGGATGTTGTGCTCGCCATAGCCGTTCATGAGCAGCGTCGGACACTCTGCGGCCTCGACCACGGCGATCCTGGTGCCGTGCCGCTGCTTGAGGTAGTCACCGGCCGCCAGCGTGCCCGCCGAGCCGCTGGCCGAGACGAAGCCGGCGAGCCTGAGGCCCGGCGCAGCTCCGCGCAGCGTCTCGAATACGGCCTCCAGGGCCGCGCCGGTGCAGCGCCAGTGCGCCAGGTGATTGCCGAACTCGCTGAACTGGTTGACGATCTCGTTGGCGGGATCGCGTGCCAGCCGAGCGCACTCGTCATAGATCTCCTTGACATTCGACTCGGTGCCGGGCGTGCGGATGATGTCCTCGGGCGCGGCCACCCATTGGCTCAGCCAGTCGAACCGCTCCTGGCTCATGCCGGCCGGCAAAACGGCAACGCCGCGACAGCCCAGAATCTTGGAGATCGCCACGCCGCCGCGGCAGTAGTTGCCGGTGGAGGGCCACACCGCGCGCTGCCTGGTCGGATCGAAGCGCCCCGAGACGAGGCGTGGGGCAAGGCACGCGTAAGCGGCAAGCACCTTGTGCGCGCGGATCATCGGAAAGCGGTCGCCCAGCACCACGACGATGCGCGTGGCCACGCCCGTCAGCGCCTGCGGCAGCTCGACATGCAGCGGCGCGGACACCCGCCCGGTGCGTGCCATGTCGTTGAACCAGTGCACACGGAAGAGATTGAGCGGGTGGGCGGCGTCGGGACCAACATGGGAGAGCGCCGCGGTGACGGCACCGGGGATCCGAGCCGGATCCGCCAGCTCGGCAAAGGTGGGCAAGCGGACGCCCCCTGCCTTCAGGAGCGCGAGCGCGCGTCCCCGAACCTTGCTGTCCTCGACCCCCGTCGGAAAATCAAACGGGGTTGTTCCCTCGCCCACTGTCATCACGCCACCTTAAACGGCGCCGATGTTTCTATTGTCCTATTATTAGGACAAGTGGCGACCGCTGTCATCCGGGCCCGGGCGCTGATTGCAGAGAACAATTTTGCAACCCGGGCACAAGCCGTTCATTCGGCCGCCGGCGGCAGCGCCGCGACCAAACCACCGGCTGGCATCGCCGTGCGGCGCCGTTCCTCGCCGACCACGCCATAAAGCGTCGAGCGCTGTCTGGGCGCCCGCCCCTGCTGCCGGATCATGCGCTCCAGATCGGCTGCAGAGATTTCCTGTCCGTGCGTCGCGCCCGCGGCACGCGTGATGGACTCGTTCATCAGCACGCCGCCGAGGTCGTTGGCGCCCACGTTGAGCAGCAGCGCCGCGCCATCGGGTCCCATCTTAACCCACGAGGCCTGGATGTTCGTCATCACGGGGTCGAACACGAGGCGCGCCACGGCATGCATCAGCACGGCTTCGCGGAACGTCGGACCCTTGCGCGAGAGGCCCTTGAGATAGATCGGCGCCTCCATGTGCACGAAAGGCAGCGGCACGAACTCGGTGAAGCCGCCCGTTTTCTCCTGCAGCGCACGGATGCGCAGGAGATGGCGCGCCCAGTGCCGATAGCCGTCGACATGGCCGAACATGATGGTTGCAGTGCTGCGCAAGCCCACCGCATGCGCCGTCTCCATCACCTCGAACCACTCGGCGGTCGTGAGCTTGTCGGGACAAAGGACGGCCCGCACCTCGTCATCGAGGATCTCCGCCGCCGTGCCCGGCAGGCTGGCGAGGCCTGCCGCCTCGAGGCGCGAGAGGTAGTCATGGAGCGAGAGTCCGAGCGTTTGCGCGCCGGTACGGATCTCCAGAGGCGAGAAGGCATGCACGTGGATGTCGGGCGCTGCCGACTTCACGGCACCGACGATGGAAAGATAGGTCTCGCCGGTGTAGCTCGGCTTGATGCCGCCCTGCAGGCATACCTCGGTGGCGCCGCGCGCCCAGGCCTCGGCCGTGCGCTCGGCGATCTCGGCCATGTCGAGGTCGTAGGGCTTGTCGCGGTGGCCGAGATTGTGGCGGCCCTTGGAGAAGGCGCAGAACTTGCAGCCGTAGGTGCAGATGTTGGTGTAGTTGATATTGCGGTTGACGATGTAGGTGACGGTGTCGCCGCAGCGCGCTGCGCGCAGGCGGTCGGCGGCCCGGCACACGGCCGCGAAGTCCGCGCCCCGGGCGTCGAACAGGGCGACGACGTCGGGCTCGCCCAATGCATCACCCTTCGCCACGCGATCGAGGATGTGCCCGATCGCCGCCGAGGGCCGCGCGTCGCCTGACCGCATCCGCGCGACCTGGAGGGCTGGCAGAGCCGCGTCACCGCCCGGCGCCCACGCATCCTCCCGCGCGAGGCCTGCGGCATCGAGGTGACGGAGCAGATGTGGCTCGAGGCTGAGGTCGAGCCATTTGTCATCCTGGAATTTCGCGTCAACGAAATGTCCGGGATTGAGGGGAGAGGAACTGGAGTCTTCCGCCCTGGGTCCCGGCTCTCCGCGCTTGCGCGCTCCCGCCGGGATGACAGGCGCGAACTCGGGGTAGATCGCCAGGCGTTCGACAAGCGTGCGGCCGGCGCGCTTGGTCGCGCGTTCCAGGTCGAGGAGATGCGGCCAGGGCGCCTCGGGGTTCACGTGGTCGGGCGTGACGGGGGACACGCCGCCCCAGTCGTTGATGCCGACCCGCACAAGCTCCGCCAGACCCTCGGGCTGAAGGTTGGGCGGCGCCTGGATGTTCATGGCCGAGCCCAGGACGATGCGGGCGACGGCGATCGTCCAGGCATGATCCGCGAGCGAGGGCTCCGCTGCCTCGCTCATGCGCGTGCCGAGCTTGGCGCGGAAATTCTGGACGATCACCTCCTGGATGTGGCCGTGGCGCTCCTGCAGCGCGCGGATGGCGAGCAGCGCCTCGATGCGCTCGCGCCGCGTCTCGCCGATGCCGATGAGGATGCCGGTCGTGAAGGGCACGCGCGCGCGTCCGGCAGCCTCCAGCGTGGCCAGGCGGACAGCCGGCACCTTGTCGGGCGAGCCGAAGTGCGGGCCGCCACGCTGGGAGAGGCGGTCGGACGCCGTCTCCAGCATGATGCCTTGCGACACCGACACCCTGCGCAGCCGGCTCAGCCAAGCCTCGTCCATCACACCGGGGTTGAGATGCGGCAGCAGGCCCGTCTCCTTCAGCACCAGTGCCGCGGAACGCTCCAGGTACTCCAGGGTGGAGGCGGCGCCGAGCCTGGCCAACGCCGCGCGCGCCGCCGCATAGCGCAGCTCCGGCTGATCGCCCAGCGTGAACAGCGCTTCCTTGCAGCCGGCAGCCTGCCCCTGCCGGGCAATGTCGAGGACGGCCTCGGGCGAGAGATAATGCGGCTCGCCTGCACGGGGGGCGTGCGCGAACGTGCAGTAGTGGCACACGTCGCGGCACAGCTTGGTGAGCGGAATGAAGACCTTCTTGGAGAACGTGACGCGCGTGCC
>Ga0111538_10001855_pt1 | contig 29638 bp, 25 predicted proteins | sample SoiMethybrSBSTD1_FD_79669 | JGI IMG/M metagenome (GOLD analysis project Ga0111538, IMG submission 79669) | Bulk soil microbial communities from a Populus tree surrounding site in Tennessee, USA - Soil MetaG P. TD hybrid SBSTD1 (version 2)... | ecosystem: Environmental > Terrestrial > Soil >... | reverse complement strand
TGCAGGCTCAGGGTTCCGCCCATGATCATGATCCCGCGGTCACTGCGGTCATTTCCACCCATTCCACCGAAATCTTCGTCTTTGACGTTGTCGGTGAAGGTGATTGTCGCCTTGCGCGTGTGGGGCTTGGCTTCGGTGCCAATCTCCAATTCCCCGTGCAACATGACCCACTCGGTGGTCAGCTCGAGGTCCTTGTTGTTTGCGAAGCTGAGTTTGCCGTCGACCGTCAGACCGCCCAGCGCCGGCGGACTGACGTCGAGGACGACGTCCTTGCCCGCGGCAATGGTGACTTTGTCACCGGCGCGGGGCACTTTCCGGTCTGGCCAGGTGGCAGGATCGGACCAGCGCGTCTGTCTGACCGCCGGCGATTTTCCTTCCTGGGCCTGAACGACAGCGAATGCGCTGACGAGCAGGAATGCCGGAAGGAGCGAAGCAAGAAGGAACGAGCGATGTTGCTTACTCACGGAATCAATCCCCCATCCTCGAAAATGACCAAGAACCGCAGCAGCAAAGGATAGCGCGATAATCCGGCGCCCGGCAAACATCAGGCAAATGTGCCATCCGAGACCCGCGAACCCGAAGAGCATGGATCGCATGCGCTCGATCCCTTCGCCCGGAGATTCTCGCACCCAGTGGGATGAGGGCCGACTACTCGCCGATCAGTCTGAGCACTTCGCCACACTGCTGGAGGCGCGCCCACCAGATCGCGTCGTTCCAGGCGGAGTTGCGCTTCAAACGAAGCGCTGGATCGTGCGCGATGAGCGCCCGCACCGTCTCGACGCGGCAGCCGCCAAACATCGGACGGTCGGGTCCGTGGAATGTGCCGGCCGACACCGCACGAGACAACGGCGTCGCTCCGTGTTCGTCTTCGACGCTCGGGTCTGCGCCGTGGGCGAGCAGCGCTTTGAGGATGGTGGGATCGGTGTCGCCGGCCGCCAGAAACAGCGGCGTCAGGCTTCCACCGGCGCCCCGGTTCAGATCGGCGCCGCGATCGAGAAGCAGTCGAACGGCGGCAGGCTGCCGCGCGAGAATCGCGTGTTGCAGCGGCGTCGCCTCCCAGTCGTCTCCCGACGATCCGGTCCGGTTCACGTCGGCGCCGGCATCGAGCAGGACGTCGATCGCGTCGACCGCTCCGGACCGTGCCGCCCAGATCAGCGCCGTCCACGAGTCGCCACCCTCATCGGCTTTGTGGCCCTCGTCGAGAAGATGGCGAAGGGCAGCGACGTCGTTGCGAGCGGCCGCCTGGGTCAGCGGCGTCTCGGGACGCTGAGCGCACGCGGCGGCGGCGACCAGCGCGGCGCTGAGCCCGAGCAGGAGCAGGAAACGGTGTTTCACGTCCTTATCATACGCAAAGAGCTTTGTGATGTAAAGATTCAGCCGGACTGCGGCATCTTCCGTTCGACGACGCGTCTTCCGGTCGTCCCGGTCGAGTCGGTCTCACCGAACACACGGACCAGATTTCGTCCTCTGGCCTTGGCGTCATAGCTCGCCCTGTCGGCGGCCTGTTCCAGGCTCACGGCATCGAGCGCATGCTGCGGATAAGTGGCAACACCGATACTCACGGACAACGTCAGCAGCCGCGACGTGAGCGCTCGAGAATTCACGGTCAAACGCACACGTTCGGCCACGGTTGTCGCCTCGTCTGTGGTGTGGTTCGGCAGCAACACGACGAACTCGTCGCCGCCGACGCGATATGCCTGTCCCTTTCCACGCACACAGGTGTGCAGAAGATCACCGATGGCAATCAACGCTTCGTCGCCGACGGCGTGACCGCCGTGTTCGTCGTTCACGCGCTTGAAGTGGTCAATATCGACCCGCATGACCGCAAGCGGTTCCGCGGCCGACGCCTCGCTGAACATCTTCGCGAAGTCCGCGGTGAAGCCGCGCCGATTCTTCAGTTTGACGAGATCATCTGTTGACGCGAGATCGGCAGTGACAGTGGTCCGCCCCGCCTCGCCCCGTCGTCGCTCCGTTACCCGGGCGATCGCGATTGCCAGATTGCGCCGGGCATCCGCGATTATCGTTTCCGCATCTTCGTGCAGACCAGCCTTGACCTTCCCGCGATAAGACGGGCCTTCCTGGAGTTCGTCGATGACGGCCTGAAGGGTGGATACCAATACGCGTTCCAGCTGCTGGCGTATCCACGTGGCGGTATCGTTGGACACCGTTCCGTCGTCGCGCTTGACGGCACCCAGCAGGTCGCTGGTGACGCCGGCGGAGAACTGGACGAACGCCTCGTGGATCGCCGTCCGGACTTCATCGACGATCTCAGGAGCCAACAAAGTCCCGCGAGCGGAATGTTTGAGTTCGATGGCGCGATGATGCTGCGGAACCTGCTGCCCGAACATCCGGCGTCGACGCTCGATCAAATCGCTGAGCTGTAGGCGAAGGGCATCGTCGGGTTGCCAGGTCATGACGTCAGTATCGTCGCATCCACGCGCCTGGCGTCGTGGTGCCTCTTGCCGGCTCCGTGTGGCGGCTGATGGGGAATCCGCCGCGAGCGGGTCGGCTTACGCTAGGAAACTCGAATATTCATGCAGGCATGGGCCGCGGGTGACGTCTTCTGGTGCGTCGCACTTCGTAATATCGGCGTCGAATGGCGGACGCCCGCAGCGGCGCGTTGTTCGCGTTCCGATATCCAAGCGCGTTGAGCTCGCCGGCGACGGCATCGCACACGGTGGCGAGCGGCGCACCTTCGTCCACCGCCTTCTGAACGCGGTAGTACGCCTCCTGATTGAGAGACAACGCGAGGATCAGCTCGGCGTGGCTAATCGGCCGCTGGTGTGCTTCCCGTGGCGGCGCCATCAAGTCCCCGATCGACTGGCGCGGATTCTCGGCCGCACTGCAGAGAAAGCGCGTCAGCCAGTTGTGCAGCGCCGGTTCCAACAAGTCGGGGCGCTCGCTGGACGCCCGCCCCCATTGGTCGATCGCACGCTGAATCAGCTCTCGCCCGGCAGCAAGGCTCCCGTGTTCGGCCAGCTCGGTGAGATACCGGATTTCCCAATGCGTGTGCGTGCTGTCCATCCCATTCGCGGACTTGATGCTTCGGTTTGAGCGGCCCACAGCGAATCCTCCAGGGTCGTGCGCATACGTGGTCCTCACACGCATACGGATACCGCGGCGAGACTGATGCGGCTCGCCGGTAAGACGGAGACGCCGGCGATGAGAAATCACACGCAGCGCGACAGCGGCGGCCACAGATCCGCATGGTCCTGCCATCGCAGCGCATCAGGGCTGAGGCGTATGGACAGCCTTCCCCTCCCCGCGTCAACTGTCTTGAGTACCGCGCCTCACGTCGGTGGTTACGCGGGCTCAAGATTCAGTTACGTCTATTTGACGCCATGAGGTGCGAATCGGTTCGCTCTGCGATTGTTAAATCCGCGGGTGACGTCAGACGTCAGCCGTTCGGACGGATAGGGACCTGTGGGATAGAGTCGTTCCATGGGTGAGAGCCGTGATATCGCGTTCGAGATGGCGGCTTCGTCCGTGCGATACGGCGTTGGCGTGACGCAAGAGGTCGGAATGGACCTCTGCGACCGTGGGCATCGCCGTGTGATGGTCATTACCGATCGCCACCTCGCGACGCTTCGGCCGGTAACCACCGTCCTCGAATCGCTGGCGGCGAACGGCGTGGCGCCCGTGCTCTACGATCGCGTGCGAGTCGAGCCGACGGACACCTCGGTGCGCGAGGCCATTGACGTCGCACGCCGGGAAGCGTGCGACGCGTTCGTGGCTGTCGGCGGCGGCTCGTCAATCGACACAGCCAAACTGGCGAATCTCTACTCGACCCATCCGCCGGAAGAATTCCTCGACTACGTCAACGCGCCGGTCGGTAAAGGAATTGCTGTTCCCGGTCCGCTCAAACCGCTCTTCGCTGTGCCGACCACAGCCGGGACCGGCAGCGAGACCACTGGTGTCGCCGTCTTCGACCTCGAGCGGTTGCACCTGAAGACGGGCGTTTCGAGCCGGTATCTGAAACCCGTGCTCGGCTATCTCGATCCGGAAAACACCAGGACGACGCCAGCGGCGGTCGCGGCCTCCGCCGGACTCGACGTCCTCTGCCATGCCGTCGAGTCGTACACGGTGATGCCGTTTACCGAGCGGTCACGCCCATCGAGGCCGGCGCTGCGTCCGCCATACCAGGGTGCGAACCCGATCAGCGACGTCTGGTCGCTCCAGGCCATGCGGATGGTGGCCCGCTACCTGGTTCGCGCGTCCGACGATCCCTCGGATGACGAGGCGCGCGAGAACATGATGCTGGCGGCGTCGTTCGCTGGAATCGGATTCGGCAACGCCGGCGTGCATCTGCCGCACGCGATGGCGTATCCGGTGGCCGGCGGCGTAAGGAAGTATCGCGCTCCGGGATACGACGTTGACCATCCGTTGCTGCCGCATGGCATGTCGGTGATTCTGCATGCGCCAGCCGTCTTTCGTTTTACGTCCTCCGCCAATCCCGATCGTCACCTCGCCGCCGCCGCAGCACTCGGCGCCGATGTCTCGATGTGCCGTCGAGAAGATGCCGGGCGCGTCCTCGCCGATCGCATCAGCTGGTTCATGCAGCGGCTGAAGATGCCTGATGGATTGCGCGCTGTCGGCTACAGCGCGTCTGACATCCCTGCGCTCGTCGACGGCACGCTGGCGCAGGAGCGGCTGACGAGGCTGTCGCCCAAGGCGGTCAACCGCGAAACGCTCGCGCAGATGTTTGAGGACGCGATGGGCGCGTGAGGATTGAAATTCTCTATTTCCGCAGATCAACGCCGAGCCGCTGCGTCGAACCAGCGGTGATGAGCAAGCGTCGGGTCTGCTCGCCCAGTTGGGGATGCCGGAACACGATCGTGCGCGGGCCGATCGGCACCTGGACGTTACCGAGAGGTGTCTCCCCAACGCTGTCGCCGTCAACGAACACCTCTGCCCACGGTGTGGCGTTGAGGTTCAACGTACCCGTTGGCAGAACGGGCGCGATCTGGGTATTCCGTCCAGAGGTGACCGCCACCTTGTGCGACGCGCGGTACTGTAGCGAGTCGTTGACGAACTCCAAGGTATGCGAGCCGGCGCTGAGGGGAATACCTTTCGCGGAGTTGACGCCAACGAAGCGCCCGCTCTCATAGACCTCGACTTGAAATGGTGTCGTAATCGTGACTGAGCCTGGTGCCGGCGCTGGCTTGAGCGGTGTCACCGTTGGTCTGATACCGGTGGTGCCCTGCGCAGGCGTCGGCTCGATCGCCGCCGGAGGAACGGCAGCTGCTGCCGCCACCGAGGCGCTTTGTGGCGGCGTGGGAGCCAGAGCAACACCGGCGACGGGCGTTTCGCTATCGTCGTCGCGGAGAAAGCCAGTGGCGAGCCACGCGGACTCGACGAGCACCACCAGCACCAATACTGGCACCGCCCATTGCTTCACGTGACGAGGTCGCTTTTCGACGAACCGCTGAACCCCCTGGTTGAAACTCCGGAGCTGAACTCTAGTACCAGCCAGCGTCCGCGCAACGGCTGTCTTGATTGCGTCGCTGTTCACGCGACGCGCCGGTGCCGCTTTGGTCACAGGATGATGCAGCCGCGTCCTGAACCGCGGCGGCAGTGCTGCTGGCAATGCTTCGGCGAGTCCGCCGGACGGGGTGTCCACCGCCGGGACCGCATGTGCCGTGACGGCGGCCGCTACGCGCTCGTGTGCAACGCGCGTGTCCGGGACCTCTTCGGGTGCGAACATCTCCGACAGGACGTTTTCGTCCTGGCGGACCAGCCCACGTCGATACCGGAAGATGGGTGCCGGCGACGCTGAGGGCATTTCCGAATCAGCGTTACTCTTGGCTTGCGGAGGAGATGCTGACGAAGCATCACCGTGAGATTGATCGTGGGTGTTCGTCGAATTGCCCGTCGAGCGGAGTTCGTCTGCCATGTCACCTGTACCGCGTGCTCAGCGCGATAACCGAAAAACGGAACCCGACGTGAAGAGCCGGAATTGTAATCGGAGATCGTTTGTCTAGGTGAAAATTCAGCGGAGAGGCCGGCCGAGGAATTTATTGCTTTCTTTCAGCCTCCGTAACGCGTGATCCGTTGGCGTGCTGCGCGGGTGATCGACGGTTGAAGGTCGTCGGCGCGACGTGCTGCCTGCTGAGATCGTCGCGGAAGACGCTGTGACGAAGTCGCGACCGCTCGTACGCCCAGAGCAACGCGTTGATTCTCCGCGCGAGTGTCGGATCTTCGGGGGCGATCACGTACCGCAGGATGTCGGAGACGCGCACGTGCCTATATTGCGCGCCCCCCTCCCCCCCCGGCAAATTTTTGCAGGCAAACGTGGCTGTTTGGGTGGGAGTCCGCAAGCCGTCCGCTATCGGAGGCGCCCCTCGCTGCAGCTCGCGTTGCGCTCCCAGCGCATCTCGAGCCACCGGTCGTACAGCCGCGCCAGTATCTGAAGCAACCGCATTCGACCTCCTCCGCACTCAGGACTGAGGGGCTATGAGTGCGTGTGGCTGGTCAAAGCAATTGCCGTGGCCGTGCAGATGCGGGAAGTGACGGGTGGGTTCGAGTGATCCGCGGCGAGCGAAGTCTGGCTCAAGCCTGTTTTTCTGGCTGGGGTCGGACACGCGACGGATCGGACCAGGCTGCGCCAAGCGCGGCCTTCAACGATGCTGCGGTCGCGCGCGCGTCTTCCGGCAGGTCGTCGAGGAGAAGTTGAAAACAGACATCACTCACGGCATCGACGTGGTCGCCGAACTGCTGGCGGGCATGGGCGAGGTCGGCAGGCGACAGGGTGCGGCTGAAGACGGCGTCGAGCGCGACCCAGTGCTGTTGAGCGCCGCGACTGATCACCGGAACAGTCTAGCGCGAAGTCCTTTACGAGGCAAAGCGCCTAATCGGGTGGTCTTCGGTCCTACAATCGCGGTTCAATGAAATCGAAAACGGCCCCGGCTTATGCCGTTGCAGCATTCGCAGTGCTCGCGGCCGCGGGTGCGGAGTTTGCGCTCGGACGCGAGCCGATCTGCACCTGCGGCTACGTCAAGTGGTGGCACGGTGTCGTGCAGAGCTCCGAGAATTCGCAGCATCTGTCCGACTGGTACACGCCTTCCCACGTCGTTCACGGCATCGGCTTCTTCGCCCTGACCTGGCTGCTGGCGCGACGCCTGCCGCTGGCCTGGCGATTCGCCATTGCCGTCGCGCTCGAGGCCACGTGGGAGGTGTTCGAGAACACGCCGTTCATCATCGAGCGCTATCGCGCCGCCACCATCTCGCTCGACTACTACGGCGACAGCATCGTCAATTCGATGGCCGACATCGGCGCGATGATGATCGGCTTCGCGTTCGCCGCGTCGGTGCGATGGTGGGTCAGTATCGCGGCTGTCGTTGCCATGGAACTGGTGATGGCTGTCATGATTCGCGACAACCTCTTCCTGAACATACTGATGCTGATTCACCCGTTTGAGGCGATCAAGAAGTGGCAGGCGGCTCGCGCTGCGGCTGCGTTTCTAGAGTTCATCGCTTGAGCTCGGCGATAATGGCTGGATGCTCAACGACCGGCTAACTCGACAGTGTGCACGCCTCGTTCTGTTCAGCGCTCTGACGATGAGCGCGCTCGCGCTGACGTCAACTCCCGTGTCAGCACAAGGTTTCATCGTCCCGTTCATCGGCTTCGATTACGGCGGCGACTCGGGTTGTCCCATTGCCACTGGATGCGAAGACCACAACAGTAATATCGGCGTCGCCGCGGGCAAGATGGGTGCGATCGCCGGTGCCGAATTCGAGTTCAACTACGCGCGCGATTTCTTCGGTGACACCGAAGGCGTTGATAACAATCTGTTGACGCTGATGGCGAACGTATTCGTCGGCCCGAAAATCGCCGCCGTGCGTCCGTACGTCATCGGCGGCATGGGACTGATCAAGACGCACGTCGAGTTCACCACCGGCAGCTTCCTCGACTCCAGCAACAACTTCGGCTGGAATCTCGGGGGAGGCCTCATGGTGATGTTCGGGGAGCACGTCGGCGCGCGCGGCGACGTGCGGCGCTTTCAATCGTTCACCGATCAGAACATCCTCGGCTTCGGCCTGGCCGACGAGAAGATCGGATTCAACCGCGCGACCATCGGCCTCGTGCTGGCCTTCTGATTCGCGACACACCGAGACACCGGGGGCACTGAGAACAATTCGACGGCTCTCGGTCTCTCACTGCCTCTGTGTGTCGTTTTGTGGTGCCCAGCCGGGGCGCTTCGACAACGCGTCGAAGAAGGCCCTGACCTGGGGATCCCAGACTTCCCATCCGTGCCCGCCCGGCACTTCGTGCAGATCAACGGCGATCTTCTGCTCGCGCAGCCGCGCCGCCAGCTCGCGGCTCGACGGCAGTACTGAATCAGCCAATCCGCACGCGACATAGAAATACGGCGCTCGATCCACCGAAAGGGCAGGCAACAACGTTGCGATGTCGCCAGGCCTCGCGCCGGTGCCGAGTGCGGCGCTGATCGCGCCGACAGCTCCAAACATGTCCGGGCGCTTGAGCCCCATTATGGTCGCGCCATATCCGCCCATAGAGATCCCGGCAATAGCGCGGGCGCGGGGCTCTGTGATCGTCCTGTAGTGCGTGTCGATGTATGCCGGCAGGTCGCGGCCGAGAAACTCTTCGAAGGGTGCGGACGTCCCACCACGCGGCGAGAAGAACAGCGGCTGCAGGTAGGGCATGACGACGATCATGTGGCGTGCGGAGGCGTCCGCGGTAAACCAGTGTCGGGCAGGGAACGCGGTGTGGTTCTGCGTTCCGCCGTGCAGGAGATACACGACCGGATAGCGCGCGGTGGAGGAGTCGTACTCAACCGGCAGCAGGACCGCTGCCACCGCCTGGCCGCCGATCGCATCGCTCTGCAACCGGATCGTTCGCGCCGTTCGCGACTGCGCGTCGCCTTCAAGTCCCGTGAGGACCACCACGGCGAGCGTGATCAACGTGACCCGCTGGTGCGAAAAAGTCCGCATCGGGCGCATTGTACAATCGAGGAGTTCGAACTCCTGGATGTGAAACGCATGAATGATCGCCGGCTGCGCGTGCTTGTTGCTACGAGCGCAGCTCTCCTGATGCTCGCTGTCGCGTGTCGCACAGCTCCTCCTGCGTGGGAGGCCGCCAATCCCGTCAAGCCGATTCCGGCGGGTCCCGTCGGCACTGAGATCAACCTGGCGGCGCTCAAGGATCCGCCGACGCCTGAGCGGGTGCGCCTCGGCCGCTGGCTCTTCTACGACACCCGCCTTTCGGGCGACAACACGGTCTCCTGCGCCACGTGCCATCGCCCGGAGAACGCATTTTCGGAGCCGACACCGGTGTCGTCAGGCATCCGCGGGCAGAAAGGCGGGCGCAAAGCCCCGACCTTCATCAACCAGGCGGTCACGCTCTATCCGCACTTCTTCTGGGATGGGCGCGCCGGCTCGCTCGAGGATCAGGCGCTCGGCCCGATCGCCAACCCGATCGAGATGGGGAACACGCACGGCGCGATGGTGAACACGCTGTCGCGCATCTCCGGTTATGCGCCGTACTTCAAGGAAGCATTCGGCACGCCGGAGATCACCAAGGAGCGCGTGGCGAAAGCGATCGCCGACTACGAACGGACGCGGATGAGCGGTAATTCACCGTGGGACCGCTGGCGATACAACCGCGATGAGAGTGCAGTGTCTGCGCAGGTGAAGCAGGGACACGAACTGTTCAACGGCAAGGCGAACTGCGCGCAGTGCCATCTTGGCAACAACTTCACGGACGTCCAGTTTCACAACCTCGGCGTCGGCTGGGTGGAGAAGAGCAAGACCTTCAAGGACGAGGGCCGCTGGGCGATCTCCAAGGACCTCGGCGAGGAAGGTCGCGCCGGCGACCGCGGCGCGTTCAAGACGCCGACGCTGCGCGAGGTGACCAAGCACGCGCCGTACATGCACGACGGTTCGGTGGCGACGCTGCGCGAGGTCGTCGAGTTCTACAACCGCGGCGGCGAAAAGAACCCGTGGCTCGATCAGAAGGTCAAGCCGCTGAAGCTGACCGACGCCGAGATCGACGCGCTGGTGGCGTTGATGCAGGCGCTCGACGGGGAAGGCTATCAAGACACGCCGCCGGCGAGTTTCCCCCAGTGACGCGCCCGCGCGCCGGTGCCGTTTACCTTGACAACCACGTGGCGATTGCAGGGCCCTGTCGCGCCGCGACCGCGGCGCAGGTCTCGATGTCCTCGATCGACTGTTGAACGCCGCGCTCGACGGCCGGCACGCGGTTCTTGGCAAAGAACGCGCGGACATCGGCCGCCTGTTCTCTGGTGCACAGCCCGTCCAGGGCGCCGGCGATGCTCGGGATGCCCTGGAAGACACCCAGCTTCGCGGTCAGTGCCGTCCACTGATCCTTGACGAAGGCCCACGCCGCGTCGCGCGACCATGGCAGGCGCAGCATCGAGCCAACGATCAGCCCCGTATCCTGCGACCGCACCGCCGGCGTCAATGTGTACGCAAGCGTCCTCTGCGTCAGCGCCGCATCGGTGAACCAGGGCAGCGCGTTCAGGTAGGTGTAGTAGTCGTCGGGCCGCGCCTCGAGCGTGCCGAGCATGGCGAGGTATCGGTCGTAGAGGGTGCGATCGCCTGAGACGGCGGCGACCTGCAGCGCCGCCGGGGCAAGTGCGGGCGCGACTGCCGCCGGATCCGTCATGTAGCGCAGCGCCAGCTCGCGGGCCTGATGCTGCACGTCGATGTCGGCGGCAGTGACGCCGAGCAGCGTCATCAGCGTCGCCCGTCGGTACTGATCGTAGTCAGCGTCGCCTAACGGGCCTGGCAGTCCTAATGCGTTCAACGTCGGACCGAAACGATCGCGGAGCCACCGTTGAAACTGCGGCTGCTGTGGCGCGCTGACGAAGTTGCTGGCAGTGAACGCCAGTCGCGCCTGAACCGCGCCGAGAATCGCTGGCGTCTCGTCGTTGGCGAGGGCAGCGGCCAGCTCGAGGAAACCGTCGATCGGGTGACGTGCCGAGCGCGCCATCCACCACTCATCGCCGACCAGGCTCAAACGCTCGACGCGGCTCAACGCATTCACGCGCGACGTCAGCGAGTGGACGGCTTCCGGCGAATAGTCGGAGATGTAATACCCATGCGCGTCGGCATTCGCAAACACCGTCGCGCAGCCGCTGATTTTCGACACGTGCGCCGGTCGATCGATGACTTCGCAGCGCGCACTGCCGCTGCCGGCCGTCTTGAAGCAGGCGGGGAGGGTCCACGTCTGGGCGGGCGGCACCTTGTCGGGCGCGATGATGAAGCGTCCCTGCGACACCGAGATCGCGGTGGAGTCTGCCGCGCAGGCATCGCGAATGGTGAGGACGGGGACGCCGGGCTGGTTGACGAACGATCGGATCATGCGATCGACTGGCTGGCCGGTGACGCGTGCGATTTCGTTCCAGAAATCTTCGCCCGACGCGTTCTTGAACGCGAACTTCGCGACATACGACGCGATGCCTTTGCGGAACGACTCGCGACCGACGTATGACTCCACCATGCGCAGCAGTGCAGCCGTCTTCTGATAGGCGATCGCATCGAACACCTCGTTGATTTCTTCCGGGGTGTCGACGGGCGTGCGCACCGGACGCGACGTCTCCAGCGCGTCGAGCGTCGCCGCCTTCTGTGTGTCCGCGGCCTCGTCCAGATCGACCTGCCACTCCGGCCGCCAGGCGGCCACCGCCTTCGCTTCCATCCAGGTGGCGAACCCTTCGTTCAGCCAGATGTCATCCCACCACTTCATCGTCACTAGGTTGCCAAACCACTGGTGCGCGATTTCGTGCGACAGGTCCATGGCTACCTGCCTGCGGGCTCCGACCGAGGATCGGCGGCCGTCGACGAGCAGCGCGGCGTCGCGAAACATGATGGCGCCGGCGTTTTCCATCGCGCCGGCGGCAAAATCGGGAACCCCGATGATGTCCAGCTTGCCGAACTGATATTTGACGCCGAAGTAGTTGTTGTAGAACGTGAGCAGCTCGCTGGCCGCCTCCAGCGCGAAACCAGTCAGCTCGCCCTTGTCGGGCGTGGCGCAGACACGGATCGGTGTGCCGTCGGCTGCGCCGTCGCGGCAGACGAAGTCGCCGACCAGCATCGCCACCAGGTAGGTGGACATCTTCGGCGTGCGCGAATAGACGATGGTGTGCGTGTCCGGATCGGGCCCGGGCGTGTCGGAGACCACGCTGCCGTTGGAGATCGCGGTGTCCGCACGGTCGATCGTCAGCGAGATGTCGAAGGTCGCCTTGAACGCGGGTTCGTCGAAAGACGGGAAGGCACGCCGGGCATCGGTCGCTTCCATTTGCGTGACCGCATATTTCCGGCCGTTGGCCTTGCTGATATAGAAGCCCCGCAGCTTGTCGTTGAGGACACCCGTGTAGGCGATCTCGATCGTGACCGGGCCTTCCGCCAGACGTTGCGCCACGGTGAAGGTCGCCGTTTCCGCTGCTGCGTCAGTGGTGACACGCCCGATCTGCGTCCTCCCGCCCGCGGTCACTTTCACCTCGCCGAATTCGATTTCTGCGGCGTTCAATGTGATCGTCGTCGTCGGTCGATGGACGACCGCGCGAATGGTGTCGCGGCCGCGGAACGTTTCCTTTTCGAGATCGGGAGCGAACCAGAGCGAGTAGTGCTCCGGGATCACACTGTCAGGCAGTCGTTGCGCCGCGGCCGCACTCGCGCAGGTGAGCACGCACGCGAGCACGCTGAGAACGCGCCTCATACGCACAGAAGGTATCAAACCAATGCCAACGCGCTAAGGACCAAGGCTCGAGGAGGGACCAAGAACGAAGCACGAAGGACCAATATGGCTGGGCCGGCAGGGATTTGGCATTTACGGTCCGCGAACGAGCACGGCGCACGGTTTTGCGCACAGATCCGTCTGCGATCTGACGTTTGTGTGTCCTTGATCCCGACACGAGGAGGAAGGCGTGAAAGACGCTTACAAGTGGCTGGCGGTACTCACTCTGGCGGTTGCATGTGGCGCCTGTAACGGCACGCAGAACGGTTCGTCGGGCGCCTCGTCGGACGAATCAGCGACGGCGGCTGAGGACGGCGGGACCGACGCAGCGGCGGCAGGCAGAAAAGCGATTCCGGTCTATCGCGAGGTGACGATTCCTGCCGGGACGACGCTGCGACTGGATCTGGCGTCGAGCATTGCGTCGGACACGAGCCACATCGAGGATCCGGTCCGCGCGACCGTTCGGGAGCCTCTTCTGCTCGGGGGCGCCACCGTTCTGCCCAAGGGGGCGCGGCTGGCGGGTGTGGTCACCGACGTTGCCGGATCGGGACGCGTGAAGGGCCGGGCGCGGATCGCGTATCGCTTCGACTCGGTGACGGTGGGCGATGAGCAGTACGACATCGCGACCGCACCGACATCGCATATCGCTCCGGCGACAAAGGGTGAAGACGCGAAGAAGATCGGGATCGGTGCCGGCGCCGGCGCGGCGGTGGGCGCCATTCTCGGCGGCGGCAGCGGTGCCGTAAAGGGTGCCGCGATCGGCGGTGCCGGCGGTACCGGCGTGGTGCTGGCGACGAAGGGCAAGGAAGTCCGCCTGGGTCCCGGCGCCAACGTCACGACCAAGCTGACCGCGCCGGTCACGGTGCGTGTGAAAGTCTAGCTGCCGCGAGCCGTTGTCGATTCACTGTAGCCGGCGATTCCACGTCGGCACAGCTGTCCGCCGGCAAGTCGGCATCGGCATGAGAGTTCAGGTATGTCAGGGAGGACGATCCGGTTCGTCGGCGCGGAAAAATCGCACTTTCGGCCGTCGCCGTAGGCACACGTTTATCTTCCTGAGTGTTTGCACCGCCGTCGCCAGGAGGGAAGCCTGCAGTGCGATTTTAGAGACTTCGCTGATCGCGCCGCCTCAACGGATCGCCTCCCTGACATACCTGAACGTGTTATTCGCCGGTATCCAGTTGCAGCATCCGTTCGAGACGCCCTGACCGTATTCTTCGCTGCAATGGCCGGAGATGCGTTCTTCCAGGGTGTCGAGCCGGACGCAGCAACCTGGACACCCGCGAACCCATCTCGCAGCGACCACGGAACCGAAGAAGTAGGAAAGGCTGACTAGCGTTCGCTCGTGCGCGCGGTTGTGACCGCACTTTCAATCGCGCGCACGACTTCATCCACGGCGGACGCAGTCGTCAGAAAAGAAATCCGATCGCTCGCACCAAGCTCCACGACCACCGTTCGCGTTGTTGCCGCGGGCTCCGCTGCGGCCGCCTGCTGCAGCGTATCCTCCCATCGCATCACTTCCATCGCCGCATGCGACAGATGATCGGGTCTGTTCAGGAAGGCGCGCAGCGCACCGCGTTCCTGAAGCCCGTCTGCCTTGCTCGACAGGATCCGTCCCGCGCGGAGCACGCCGGAGCGTGCCAGCCATGCGGCGGCGGGGATGATCCAGTCGGGCTTCGAGCCGGCCGCGTTCGGCGGCGGGGGGTCGATGAGCACCAGCGCAACGGCATGACTGTCGGACCGCGCAGCGTACAGGCGCGCGAAGGCGGCGCCGAGTCCCTGTCCCGCCACGACGAACGGGCCATGTTCGTTTGCACGCATCAGCAGGGTATGCAGTTCGTCCGGCACGCGTGCCGGGTCGAACGCACGGGCACTGCTCTCGCTCCAGCCAAGACCGGCGCGGTCATAGCTGCAGACGCGCGTCGTCGCCGTGAGGCGCTCCTGCACGGGGCGCCATGCGGCCGAGAGGCCTGCCGCCGGCGCCTCGAGCAGGACCGTCGGCGATCCGCCGCCGGTGCAATAGATATGGAGCTGGTGATCACCGACGTCGACGAGGCCGCCAGGACGAGGGAACTCGCGGCGCTCGAGCGCTGTTGCCACGCCCTGGTAGGTGGCGCCAGCCAGCAGGATGAAGACGATCGCGGCGCAGCAGAGGCCCAGCGACCGACGCACGGACGGCACTAGGATTCGATCTCCGCGAGCCCGTACTTCTCGATGCGCGAGTAGAGTTGTGCGCGCGTCAGGCCAAGGAGCTTGGCAGCGCGCGTCTTGTTGTGACGCGCCTGTCGAAGCGCCTTGATGACGAATGCACGCTCAATCGCTTCCAGGTTGACGCCGCCCGGTGGGAACGTCGCGACGCCGGCCGGCTCCGCGCCGGCCGGCGGCTGCCGCGTACCGGTGACGGGCAGGTGTTCGCTGCGGATGTATCCGCCGTCGGCCAGGATGACCGCCCGCTCGATCGCATTGCGCAGCTCGCGGACATTACCGGGCCAGGTGTAGCCGAGCAGCTGATCCCGCGCATCGCGGGCGATTCCCGCCGCCGGCTTGCCGACCGTCTCGCCGATCTGCTCGAGAAACGTATCGGCGAGCTCGAGGACATCCTCGAGCCGCTGCCGCAGCGGCGGCAGCGCAATCTCGAACACCCCGAGCCGGTAGTACAGATCCTCGCGGAACTCGCCGCGCTGCATGGCGGAATGGAGATCGCGATTGGTCGCGGCGATGACGCGGATGTCCGCGCGCAGCCCGCGAGTGCTGCCGAGGCGCATGAACTCGCGTTCTTCGAGCACCCGCAGCAGCTTTGCCTGCACCGTCGGCGTCATCTCGCCGACTTCGTCGAGAAACAGCACGCCCCCTGCCGCCTGTTCGATGCGCCCAGGTTTGGTCGAGACGGCACCGGTAAACGCGCCGCGCTCATGGCCAAACAGCTCCGATTCGAGGAGTTGATCCGGCAGCGCGGCGCAGTTGATCGCGACAAACGGTCCGCCGCCGCGCCGCGAGGCGTGATGGATGAAGCGGGCGACGACTTCCTTGCCGGTGCCGGATTCTCCGGTCAGCAGCACGGTTGTTTCCGTGCGGGCGACGCGTGCCGCCTGTGCCAGCACGTCCTTCCACAGTCGTGACCGGCCGACCACGCGTCGATGCCCGCTGGTGGACTCGAGCTCGCGGGTCAGCGTCGCCACCTGCGCTTCCAGGCGCGCGGCAACTTCGCGCGCTTCCGTGTCACGGCGCACCGCCTCTGCCAGACGCTCGTGCGACAACGCCAGCGCCAGGTGATCCGCCACGCGCCGCGCAAAATCGACGTCGTCGTCAACGAATGCGTTGGTCTGCCGCGACAGGAAGAAGAGCGAGCCGAACACCTGACTGCCGAGCGGCAGCGGCACGCGCAGCGCCGAGCGCACCCCGAGACGACGGAAGATACGGCTGCGAACGGTCCCGTGCGGCACCTCTGCGTCGGCGTCGCGCACGACGTAGGCGCCACGCTGGAGCTGCGCCAGATCGTCGCCGGTGAGCGCGTAGGGTCCCAGCAGGTCGGATACGTCCGTGTCCACGCCCGCCAGCGCGTAGATGCGGAACGAGGCGCCGTCGGCGCCCCACGAGGTCATGACCAGCATGTCATGCGGCAGCCCGCCGCGAACGACCTCCGAGACGTCGGCGAACACCGTCCGCAGGTCGAGTGATTCCGCCATCGTGTGCAGCAGGCCGCGCAGGCTGTCGATCCGCTCGCGCCGCAGCGTCTCGCGCTCGACGATGGCGTTGTGCTCGAAGGCGACGCCAAGCAGATCGACGACGCTGTCGAGCAGTGCCTGGTGTTCGCTGGTGAAGGCGTTCGGCTGCGAGGAAGAGACCCAGACGGCGCCGTACATACGGGCACCCTGCCGCACCGAGCAGAGCACGCGCGAATGCGTATTCCCCTGCTCGCTGTCGATGGCCACGCCGTCTCCGTCGATCCGGCGGCCGGTAATGGTGACCTCGCCATCGGGTGTCGCGACGTACAGCACGAACGACTCGGCACGATCGAGCCGCAGCACCTGCAGGCGCTCGAAGGGAACCGCCTCGCGCAGCGCACGGGCAAGACCGCCGACGAGGTCCCGCAGGTTGGGGGCCTCGGCGACAAGGCGGGCGACTGCCGTGAGGATGGCCGATGGATCCGCTACCGACATGGCGTTCGAGACCCACCAGTATAATCGCCCCCTCCATGACGGTTCTGTCGCCCGGTTTGTCCTACATCGACCTCGAATTCCTCGGCCGTCCGCACGCCATCGCCAGCGCCGTCATTCAATCTGCTGGCGGCATCGCCATCGTCGATCCGGGTCCGACGACGTGTCTGCCAACGCTCGAGCTGGGTCTGCAGCAGCAGGGTGTCCGCTGGACGGATGTGCGGCAGGTTCTCCTCACGCACATTCATCTCGACCACGCCGGCGCCACGGGCACCATCGTCCGCGAGCACCCGCACCTTCGCGTTTTCGTACACGAACGCGGCGCCGCGCACATGGTCGATCCGCAGAAATTGATAGACAGCGCGTCGCGGCTCTATGGCACCGAGATGGAGCGCTTGTGGGGAGAAATTGCGCCCGTGCCGGCTGCCAATGTCGTGGCCCTCGCGGGCGGTGAGCGTATCGAGGCCGGCGGCCGGTCGTTCGAGGTTGCGTACACACCCGGGCACGCGTCACATCATGTCAGCTACTTCGATCGCTCGAGCGGCATTGCGTTCGTGGGTGACACCGCCGGGGTCTGCATCGACGGCGGATACGTGCTGCCGCCGACCCCGCCGCCGGACATCGACGTCGAGAAGTGGCGGGGAAGCATCGACCAGATCGAAGGGTGGGCGCCTGACACCATCTTCCTGACGCACTTCGGACCCGTCGCGCACGTGCGCCCGCATCTGGAGACGCTGTGGGAGAACCTGGGCGAGATGGCGAAATGGGTTCGCCACACGCTCGACGAACCCGGGACGGACGAGGAAAGAAGCCGGAGGTTTGCGGACCGGCTCCGGCATGACATGCGCCGGCAGATGAATGAAGTGCAGATTGCCGCGTATCCCGTGGCCGCGCCGTTCGAGCTCCTGTGGCTCGGCCTCGCCAGATACTGGAGGAAAAAGAGTTCGTAAGGCGCTCGTTCAGGGGCGCCGCGTCAATTCGCGACCGCCAGCGGTGTGCGTTGCACCATCGCAGTCTGCTTCGGCTCGACCAGCAAACGCAGCGCGTAACCCTGCGGCGTGCCGGTGGCGGGCATGTAGGGACCGACCCGATAGACCGCCGACAGCACCTTGCCGCGGCGCAGCGCATCCGGAATCTCCTGTCCGCCGCGCGACGGGCTCTCAATCTGGAAGTGCACCAGCCGATAGAGTGGAATCGACGCCGGACGGTCGCACTCGACGAAGACATCAAGATCGCTGATGTCGCGCGTAGTCACCGACACGAACCGCAGCGTCCCGCTGCTGTCGCGCCAGGTCAGTCGTCCGGCCACACGGACGCGACGGCGGTTGCCAATGCGCGGTGGACGAGAGGTCGTCGCTTTGTCTCGAATCTCGGCGGATGCAATCACCTTCGAACTCCCTTGGGAAGAATTGGGTTCGCCTGAGCACTAATCAAGGTCGAGGCCCGGGTCGCCAGCCATCGCATCGCGTCGGCTGATGACGCTAAGCGATTGATAGGAAAGGAGAACCTGCTTTACTACCGTGGCGGTTCGTCATCCAGTGTGGATACTTGGTAATCACGTGCGGTGTATACATGGTTACTACGTATCCGAAAGTGTAGCTTCGAGTCCAAGCCGCCGCATCTTCAAATAGAGCCCTCGCCGGGTAAGCCCGAGGACGCGGGCCGTCTCCGAGATGTTCCCCGACGTGCTCGTCAGCGTCGCGGTTATCAAGTCCCGCTCGATACGTTCGACGACGCTGGCGAGGTTCCCTGGCTGGAGAGGCGCAGCGAGCGTCGCCTTCGCTGAGTCCTGCGGCGCCCGCCGATCGGGTACGGGCGCCGCCAGGTCCGGCGACAGGTGTTCGGGCTCAATCAGGCCTCCCGAAGGACTCATTGCCACGGCGCGCTGAATCTCGTTGCGCAGCTGGCGGACGTTCCCCGGCCACCAGTAACGCGAAAAAAGGTCGAGGGTTCCCGCCGCAAGGCGAACGTCTGGCTTGCCAAGGCGTTCGCAGGCGTCACGGAGGAAGAACGTGCTCAGGTGCGGGATCTCCTCGCGCCGTTCGCGCAGCGGGGGGACGTGCAGACGGATGACGCTTAACCGGTAATACAGATCCTCCCGGAACTTGCCCTCGCTGACACGTTGCTCGAGGTCGGCGTTGGTCGCCGCCAGCACCCTGACGTCTACCGCCAACGGCCGGGTTTCGCCGACCGGCATGATCTCGCCCTGCTCGAGGAATCGCAGCAGCTTCGGCTGGATGTCGAGCGGCAGATCGCCGATTTCGTCGAGGAACAGCGTGCCGCCGGTGGCGGATCGAATCAGCCCCTGCTGATCGGTGACAGCACCGGTGAAGCTGCCGCGGCGGTGTCCGAATAGTTGACTGTCCGCCAGCTCGCGGGTCGTGGTGGTGCAGTTGTAGGGCAGGTACATCGCCGCGCTGCGCGGCGAGCCGAAGTGGATGGCGCGGGCGACGAGATCCTTGCCGGTGCCGCTCTCGCCGGTAATCAGCACCGTCAGGTTATGTCCCTGCATGCGCTGAATCTGGTCGGCGAGTCGGTTCATCGCGGCGCTGGCACAGACGAACCCGGGCAATAGCGGCTCCAGCGATCGTTCGGCCGCCTGCTCCGTAACCTGCGCAGGACGTTCGCGAGCGCCGCAGAGTTCGAACCCTTGACGCGTGACGGCAGAGAACATCCGGAACCGGCGCATATCTCCGTCGTTCCGACGCGTGCCGAGGACGATCGCCGAAAAGCGCGGACCGTCGTGGTCGCGCCCGAGCGACTCGATCACGAGCGGGTTGCCGGTGTGTTCGCGACCGCCACGGCGCGCCGCGCGCGCGATCTCGAGCGCCTCGTCGGCGTCGCATCCCATCGCGGCAAGCACGCGCGGATCGCCCGCCGCCGATACGACGAAAATCACGGCGCACCTGGCGTCGAGGGATTCGAGCAGCGCCGTTGCGGTCTCGCGCGCCAGCAACTCCGGGAAGATTGCCGCATCGACCAGGCGCCGGACGATCGCCTCGTCGGCGTCAACGGTCGCGCCGATTCCGTCCGCCGCATCGGCTGCAGACAGAAGCTGTCGCGCGGCGGCGGCTTCGTCGAGGTCGCGCTGGGCGCCGAGCGTCCGGAAGACGTTCTCCGCGAGGTTCAGGTAGCGCTCGGCCGCAGAGGCTGCGCCAGCCTCCGCCGAGAGTCGTCCCATCGACAGATGGCTCAGCGCAGCCTGATACCGCTCACCGAGCAGGTCGAAAACGTTCGCGCTCTGCGCGAAGTCATGGTACGCGGCGGACGACTGTCCGGCACGTTCGCGGATCAGGCCGCGAATGCGCAGAAACTCGCCCCACGTGCCGGGAGTGCCGCGCGGATCCAGCCGGTCTTCACACGCGTGCAGCCGCTGTTCGGCCACCTCGACACGTCCGGCAGCGAGCAACGCTTCCGCGGCCGCGAGATCCGCCTGAATGGCCTCGGAAGGCGGGATGCCTGGCGCTTTGGTGAGCGCGTCCGCCATCGCGATCGCGTCGTCGAAGGCGCCGCGGCGGATCGCGAGCTTGACGGCGAGCACCTTCAGCGACCACTCGTACCAGCGCATCGTGTGCGAGCCGTAGGCGCCGTAGGCGTCGCCCGCCAGCCGCAGGTACTCGCCCGCGCGCTCGTACGAGCCGCGCATCAAGTGAATCTGCGCCAGCGTGTCGAACACGGCACCAGTCGTCTCGTGGAACTGCACCGGACTGCGGACGTCGAGGGTGCGGTTCAGAATCTGCTCGGCACGTTCGAGGTCGCCGACCTGCACGAAGATCTGGCCGAGCGTGGCCAGTGCCACGGCGAGGCCGTGTCCGGAGCCGAGCGATTGATGGAGGCTGACGCTGCGTTCGGCCAGGGCCAGCGCCTCGTCATGACGATGGCGCATCAGCGCGACGTTGGCCTGGTTGTGGACGATTCCCGCGACCACGTCGTCGGCGGGGATCGTCGTCGCCAGACGTTCACCCTGGCGAAGCGCGGCGATGGCTTCGTCGGACCGCCCGGACTGCGCCAGCAGCACAGCCGACAGCGAGTGCACGAGCGCAAGGTGCCGCCGATCGCCGGCAGCGTGAAGCGCAGACGCCGCTTCTGTCAGGTGTTCGCGCACGATACCGGAATCGCCGACCTGCTTGTAGGCGAGGGCGAGCTCGTAGTGCGCGAGGCCGATGGCGCGTGAATCGTGGGCAAGCTCGGCGTGCTTGAGGGCGCGGGTATGCAGCGCAATGGCGCGCGACTGCTCGCCGCGCGCGAACGTGATCCGGCCGTGCAGCCGCCACATCGTGGACAGCTGCCCATCCGAAATCTTTTCGCGCAGGGTGTCAGGAGGGCGACCGAGCACCGCGGCTGCCTGAACGAGGTCGTCCTGCAGCAGGTGGGCCTCGGCGAGCGCGGCCCTGATCGTCAGCTCGTCTTCCCGGTTGAGCGCGCCGGCGCGCAGGACCGGCGCCAGCAAGTGCACCGCGTCTGCACCCCGGCCCCGTTCCAGCGCAGCGGTTGCACGAATAATGACGCCGGGGGTGGCCTGAGTCGGCACGTGGGGAGTATACAAAGTATCCAACTGGTCGGGAGCGGCTATAATCCCAAGCCAAATGAGGGTCGCGGCCCATGGCGTGTCCCACAGGGGTCGCCGGAAAACCAACGAAGACGCGATGGTCATCGACCCGGCGGTCGGCCTGTTTGTCGTCGCCGACGGGATGGGCGGACACAACGCCGGCGAGGTCGCCTCGGCCCTTGCCGCCAAAGCCGTCCACGATTTCATCGCCGGGGCGGAGGAAACCAACGAGGCGACGCTGACGGAGGCGTTATGCCTGGCGAACGATCAGGTGCTGGACGCCGCCGCACATAATTCCACCTACGAAGGCATGGGCACCACGGCGGTGGTGGCGTGCGTCAACGACGGCTCGGTTGTGTTTGGCAGCGTCGGCGACAGCCGCATTTATCTCTTCGCAGGCGGCGCCCTGCGGCAGCTCACTGACGACGATTCGTGGGTCTCGCGTGTGCTGCCGGCAGACGCAATCGGGACAGACGAAGCGTCACGGCACCCGATGCGTCATGTGCTGACAAAGGTCATCGGACTGCGAGAAGACATGGAGCCGAGCGTGGGGTCGTCTCCATTTGCCAGCGGGGACACGCTGCTGCTCTGCAGCGATGGTCTGCACGGCGTCGTCAATGACGCTGCGATCGCCTCCCTGCTCGGACGAACGGGAAGCGTCGAAGAGATCGCCAGCGAGCTCGTCGATCGCGCGCTGAACAACGGCAGCACCGACAACGTCACCGCCGTCGTCGTTCGGAAGCTTTAGCCGCGAAGCTCGCGACGACTAATCATTCACAGAAAAGATCGTCTTCGCGCTGTTGCCGCCGGAGTCCGGTGCCTCGCGGCCTGCGCGGTTAAGAGAGCCGACTGAAGACCCGCCGAAGCAGATCGACATCGCGGCGCGGCAGATGGACGTGCAGCGCGCGGCGGTTCGTCTTGTCGAGCGATTCGAAGTCGCCGAGCGCTTGTGCCATCTCCAATACGTCAAACGAGAACGGCTCGTCGGGGATCGGTAGATCGTCCCCCGCCGCAGCGGTGACGATCACGAAGACGCCGTTGTTGGCGCCGCCTTTGTGGAGTTGCCCGGTCGAGTGAAGGTAGCGCGGACCATATCCGAACATCGTCGCGCAGCCGCTGGCCATGCCGACTGCCGTGCGAATGTCCTGCAGCGCGCCATCGAACGGGTCGCGATCCGGCGGCAGATAGGCGAGGAGCCCGAAATAGTCGCCGGCGGCCAGCAGACGAAGGAACTGCTCGGCGCCAGCGCCCCGCAGTTGTTGCTGCGCGGCAGCACTCAGCGTCAGACGTGCACCCTCGATGTTGGCGTGTGCCTCACGGGTGGGAAGGTGCCCGGACGATCGGTACGAGTCGAGCAGCGCACGCGTGGCATCCTTGGCCTGTTGCACGTTCGGCTCGTCGAAGGGGTTGATCCCGAGGAGCACGCCTGCTGTGGCGGTTGCGACTTCCCAGCGGAGAAACTCCGCGCCGATCGCCATCGCATCGGCCATCTGTAATTCCAACAGCGGTGCGCCAGAAGCGCGGCGCGCGTCGATCGCGGGCGCCGGGTCGTCGGGCAGCGAGATGGCGACGCAGGCGCGGTCGTCTCCATGCGGGGCGCTGACGGACTCGCCGGCAATCGGGACAACCCCTTTGCCGTGCTTGCCGGTGCTTTCGGCGACCAGCTGTTCCACCCACAATCCGAACGAGGCCAGCCGCGGCGGCAACAGCAGCGTCAGCTTGTCGCGCCCCGCGTGTGCGCCGGCAGCCATGTACGCGCCGAGCGCGAGACCAGGGTTCGCCGACGGATCGTGGACGCGACACGCCGTCTCCATCCGGCGGGCAGGTTCGAAGATCCGGTCGATGTCCGCTCCCATCAGCGCCGCCGGAACCATTCCGAAGAGCGACAGCGCCGAATAGCGGCCACCGATGTCGGCCGGGTTGACGAAGGTCTCGCGGAAGCCTTCGGCCTGCGCGCGCCGATGAAGCGCGGTGTCCTCGTCGGTGATGGCGACGAAGCGTGCTCCCCAGCGCTGACCGGATTCAACGAGCCGACGACGAGCCTCTGCCGCCATCACGTTCGGCTCGATCGTCGTTCCAGATTTGCTGGCGAGGATGAACAGCGACGTCGGAGCATGCGTCATCGCGTCGCGTACTGCTTCGGGATCCACCGAGTCGAGCATCCGGAACTGCGGATAGCCAGGGGCTACGCCAAGCACTTGTCGCAGCACTTCGGGGGCCAGGCTGGAGCCGCCCATGCCGAGCAGTACGATGCTGGACAGCGATTCCGCGCGGCAGGCGTTGGTGAGCGTGCGGAGACGCGGCAGATGCGGCGTCACCGCATCCATTGCGCTCAACCAGCCGAGGCGGTGCTGAATCTTTTCGCGCGTAGCGGCGTCTGACCTCCACACGTCCAGCCGGCGGTTCCACAGCGCCTCGGCGAAGGCCATTTCGTCGAGCCGTGCGCACATCGTGTCGAATGGGCCGGCAAGTGCACCGGGGGAGACGCGGAACGGCGGGGTCAAGAAACACACGTTAACATAGGAAATCTGACGTCGTGATGCACCGTTTTGCCATCTGGTCGCTCGTCATCTCGCTGTGCGCCGGCGCGTGCGCACGGTCCGAGAACGAGACCGTCGAACGGCGCGGTGAGCAGAGCGATCACGCGGCCGGCACGACCGCGGACTCGACGCCCACCGTCAGTAAGCCCCGGATCGTGTTTCTCGGCGACAGCCTGACGGCAGGATTGGGACTGGAACGCTCGCAGGCCGTCCCGGCGCTCGTCCAGAAACGGCTCGACGCGGCTGGCTACGACTACGAAGTCGTCAATCAGGGAGTTTCGGGCGACACGTCGGCAGGCGGCGTCAGCCGTCTGGATTACGCGCTGAACGGAGACGTGCGCGTGCTCGTCATCGAGCTTGGCGGCAACGACGGTCTGCGTGGTCTTCCGGTGGAAGCAACGAAGCAGAACCTTGCGCAGATCATCGCCGGCGCGAAAGCAAAGGGCGTCACCGTGCTGCTGACCGGCATGGAAGCGCCGCCCAACAATGGTCCGGCCTACACCGCCGCATTCCGCCAGTTGTTTCGGGATCTGGCGCGCGAGCACAACGTTGCGTTCATGCCGTTCTACCTCGATGGCGTGGCCGGGATCCCGGCTCTCAACCAGTCCGACGGTATTCACCCGACCGCAGAAGGCGCGGTCATCGTCGAGCGGACGCTCTGGAAGTCCCTCCAGCCTCTGCTCGACGCGAAGGTCCGCGCCGAGACGGGCACCACACCCAGGAATCAATGATCGAGCTGCGCGGCGTGTCGAAAACGGTCGACAGCGGAGGGCAACCGCTGACGATCCTGCATTCGCTGGATTACTCAATTCCCTCCGGCCAGTTCGTCGCCATCGTCGGTCCTTCCGGCAGCGGTAAATCGACACTGCTCGGTCTGCTGGCCGGGCTCGACGCGCCAAGCTCGGGGTCAATCCTGATCGACGGCGTGGACATCACGACGCTGAGCGAGGACCGGCTGGCGCGTCTGCGCGGCGAGAAGATCGGTTTCGTCTTTCAGTTCTTTCACCTGGTTCCATCGTTGACGGCGCTGGAGAACGTGATGATTCCGATGGAGATTGCGGGCCGCAAGGATGCCACCGCGCGGGCCCGGCAGTTGCTCGACGAGGTCGGGCTCACCGAGCGTGCACATCACTATCCTTCTCAGCTGTCGGGCGGTGAGCAGCAGCGCGTCGCCATTGGCCGGGCGCTGGCGAACGCCCCGCCGATCGTCTTTGCCGACGAGCCGACCGGCAACCTCGATTCGACGACCGGCCGGCACATCATGGACCTGCTGACGCGCGTGCACCGCGCCCGGGGCACGACCCTCGTCCTGGTGACGCACGACGCCGAGCTTGCTGCGCTCGCCGACGCGCGGCTCGTCCTGCGTGACGGCCGGCAGGTGAATCCTGCCGCCGCTGCCGAGGCGCTGCGATGACCTTCGTCGTACGGATGGCATTGCGGGAGATCCGCGCCTCATGGCAGCGGCTGCTGTTCTTCTTCATTTGCATCGCCGTCGGCGTCGCCGCCATCGTGACGATCAGGTCAGTGATTCAGAGCGTGCGTGCCGGCCTGACGCGTGAAGCGCGGACGCTCACCGGCGCCGACTTCGTCATCAGCAGTGACCGTCCATTTACGGAAAAAGTCCTGGGAGCCGTTCAGCGCGAGCGCAAGGAAGGGCGTGTGACGACGGTCGTCAACGCGATCGAGATGGCGACGATGGTCAGGCCTGCCAACGGCCAGCCAGGCACGAAGATGGTGGAGCTGAAGGCCGTCGAGCCCGGATTTCCTCTCTACGGGACGCTGACGCTCGAGTCGGGATCGTATTCCCACGATCTGCTGAGTGGCGGCGGTGTGCTGGTGCGGCCGGAGCTGCTGGCCCAGTTCAATCTCAAGGTCGGCGATTCACTCTTCATCGGCACGCGACCATTCCAGATTCGCGGAGTGATCAAAGAGGAACCCGGCCGCAATGTCGGCGCCTTCAGCATCGGTCCCCGCGTGCTGATCGACTACGCCGACGTTCCATCCACCGGTCTGCTCGCGTTCGGCGCCCGCATGCAGCGGTTGATGCTGCTGTTGATGACGAGCAAAACGATTCCACAGGCCGAATTCAACCTGCGTGAGTCGTTTGCCAACGAGTTCGTACGTGGCCGTGGCTTCTGGTCGAACGCCGACCGGATGGGACAGAACCTGATCCGGGCAGAGAACTATCTCAGCCTCGTCGGACTGGTCGTGCTGATTCTCGGCGGCATCGGCGTGTCGAGCGTGACGCGCGTGTTCGTGCAGCAGAAGGTCAAGAGCATTGCGATCCTGAAATGCGTCGGCAGCACGACGCGCCGCATCCTCGCCGTCTACATGACGCAGGTTCTTCTGCTCGGCATCGCCGGCAGCCTGCTGGGCGTGGCGATCGCTGGTGTCGCGATCGCGGCGCTGCCGATGGTGGTCGGCGATGTCGGTGCCATGCTGCAGGTGGACTACGGCCTGACGCCCGCCGCGGTGCTGCAGGGGCTCGCCATCGGTCTGCTTGTCTCGATGCTGTTCTCGCTCGTACCGCTGCTGGAGATCCGCCACGTCAAACCGGGCCTGCTGCTGCGCCAGGATGCCGGTGGCGGCAGGGGCTTCGACTGGCTGAAGTGGATCGTCACGGCGGCGGTGGCGGCGGCCCTGGTCGGCGTTGCCGCGTGGCAGGCCGGATCCCTCACCGTCGGGCTCGTGCTGTCTGCCGGGTTTGTGGCTGTCGCCGTCGTGCTGCACGTTGCTGGAATCATCCTCGTTCGCGCGGTGCAACCGCTGCGTTACGCGCGCTCGTTTGCGCTGCGGCACGCGGTCCTCCACGTCGGGCGGCGCGGGAACCAGACGCGCGTCATCCTCCTGGCGGTGGGCCTCGGCGCGTTCTTCATCCTCGGCGTGCGGACGCTGCAGGCGAATCTGCTGCGTGACTTCTCCGTGCAGGTCGGCGACAACGCGCCCGACATGTTTTTGATCGACGTGCAGCCGGCGCAGCGGGACGCTGTCGCGGCGCTGCTCGACGCGGAAAACGGATCGGCGCCGGCGCCACGACTCATTCCCGTCCTGCGCGCGCGGGTCGTCGGCGTCGAGGGTCGGGAGCTGAATCTCGAGTCGTTCGAGCAGGTGCGGGGCCGTGGCGGCCTGGCGCGGGAATTCACCGTCACCTACCGGCCCGGTCTCGAAGAGAACGAAGAAGTCATCGCCGGGAAGTGGTGGCCGGAAACGCCGGCGGCCGAGGCGGAAGTCTCGATCGAGGAAGGTTTCCTCGAACGTCAGCGCATTCAGGTCGGCGATCGGATGCGCTTCGACGTGCTGGGGAAGGTGATCACGGCGCGCGTCGCCAGCATACGGCGCGTGAACTGGGAGGACTTTCGCGCCGGCGGATTCATGTTCGTTTTCCGCCCTGGCAGTTTCGGCGATGCGCCGCACACCTACATCTCGACCGTCCGCGGACCGCAGGATGCCGCCCGCCGGGCGCGCATGCAGGCGGACATCGTCGGACAGTTTCCGAACGTGTCCATCATCGATCTGCGTGAAATCCTCGACACCATCGGCAAGGTCGTCGACAAGGTGACGCTCGGGGTCACGGTCGTCGGCGCGCTGGTGCTCTTCAGCGGAACGCTGATTCTGATCGGCGCCGTGTCGATGACGAAGTTCCGCCGCGTGTATGAAGCTGCCATCCTGAAAACCCTGGGCGCCAGCGGTCGCTTGATCGCAGCGACGCTGCTGCTGGAGTACGGCGTGCTCGGCGCGATTGCGGGGACCATTGGCGCGGTCGGCGCCATCGGCCTGAGTTGGGCGATCGCGAAATACGCGCTCGAACTGCCGTGGACCGCGGCGCCCGCGCTGACCGTTGCGGGAATTTTCGCGACGGCCGGATTTGTCGCAGCCGTCGGCGTTCTGGCCAGCCTGGATGTCCTCCGCCACAAGCCGCTCGGAACCCTGCGCGCGGAATAGCGTCAGCCCGAACGAACCAGCGAACCTCGAACGCTGCACCTTGAACCGAACACCGAACACGAACCGGGAACAGAGAACCTGGAAGCGTGAACCGTAGGCCGTCTGACGAGTGCTAAAATGTCCTGTTGTTGCTATGAACGTGGAGACATACCGGGACGCGCTGCTGCGGAAGCGCGGCGAGCTGATGGGCGGTACGGCAGCCAAGCCGTTGCAATGGACGATGGAGAACAACTCCGGGCGCCAGGGCGACATGGCGGATCAGGCGAGCGGAACGAACGAGGTTCACATTCAGCTGAAGCTGAAGCAGACCGACGCCAAAATTCTGCAGGCGATCGAAGAGGCGCTGCGCCGCATCGACGAAGGCGTTTACGGCGTCTGCCGCGACTGCGGAGAACCGATTGCCGAAGCGCGTTTGAACGCGATCCCGTGGACCCGGGTCTGCATCACCTGCAAAGAGAAACAGGCCTGACGTGCACAAAGACGACCTGCGCCAGCTTCTGATCGATTGCGCCGCCGAGCGGCTCGCCATCCTGCAGCGTCACGAGGCCTCGGCGCGCGTGGTCAGCCACTACGACTTCAACAACACCTACCAGTACGTCATCGCCCGCGAGGAGACACACGTCGGCTGGCTGCAGAATGCGCTGGCCGAGTTTGGCGTCGCCTTGCCGGCGGCGGCATCCGCGCTGCCGGCGCCGGCCGCGCCAAAGAGCAAGAAGGCCGAACCGGCGGCGTTCAGCAGCATCCTCGAGGACGACGCGCGGACCCTGCGCGCGTTCGTCGATCGCTGGCGGCGGCGGATCGACGAGATGACGCACGCCCGGCATCGAACGATGCTCAACGTCGTGCTCGGCGAGTCGCTGGAGCATGCGCGCCTGTTCGAGCAGGGCGCCGCCGGCTACGAGGATCTGCTCGGACGCCGCACGAGCCAGGCGGAGCGCGTCGGCGCCGTCCTGCCACATCGGTGGATGGAATAGACATCGGTGACACCGATGTCGCCATCGCACTCGGCAGCAATGTCGGAGACCGTCGGGCCACGCTGAACGCAGCCGTCGACGCGCTGCGTCACCTCGTTGGCGGCCTGCGCGTGTCCTCCTTCTACGACACTCCCTACGTCGGCACAGAGATCCAGCCGTCTGTGTTGAACGGCGCCGTCGTCGGGACGACGTCGCTGCCGGCGCACGCCCTGTTGGAGCGCCTGCTTGCCATCGAACAGGAGTTCGGGAGAACGCGCCCATACGGCGGTGCGCCGCGCACGCTCGATCTCGACCTCATTCTGTACGGCGACGCGGTCATCGACGAGCCCGGCCTGCTCGTTCCGCATCCCCGGTTCCGGGAGCGGCGATTCGTGCTGGAACCGCTCGCCGAGATTGCGCCAGACTGGCGCGACCCGGTCACAGCAAAGCGGATGGATGAACTACTTCGGGCACTCGCGGACTGAGCATCATTCGCAGCGTCCGCGCCGGGTGGCGAACATCGTCGCGGACGACGCTCCATCCAATCCGTCGCAGATATACCCAGAGGACGATCATCAGCGCCACAGACGTGACATAGGTGATCGCGCCGAGACGCACGATCCCGGGGAGCAGGCTGTGCAGGGTCAGAGCGAAGGCTGCGACCACGTTGCGCGCCGCACGGCGGTCGGGAACGATCAGCGCGATCAGCAGGTGCCGTCCTGAGTTCGTCAGCAGGCTGGTGAGCATCGCAAACGGGACCAGGCTCCAGCCGATGCGATCGTCGG
>Ga0111538_10001854_pt1 | contig 29645 bp, 27 predicted proteins | sample SoiMethybrSBSTD1_FD_79669 | JGI IMG/M metagenome (GOLD analysis project Ga0111538, IMG submission 79669) | Bulk soil microbial communities from a Populus tree surrounding site in Tennessee, USA - Soil MetaG P. TD hybrid SBSTD1 (version 2)... | ecosystem: Environmental > Terrestrial > Soil >... | reverse complement strand
GTTCCATCCGAGTGTGCCGACGGCAAGCGCGGCGCAGACCAGCACTATTCTGGTGCACGTCTTCATCACGAATCCCCTTCTGGTGCATTGGACACCTGACGCGGGAATCCGTTCCGATCTAGGATTCGCGGCCTTTCATCAACTCGGCTCGCCACTTGGCCGCGTCATCGAATACCTCGTCCACCGTGCGACCGCTCTGCAGGTCAGCACGCATTTCGGTCAGTCGCGTAATCAACGCATCGAGGGCGGGACCGATGTCGTCGGCATTCGCGGCACAGATCTCGCGCCACACGCTGGCAGGACTCGAGGCGAGGCGTGTGCTGTCGGTCAGGCCGCGGCCCGCAAGGCGCAGCCCATCACTCGCGGCGCCGCGACCGACGACATCCATCAACGCGCTCGCCGCCAGTTGCGGCAGATGGCTCACATACGCCATCACCCGATCGTGCGCCTCGGCGTCCATCGTCATCGGCCTGGCACCCAGACCGCGGACGAATTCGAAGAGCCTGAGTAGGGGATCGGGGATCGGGGATTGGGGATCAGGAGCTTTGGGATCCCGGATCCCTGTTCCCCGATCCCACGTAAAGGGCGTGAAGATCCACGGCTTGCCGCGAAACAGATCGGGCCGGGCAAAGCCGAACCCGCCGCGCTCGGCCCCGCCGATGGGATGACCGCCAACGAAGGAGGTCGTCCCTGATGGGAGCCCGGCCGCCGCGCTCACGATGTCGCGCTTGGTCCCGCCGACATCGGTGACGATCGCGCCACCTGAGAGACGCGGCATCACCTGGGCCAGGAGCTGGACGTTCTGACGGACCGGCGCAGCCAGGATGATGAGATCGACGGGACCAATGTCAGCGACGGTGTTCGCCGCCCGATCGATGGCGCCGCTGGACGAAGCATGAGCCAGCACCGGCGCGCGATCGACCGCGGTGATGAGGACCGACGACCAGCGCTCGCGTACCGCCAGCGCAATGGAACCGCCGATCAGTCCAAGACCGACTATCGCGATGCGAGTAAATGGAGGTTGGTCAGATGACATGACGGCAACGCCCAATTACCAACTTCCAACTCCCAACCACTCCCAACTTTCAATTCCCAACGATTGGAGGTTGGGAATTGGGCGTGGTTGGAGGTTGGGCGTTGGCAATTGGGAATTCGCTAGGCCGCGGCTTCGCCTTGGCCTAGCGCGCCCAACCGCGGCGCGCGACCGACTCGAGGCAGATACTCCGTCCGATGGCGGGCGCAATGATCCGCAGTTCGGCCATCAGCCGATCGAACTGTGCCGGGAACATCGACTGAGCGCCATCACTCAGCGCGCGATCGGGATCGTTGTGCACCTCGATGATCAAGCCGTCCGCGCCGGCCGCGACAGCCGCTCGGGCGAGCTGCGCGACCATGTCACGTCGTCCAGCGCCGTGGCTCGGGTCAGCCACGATCGGCAAGTGACTGAGCTTCTTCACCACGGGGATCGCAGAGATGTCGAAGGTGTTCCGCGTCGCGGTCTCGAATGTGCGAATCCCGCGCTCGCAGAGAATGACGTCGTTGTTGCCACCGGAGAGGATGTACTCCGCCGACAGCAGCCACTCCTCGATCGTCGCGGAGATGCCGCGCTTCAGCAGCACTGGCTTGCGGACGTGCCCCAGTTCGCGGAGCAGCGTGTAGTTCTGCATGTTCCGCGCGCCGACCTGGTAGATGTCGCAGTATTTGCCGATCAACTCGATCTGGCTGACGTCCATGACTTCGGAGACCAGTTTCAGGTTGTGCGCGTCAGCGGCGCGGCGCAGCATCTGCAGGCCCTGCTCGCCGAGGCCCTGGAAGCTGTACGGAGAGCTGCGCGGCTTGAAGGCGCCGCCGCGCAGGATCTTGGCGCCGGCACGCTTCACCGCGGCGGCGCTCGCCATGACCTGCTCGTCGGTCTCGGCCGAACACGGACCGGCCATGACGATGACTTCGTCGCCACCTATTCGTACGTCGTCGAGCTGGACGATCGTGTCATCGGGCTTGAAGGCCCGGCTGGCGCGCTTGTACGGCTCGGTGATGCGCAGCACTTCGTGCACGCCATCGAGAATCCCGATCAGCTGCGGGTCGATCTTGTGCGCGCCGACGACGCCGAGCACGGTGCGTGTCGCACCGGACGATCGATGCACGTCCATGCCCAGTTCAATAAGGCGCGCAATCACCACGTCGATCTGCGCCTCGGTGGCCCGTTCCTTCATTACGACGACCATGACGTCACTCTCCGATTGTTGAACTGTCTCGTTGCTCACTTGCCGCGCGCTCCGCTCGTCTTGCTTCGTCGATGACGCGCTCGAAGATGCGCACCACCGCTTCAGCCGTTAACGGGCCCACCAAATCCGTGGCCGACTTTCGAACACGTGCCAGCACCTGCGCTTCCCGATCGGGCTGGTAGATGGGGAGGCCCGCCTCGTGTTTCAACCGGCCGACTTCCACGGCGCACGCGACGCGGACGTTGAGCAGCCGCACCAGCTGCTCGTCGATCACGTCGATGCGGCTCCGTAATTCCTCGATGGTCAGGACTTCAGCCAACGCACGTACTCCTCTACCCGTCTGTTCAGGTCCGCAGACGATCCAGCCTCGGCAATGACGTTGACGAGGGCGCTGCCGACGACCGCGGCATCCGCCCATTGCCCGACTTCGCGGACGTGTTCGGGCTTGGAGATGCCAAACCCGAGCGCCACCGGCAGATCACTCACGCGGCGAATGCGATCCACCATGTCGTGTGCGCCATCGGCGATCCGGTCGCGGGCGCCGGTCACGCCAAGGCGCGAAATCGCATACAGAAACCCGCTGCCAAGGGCCGCGGCCCTTCGCAGGCGTTCATCAGTCGTCGTCGGGCTGAGCAGGAGGATTGTATCAATCCCCCGAACGGCCAGCATGTTCCGGAACTCGTCGGCTTCTTCGATCGGCAGATCGAGCACCAGCACGCCGTCCACCCCGGCCTCACGGGCACGCTCCGCAAACCGTTCAGCGCCCATCCGCATGATGGGGTTTGCGTAGCTGAAGATGACGAACGGCGCCTTCACAGAACTGCGCATCCGCCCGAGCATCTCGAGCACCTGGGCGAGCGTCGTCCCCGCGGCCAGCGCCCGCTCCGTCGCGCGTTGGATCACCGGGCCGTCGGCCAGCGGATCCGAAAACGGCACTCCCACTTCGAGGACGTCTGCGCCCGCGCGGTCGAGCGCGGCGATGATGCCTTCCGTGCGCGGCAGATCGGGATCGCCGGCCGTGATGTAGGTGACGAGCCCCGGCGAGCCGTTGCCGCGAATGCGCGCAAAAGTCTCAGCCAACCGGCCTGCCCCGAGCGGAGTCGAGGAGCTCACTGCAGCGCCTCGTTCACGCTTTGCAGGTCCTTGTCGCCGCGGCCTGACAGGTTGATCAGCATGATCGTGCCCGCGGGCACGTCCTTCGCGATCCGCGTCGCGTGCGCAACCGCATGAGACGACTCGAGTGCCGGCAGAATCCCTTCGAGCCGCGCGAGTGTCTGGAAGCCGTCGAGTGCTTCAGAGTCGGTGGCGTAGGCGTACTCGGTTCGACCGAGATCGCGCAGCCACGCATGCTCGGGTCCGATCGCGGCGTAGTCGAGACCAGCAGAGATCGAATGCGTCAGCTCGATGTTGCCGGCTTCGTCCTGCAGCACGAATGTCCGAGTGCCCTGCAGCACGCCGGTGCTGCCACCAGCAAACCGTGCGGCGTGCCGTCCCGGCGCGATGCACTCTCCGCCGGCCTCGACGCCAATCAGCCGAACGTCGCGGTCGTCGAGGAACCCGTCGAAGATCCCAATCGCGTTGCTGCCGCCACCCACACACGCGATCACGATGTGCGGCAATCGGCCGACCTGCTCGAGCATCTGCGCGCGCGCTTCCTTACCGATCACCGACTGAAACTCGCGGACCATCAGCGGATACGGATGGGGTCCGAGCGCCGACCCGAGCAAGTAGTACGTGTCGCCGACGTTGGCGACCCAATCACGCATCGCTTCGTTGATCGCATCCTTCAACGTCTTGCTGCCGGCGTCGACCTGGCGCACTGTCGCGCCGAGCAGCCGCATACGAAGCACGTTGGGCGCCTGACGACGCATGTCCTCGGCGCCCATGTAGACGTGACACTCGAGGCCGAGCAGTGCGCACGCGGTCGCACTCGCGACACCGTGCTGCCCCGCGCCGGTTTCGGCGACGATACGCGTCTTGCCCATGCGTTTGGCAAGCAGCGCCTGCCCGAGCGCGTTGTTGATCTTGTGCGCGCCGGTGTGCGCAAGGTCTTCGCGCTTGAGAAAGATTCGAACACCGTTGCCACCGCTTGCTGCGGCAAAGCGCGCCGCTTCATAGACTGGCGTCGGGCGCCCGACGTAGTACTTGAGCAACCGATCGAGCTCGGCCCCAAACGACGGATCGGCGCGCGCCGTCAGATAGCCCTCGGTCAGCTCCTCGATCGGCGCGACGAGCGTCTCCGGCACGAAGCGGCCGCCGTAGGCGCCGAAGTAGCCGCGCGCATCCGGATCGCGCCGGCCGAACACCATACTCACGGGTTCACCATTCGCGCGAACGCCGCCTGCGCGTTCGCCAGAAAACGTGCGACCTCGTCGAGGTCCTTCACGCCGGGAGCCGATTCGACTCCCGAAGCCACATCCACGCCAATCGGCCGCACGGTCACGATCGCTTCCTCGATGTTGTCCGGCGTGAGCCCGCCGGCCAGGACCACGCGCCTGCCCCGCGTGATCACGGCGGCCCGCGCCCAATCCACAGCCGCCCGTCCGGCGCCATGCCTGGAGGGATCTGTCGAATCGAGGAGCAGCGTCGTATCGGCCGGCCACGTCTTCGTCGTCTCGACGATCGTGTCGAGCGTCACGGCTCGCATGACCGGCTGGTCAATCTGCGCCATATACGCCGGCGTCTCCTCGCCGTGCAGTTGCACCATCCGTAACCCTGCGACTCGCGCGGTTTGGCGAATGGCGTCCACCGGCTCGTTCACGAACACGCCTACCGTCGTCACCGTGGCCGGCACAGCCGCCGCGATCTCGCCGGCGCGTTCCGGCTCGATGTAGCGTGGACTTCCCTTCCAGAACACGAACCCGATCGCTGTGGCGCCTTCGCGGACGGCGTGGAGCGCGTCGCCGACGCGCGTCATCCCACAGATCTTCAGGATCGGTACGGAGGTCATACGCGCGCCCCAATCAGATCCGCGATCGCGCGCGCCGGATCCGGATCGGTCATGAACCGCTCGCCGATCAGAAACGCTCGATACCCGGCCGTCGCCAGCCGTTCGAGGTCGCCTCTTGTCTGCAGACCGCTTTCACTCACGCCGACGACACCTGCCGGCATTTTCGCCGCCAGCCGGTCCGAGGCACTCACATCGACAGCGAGGGTGCGCAGATTCCGGTTGTTGACGCCGATCAGTCGTGCGCCGCTCTCGACCGCTCGCACCAACTCCGCATCGTCATGGACCTCGACGAGCGCGGCGAGACCCAGTTCCCAGGCGCGCGATTGGAGCCGCACGAGTTCGGACTGATTCAGTGCCGCGACGATCAACAGCACCGCATCCGCGCCCGCCGCTCTCGCTTCGAGCAGCTGGTAATCGTCCACGACGAAGTCCTTGCGCAACAGCGGCAGGGCAACGGCATCGCGAATCGCGGTCAGATGCGCGAGCGCGCCGTCGAAAAACGTCGACTCAGTCAGCACTGAGATCGCCGCTGCGCCGCCAGCTTCGTATTTCCTGGCAATGGCAACAGGGTCGTATTGCGCCGCGAGGACGCCACGCGACGGCGACCGCCGCTTGCACTCGGCGATCACGTTGACGCGCCCGGCCATTCCGAGCGCCGCCTCGAATCGATGGCCCTGCGGCGTGCGCCCCGCGGCGCGACGCTCCAATGCCGACACCGGTTCCTGAGCGCGGCGCGTCTCGGTGATTTGCTGCGTCGCAGCCACGATGGTGCGCAGAAGGTCAGGAGGGTTCATGCGACCGCCTCCGCCTGCGACGCGCGCACCATCACCTCGAGTGTCGCACGCGCGGCGCCGGAGTCGATGGCCGCTGCGGCGACACTGATGCCCTCGCGCACCGATGCCACCCGATCGGCCACGAACAACGCCGCTCCCGCATTGAACACGACAGCATCACGCGGGGCTCCCGTCTGCCCCTCCAGGACCCGTCGCACGATCGCGGCGTTTTCTGCAGCATCACCGCCGAGAAGTTCGGCGAGTGTGGCCTTGCGAATGCCGAACTCCGACGGGTGGATGTAGAACGTGTGCACGGCACCCTCGCGGCATTCGGACACCTTGGTGTGGCCGGTCGTCGAGATCTCGTCGATGCCGTCCGCGCCGTGCACAACCCAGGCGCGGGTCGAACCGAGCAGACGCAGTGAGCGCGCGAGTAGATCGGTCAAATCAGCGCGCGGCACGCCAACGACCTGACGCGTCGCGCCCGCGGGATTGGTCAGCGGACCGAGCAGGTTGAACGCCGTGCGAACACCCATCTCACGCCGTGTCGGACCCGCATGCTTCATCGACGGATGGAATGTCGGTGCGAAAAAGAAAGCGATGGTGCCGCTGTGCAGCGCGCGTTCAACGACCGCAGGTGCCGCGGCCAGATTCACACCGAGTTGTTCGAACACGTCTGCGCTACCGCAGCGACTCGACACCGATCGATTGCCGTGCTTCGCGACCTTGACGCCGCAGGCGGCGACCACGATCGCCGCGGCTGACGAGATGTTGAACGTGCCGGCCCGATCCCCGCCGGTTCCGCAGGTGTCGCACACCTCGACGTCGGGTCTCGAGATCTTCACCGAGTGCTCTCGCATCGCCCGCGCAAAGCCGACGAGCTCGGCCGGCCGCTCGCCTTTCATGCGCAACGCAGACAGCAGCGCTGCCAAGGCCGCAGACGGCACCCGGCCTTCCATGACCTCGCGCATGGCGGCCGTGGCCTCGTCCATGGTGAGGTCCTCGTGGCGAACGAGCTTTTCGATGAGGGGCGTGAACATCACAGGTCGAGGAAATTCCGCAGAATCTTCCGTCCCTCCTCGGTCAATACGGACTCAGGATGAAACTGGACGCCGTGCACCGGATACATGCGGTGCCGGACCGCCATGATCGTGCCGTCTTCCTTTGTGCGCGCGGCCACTTCGAGATCGCTCGGCACGCTGTCGGAGGCAATCACCAGCGAGTGATATCGCCCGGCAAGGAAGGGTTCGTTGATCCCGGCAAACACGCCCTTGCGATCGTGAACAACGGTGGAGGTCTTGCCATGCATCGGCGTGATGGCGCGCGACACGATGCCGCCGTAGACCATCCCGATCGCCTGATGACCGAGACAGACGCCGAGCAGCGGCGTCCGCGGACCGAATCGCTTGATCACATCCGGCGTAATACCGGCGTCCTCAGGACGACCGGGCCCTGGCGAGATCACGATCTGATCGGGGGCCATCACCTCGATTTCGCCAAGCGTCACCTGATCGTTGCGGCGCACCCGTACGTCGGCGCCAAGCTCGCCGAGATACTGCACGAGGTTGTAGGTAAACGAATCGTAGTTGTCGATGACGAGAACCATGTCTTCCGTTCCGGCGGGTCCGAAAGGACCCGCCCTACAGACCCGCCTGCGCCAGTTCCAGCGCGCGAATCACGGCCCTGGCCTTGTCGCGCGTCTCTTCGTACTCGGCTGCCGGATTCGAGTCGGCGACGATGCCCGCGCCGGCCTGGACGTAGGCGCGCCCGTTTTCGATCAGGACCGTGCGAATCGTGATGCAGAAGTCGAGATTGCCGGCGAAGTCCAGATAGCCGACCGCCCCGGCATACACACCCCGGCGGCTATGCTCGAGCTCCGCGATGATCTCCATCGCCCGCACCTTCGGTGCGCCCGACACGGTGCCGGCGGGGAAACAGGCGACGAGCGCATCGAGCCGGTCGTGAGACGACTCCAGCTTGCCTTCGACGATCGACACCAGGTGCATCACGTGCGAATAGCGCTCGAGCGCCATGTATGTCGGCACTCGCACTGTGCCGTACTCGGAGACGCGGCCGACGTCGTTGCGTCCGAGGTCCACGAGCATCACGTGCTCGGCGCGTTCCTTCTCGTTGCGCTTCAGCTCCTCGGCCAGCCGCACGTCCTCTTCCTCGTTCCGCCCACGCGGCCGCGTTCCAGCAATCGGGTGCGTCTCCACGCGACGCCCCTCGACGCGTACCAGCATCTCCGGTGACGAGCCGACGATGGAGCGCCCGCCGACGCGGAGGAAGTACATGTAGGGAGACGGATTGACGTGGCGGAGGGCACGATAGACGGTGAACGGATCCGCAGCGAGCGGGGCCTCGAAGCGCTGTGAGAGCACCACTTGATAGATGTCGCCGGCGGCGATGTGCTCCTTCGCCGTGCGGACCATCTGCTCGAATTCGGCCTTGGTGACGTTCGAGGTCACCTCGAAGGGGACGCCGTCGCCCGGCGGCGCCTTCGACAGCGCGCGTTCGAGATCCCGCTCGACGAAGTCGATCTTCGCGCAGGCGAACTGATACAGCGACTCGAGATCTTCGTCACCGGTAATGCGGGCATTGGCGATGATGAGGATCCGGTGCCGCACGTGATCGAACGCGAGCACCGTGTCGAAGAACATGAAGCCCGCCTCTTCATCCACCGCACTCGTCGACTGCAGATCGACCGGCTCGAACCAGGCGGCGGCGTCGTACCCGAGATAGCCGACCGCTCCGCCCGTGAACCGCGGCAGGCCAGGCACGAACGGCGAGTGGAAGCCCGCCATCATCTCGCGCACCGTGGCAATGAACGGCTGATCGGACTCGGTCGTCTCTCCGGCGCGATCGACGATCGTCTTGCCGTTCTTCGAGCGCAGGATGAGAAACGGATCCTTGCCGAGGAAGGAATAGCGGCCGACGTGCTCGCCGCCTTCGACCGACTCGAGCAGAAACGCGTGGTCGGCGTGCTCGGCGATCTTCAGAAACGCCGACACCGGAGTCAGCATGTCGGCGATCAGCTCTTTGTAGACGGGCACAAAGGTGCCGCGCTGGGCGAGCTCCTTGAATTCTTCGAACGATGTGATCTTCATTCGCTTATCCGCGTTTATCCGCGCACGCTAAAGCGTGCGCTCTACGGTCTGAGCCCCGAGTTTGCGCCGCAGCGCCGCTGCCATCACTCCCGGCTCCGGCTTCTGTCCGGTCCACCACTCGAACTGCCGCTCGGCCTGCGCGACGAGCATCGGCAGCCCGTCGATCGTCAACGCGCCCGCCGCCTTTGCGTCGCGCAGCAGCCGCGAGGGGCCCGGCCCGTAGGTGAGGTCGTAAACGAGTGGTCCAGAGATGGCCTCACGCGGCAGCGGCGATTCATCGCGCTTCCCGGCACCGCCGAGCGGCGTGCAATTCACCAACAGGTCCCACGATCCCGCCGCTGGCGGCCACTCGCCAGCCGTCGCGTCCAGTTCCTGCGCGATGTCCCGCACCTGCTCGAGTCTTCGCGCGTAGACGGTGACGAGCACGCCTCGCGATCGCAATGCGGCCACGACCGCGCGCGCTGATCCGCCTGCGCCGAGGATCGCCGCACGGGCGTTTCTCAGACGCGTGCCGAACACGGCATCGAGCGGCGCGAGAAAGCCGTCCACGTCGGTGTTCGTCGCCTGCCAGCCCTTCCCGTCTCGACGCAACGTATTGGCGGCGCCCACCGTCTGCGTCAGACGATCCGCCGGCGTTGCGGCCCTGAGCGCGTCGAGCTTGAATGGAATCGTGATGCTGGCCCCCTCGACGCCCATCGCCGCGGCATAGGCCAGAAAGTCATCGAAGTCACACGCCCGCAGCGGCACGTAGACGGCATCGATCCCCGCCGCTTCGAACGCCGCGTTGTGCATCACCGGCGATAGCGAATGCATCGCATTCGTGCTCACGACGCCGAAAATCCGCGTCTCGGGACCGACGCGAAAGAAATGATAGTCGTCGGCCATCGTCTCAGCCGGAATCTGACCTGGCGCGACACCGCGCCCCGCAAACGTCCACTTCGATCCATAGTGCGCGGCCAGCAGACGTGACGGCACACCCGCCTCGCCCATGCCAATGACGACTGCATCGCCACCCGCGCCGATGTCTTTCAGCGCCAGCGTCTCGCTCAACCGCGAGACCGCCACCGCCACCTTGATCGATCCGGCACCGACCCCGCGCATCGCTCGCACGCGATCGTCGAGATCGCTCGGCACGCGATCGAAATCATGCGACGACACGACGATCCGAGCGGGATCACGGCGCACGATCGACGTGAACTCGCCCTTCGATTGCGTGGCGCGCCATTCGACGTCCACGTACTCCGCGCCCGCCTCGAATGCGAGGTGAAGAATGCGCGCCCGCTCCTCCTCTGTGCCATCGAAGCGGCCGCCTTCCCACGTCGGCCGGCACGTGACGACTGCCGGCACACGACGACCCTGCAGCGCACCGGCGACGTCGAGGTCGCTGACGCCATCGAGACGCAGTTCGACCATGTCGCCGTGCGTCGCCTGGTCACGCGCCGCCACGAGCTCGGCCATGGTTTGGCCGGTCACCGTCTCACAGAGCAATGCCGTCGTCATAACAAACAAAAACGCCTCTCCAACCGGAAGGCTGAAGAGGCGTTTGGGTCTTGCCGAGTTGCTTACGTGTGGTCAGACGCTAGGCAGCCGCCCCTTCAGTTACAGACCGGTACCACCACCAATAGCTGGCGGAAACCGGGAACACGAAGGGGCTAAACGAATGCCGCATCTCGACCGAATTCAGAGTGTAGACAGTACTCCAGCCGCTGGGGCGCTGTCAACGACGGCAGGGCCGAGACCCTAGCAGTTTCAAGCATTTATCCGTATCATCAAGCTTGAGCCCCCGCATGAATATTCTCCGCGGCGCCGTTGTAGTTGCCTTTCTGCTGGCGGTTGCAGCCGGGCTGCCAGCCCAATCCCGTACCTTTCCCGTCGATGAGGTCAAGCCCGGGATGGTCGGCATCGGCCGCACCGTCTTCGAAGGCGACCGCCTCGAGGAGTTCAAGGTCCACGTCATCGGCGTGCTGCGCAACAGCATTGGCCCGCGCCGTGATCTGATCCTCGCCAGGCTCGAAGGCGGACCGCTCGCCAACACTGGCGTGATCGCCGGGATGAGCGGAAGCCCGGTTTACATCGACGGACGTCTCGTCGGCGCCGTGTCGTACTCACTGGGCCAGTTCTCCAAAGAAGCGATCGCCGGCATCACGCCGATCGCCGAGATGACTGCTGACGCGACGCTCCCCGGCCCGAGACGTCAGGTGGCGCGCGTCGATCTGCAGATGCCCCTTACACAGGACAGCCTTCGCGCATCGCTGCGGCAGGCGTTCGCGTGGATTCGGCCGTTTGCTGACAGCCCATCGGACGTGCAGGTCTTCGGCGATCAGTCAGTGAATGCCGGCATCGGCACGCTGCTTCGTCCCATCGCGACGCCGCTCTCGTTTGGCGGCTTTGATCCCGGCGTCATCGATCCGGTCGTCTCGGCCTTCCGCGATCAGGGCTTTGTCACGATCATGGCTGGCTCGGAGCAGCTGGCGCTGGCGCAATCACAATCGAACGGATCGAGAGGGCCTGCTCTTCGGCCAGGTGACCCGATCGGCGTCGGGCTCATGAACGGCGACTTCGAAGTCGGCGCCACCGGCACGGTCACTGAGGTCGATGGCACGCGCGTCTACGCGTTCGGCCACCCGTTTTATCAGCTCGGTCCGACGCAGTTCCCGATGACGCGCGCGCACGTTTTCACCGTGCTCCCCAGTCTCGCCGCGTCGCAGAAGATCGCGAGCACCGGCGAAGTCGTCGGCATCGTGTCGCAGGATCGCGCGACGACGATCGCCGGAACGCTCGGGCCCGGCCCGTCCATGATTCCTGTCACGTTGACGCTGAGCTCGGAGCGGGGCACGCGCAAGTCGTTCCACATCGGCATCGTCCGCGATCAGCTGTTCACGCCGCTGCTTGCCTACGTCGCCATCCTCAACACGCTGACGTCCTACGAGCGGCAGAACGGCGTCGCCACCTACGCGCTCAAAGGCGCCGCGACGCTGAAGAAGTACGGCAAGGTAGACTTCGAGGACCTGTTCACCGGCGATCAGCCCTCGGTCGGTGCCGCGGCCTCAGTCGTCGCGCCAATCAACCTGCTGATGCGCAACGCGTTCGAAGACGTCGATATCGAGAGCCTGAATCTGGAGATCGATGCCAGCGAGCAGCCGCGCAGCGCGACACTCGAGCGCGTCTGGGTGGACGGCCCGCGCGTGAAAGCGGGCGGACCGGCGACGTTGAAGGTCCTGCTCCGCACGTATCGTGGCGACGAGATTACCAAGGACGTGACCATCCAGATTCCGCCGAACGCTCGCGGCAGCGTGCAGGTGATGGTGGCCGACGGCGTTCGTCTCTCGCAGTTTGAGTCCCGAGAGCTGCAGGTCCAGCCGATGCAGACGACTGGCCTGCCGCAGATGATTCGCGTGCTCAACAGCGCGCGCAAGAACAATCGCCTCTACGTCCGGCTCGTGACCCGCGACGACGGCGCCGTGGTGAAGGGTGAGCCGCTGGCGGCGTTGCCCGGTTCGGTGCTGGCGGTGATGGAAGCCGATCGCAACGGCGGGAGCTTCCGTCCGCTGCAGAGCGCGCTGGTCGGTGAATGGGAAATTACGCCTGGCGTCGCGGTGACCGGCTCACGCACGCTCACGCTGCCACTCGAAGAATGAAACGACTGCTCCTCGTCGCCCTCCTGATCTTCGGATCAACCGTTACCCACGCTGCGCTCCCGACGTTCTGGCAGGTCTCGACTGAGAGCGAGCTGCTGCGCGGCGAGGTCGAGAACCTTGCGATTGATTCGTTTGGCCGGCTGACGCTCGGCCCGACCTCGTCCACCATCTACGACGTGAGCGCGCCGTTCCTGTGGACCGTCGTCAACGCACCCGATGGCTCGCTCTACGCAGGCAGCGGCAACGAAGGACAGGTCTACAAGATCGACGCTTCGGGCCGCGGCGCGGTGTTCTTCGACACCGACGAACTCGAGGTCCACGCGATTGCTCCCGCACCGGGTGGCGGCGTCTATGTCGGCACTTCACCGGACGGGAAGATCTACAAGGTGGACGCCTCGGGCAAAGGCGCCGTCTTCTTCGACCCCGCCGACCGCTACATCTGGAGCCTCGTCGTCGATAAATCGGGCAACGTCTTCGCGGCGACCGGCGATAAAGGCGTGATCTACAAGATCACGCCCGACGGCAAGGGCGCGCCCTTCTACGAGACCAAAGCCACACATGCGATGACGCTCGCCTTCGACCGCGACGGCCGCCTGCTGGCCGGGACGGAGTCGCCAGGCCGCGTCTTCCGCATCGACGCCTCGGGGAAACCGTTCGTGCTCCTCGACTCGAGCTACACCGAGATCCGCACGATCCGCGTCGATACGAACGGCAACATCTACGTGGCTGCGGTGAGCGGACGAAGCGGCGGCGGCGGTGGCGGTGCTCTCTCCTCAGCTCCCGAGCCGTCGACGCAAGTGCTGACCCCAAACGTCTCGACCGAGATCACGGTCGTCGCGATTGCCGAATCGCCGGTCTCGCCAACACAGCCTTCGCCGTCGGCACCTTCGCGATCCGGGCCGGCTGCGGGTGCGCTCTTCCGGATCCTCCCCGATGGCGCGTCGGATCTGATCTGGGAGTCGCGCGAAGACCTGCCCTACGACGTCGCGTTCGAGCCCGGCGGCACACTGCTCGTGGCCACGGGCAACAAAGGCAAGATCTATCGCCTCTCGGGCGATCCGCTGCAGCCCACGCTCGTCGCCCGCGTCAACGCATCACAGGTCACGACTCTCCAACCCGAACGCGATGGTCGCATGGTCGTGGTGACGTCCAATCCGGGGCGGCTGCTCCGGCTGTCGTCGGCCCGCGCCGATCGCGGCACCTACACCTCCGATGTGCGCGACGCGCAGACTGTGGCCATGTGGGGCACGATTAAATGGCAGGACGGCTCGACCGGCGGTCGCATCGAGATCTCAACGAGGTCCGGCAACACACGCACGCCCGACGAGACATGGAGCGATTGGACGATGCCGTATACCGATCGCGACGGCAGCCCGATCACCAGCCCGCGAGCCCGCTATCTGCAATGGCGGGCCGTGCTCATCGCCGCGCGCGGAGAGTCACCGTATCTGACGTCTGTGACCGCGGCGTATTTACCGCGCAATCTCCGTCCGCGGGTCACGTCGATCACTATTCACCCGCCGGGCACGGTCTTCCAGCGGCCCTTCCCTGTCGATCCGGAAATCGCCGGGTTCGAAGGCGACCTGCCGGACAGGCGAGGCGCCGCCGGTCAGACGATTTCTAGCTCGTCGCCGAGTCTCGGCCGGCGCACGTATCAGAAGGGGCTGCTCACGATCGTGTGGCGCGCCGAGGACGACAATCGTGACGACCTTGCCTACGACGTGCTGTATCGCCGCGAGGGCGAGACGGCGTGGAAGCCGCTGAAACGCGCCATGAGCGAAGCGATTCTCGTCTGGGACACCTCGTCGGTTCCGAACGGCCGCTATTTCGTGCGCGTAGTCGCGTCGGATATGCCGTCGAACTCACCCACGACTGCGCTGACCGGCGCCATGGAGAGCACGTCCTTCGACATCGACAATACGCCGCCATCGATTACCGTGACGGCGGTACGCCGCGACGGATCGCGCGTGACAATCACCTTTGATGTCCGCGATTCGAACTCCGCCGTGCAAAAAGCCGACTACTCACTGGACGGCGATCGCTGGCAGACCATCTACCCGAAAGACGGAATCGCGGATTCGCGTTTCGAGCAGTTCGAGCTTGTCCTCGATGGAGATGCGGGCGCGCGTGGCGTGATTCTGCGCGCAGCCGATGCGCTTGGTAACGTGGCGAGCGCTCGGGGAGAAGCGCCCGAGCCCTCAGGCCGTCGTTGACGTTTCGAGAAGATCGGAGCGCTTGAGCGGCGCTTCCTCAATCGACTCGGCCGGGGGAATCCGATTCACGGGCGCAACCACCGGTGGCACCCGAATCGCCCTTGGCTCAGGCGTCTGCACCGTCGTCATCACAATCAGCCACACCATGTTTACGGCTACGGCGCGACCGACCGGCGTCTGCGCCGGCGCGAACCTGGACTGACGCACGGCGGCGTCGAGCATCTCGACGTCGTTGGGGTGCATGTTGCGAGCCTGCCCGCTGCGCTCGGAGTTGAGCAGCTCGTAGTTGGCAATGCGACCGTCGCGGCTGACGACGGCGGCAACAGCGAAGGTGGCGTCCTGCTCGGGAATGCTCTCGAACACGGTACCGTCGTCGAGCGCGCGCGGCATCGAGATGCCACCGGCTCGGTCGCTGTCCACATACTTGAGGAACAGCCGATCGTAACGCGCGGTGTTGCCGGGCATCAGCGGGTTGCGCTCGCCGCCAGGATCGGAGAGCGTCTCGAGCATCGTCGCCAGCGATTCCGGCCGCTCGAGTGTGGTGCTGTGCAACACGCTCAAGGCGAGCGCCAAGCCGACAGTCACCGCCGACGTGGCTCCAAGCGCCGGCCACAGGAGACGCATGTCGGTGAACATGTCGCGGAAGCGGGACGCGAACGACATCTCTTCTTCCGCCCGCACACGAATCAGGACGCTGGCCTGCACATGGCTGATCGTCTCCGCTTCCTCACCGTCTCCACGGGGCGCGAGTGAGCCGAGGCGAATCGAGTGGCCGATCAGTTGCAGGTCCTCGACACGCGCCGCACACGTCCGGCACCAGCGCAGGTGAGACTCGACGGCCACCTGCTCGTCGACCGACAGCTCGCTATCGACAAACGCATCGAGGTGTTCGCGGGCGTACTCGCATCCGACGTAGGGGATCATGTGCGGAGCCCCAGCAGCTCGGCGCGCAGCGTCTGCCGCGCGCGTGTGAGCCGCGACTTCACTGTGCCGACCGCGACGCCAAGGGAGAAGGCGATCTCGTCGTAGCGCAACCCGTCAACTTCGCGAAGGATCAGCGCCGTGCGCTGATCGAACGGGAGCCGATCGAGAGCCTGCCAGATACGGGCTGACATTTCCTTGCTGGCCAGCTGGCGATCCGGGAGGACATCGGTCTTGCACTCGACGTCGCCAAACTGCTGCAGATGATCATCGAGCGAGACCTGGCTCGACCGATGGCGCCGCCGCCACCATCGCTGCCGGTTCCTCGCCTGATTGATGACGATCCGGTAGATCCAGGTTCGCAGGGCCGACTGGCCGCGGAAGCTCGAGAGCGTGCGGAAGACCCGGAGGAAGACCTCCTGCGACAGGTCGAGGGCTTCGTCCCGGTCCCCGAGCAGGTGGAGGGCCAGCGAGTAGACCATCCGCTGATGGATTGAGACAAGGTCAGCGCAGGCCGCCTCGTCGCCAGTGTTACAACGCGCGATAAGAGCGGCTTCCTGAGTATCGACCTCAGACCACGCTACCGCGCCAGCGTTCTTCACCAGGCCTCCGGAAATAGGCGTCTGCATGAAGTTTAGCACCGTCCTCGAGAGCTTAGACCCCACCAGCGCAGGTAAGTTCCTTCGGGATCGAAGTTTGGGGCCAGGCCCTGGGGTCAGGCTCGACGCCGGGTGTTACCATCGCTGGCGGCATGAAGCGCTCGGTCGTCCTCACCGTCGCGGCCCTCGCCGTCGTCGCAGCCGCCGTGCTGGTCTGGGCGGATGCCCGCCGGGAGCGCGAGTTTCGACGGCTGATCGCCGTCGGCGATGCCGCGCTGGCCGGGGACCAGACCTTCGACGCCATCGAGGCCTTCAGCGGGGCCCTCGCCCTGAAACCGAACTCCATGCTTGCCTCGCTCAAACGGGGCGACACCTACCGCCGGCGAGGCGAGTACGCGGCTGCGCTGCGCGACCTCGGTCAGGCGGCATTTCTCGACCCTGCCGCGCCGCGCCCGATCGAGCTGCTTGGCGACGTGCAAACGGCGCTGGGCCAATACGCCGCCGCCGCGGCTGAGTACCAGCGGTATCTCGCGATCGACGACCGTGCGCCAGGCGTCCTCTACAAGCTCGCCCTCGCCCACTATCGCAATGGCATGGCCGCTCGCGCCGTGGACCCGCTTCGCCATGCGATAACCCTCAACGATCGATTCGCTGAGGCGCACTACCTGCTGGGCCTCTGTCTGCGCGAGACCGATCGCCGGCAATCCCTGGGCGCATTTCGCCACGCGCTCGAGATCAGTCCGACGTTTGCCGCGGCCCGCGAGGAACTGGCGAGGCTGTACGAGCAGATGGGCCGATGGCAGGACTCGATTGACGAACTCGAAGCACTCGCCGCGCTCGAACCGGCGCGCCCGGAGAGGCTCGTCAGCGTCGGACTCGCCTACGCCCGTATCGGCCGACGGGATACTGCCGTGCTCACGCTTGGCCGGGCGGCTGAACGGCATCCGGATGCGACGGTGGTGTACACCGCACTTGGGCGGATCTGGTTGACGTCGGCCGAAGGGCAGAATGATCCCGTGGCGCTTGGGAAGGCCATCGAAGCGTTGCAGCCTGCGGCGGCGCAGGCGGATGCGGTGAGCGAAACGCGCACCTTGTACGGCCGGGCACTCGCTCTCTCCGGCAACATGATCGCCGCCGAGCGCATGCTGCTGCAGGCCGTCGCCATGGTGCCGGTCGATCCGTCTGCCTATCGGTATCTCGCCGAGGTTGCACGCCGGCTCGGCCACGCGACGATCGCAAAGGATGCGGCCACCAAATACGCCCTGCTAACCGCGTCTGCTCTCTGACATCGTCGGATCGAGTGCGTCGCGAAGTCCGTCTCCAAGGAAATTGAATCCAAGGACCAGCACCGCGATTGCGAGGCCCGGAAAGATCGTGAGGTGCGGCGCGTCGAGCAAGTGCGAGCGGCCGTAGTTGAGCATCGTTCCCCAGCTTGGCGTCGGCGGCTGCACGCCGAGTCCGAGAAAGCTCAGTGAGGCCTCGGCGAGAATCGCCCCGCCCATGCCGAGCGTTGCCTGAACGATGAGCGCTGGTAGCGTTGCTGGGACGATGTGCCTCGCCAGAATGCGAGGAGTCGTAGCACCGAGCGCGCGCGCCGCCTGCACGTATTCCAGCTCTCGCACCCGCAGGACCTGACCACGCACCAAACGCGCGTAACCCACCCATCCAATCAAAGCCAGCGCCAGCACCACGTTGGTGAGACTCGGACCCAGAACTGCCACAACCGCAATCGCCAGCAGCAGTCCTGGGAATGCCATCAGGATGTCGCTGACGCGGCTCACGACATCGTCAATGATGCCGCCGTAGTAGCCGGCAATCGATCCGAGCAACGTGCCGACGGTGGCTGAGATGCCGACGACCACCGCCCCGACGAGCAACGAGATTCGCGCCCCGGCCAGGAGTCGCGCGAGGATGTCCCGGCCGAGTTCATCGAGACCGAACCAATGCGACAGCGAAGGCCCCTCGAGACGCAGCGGTAGATTCTGGAAGGCCGGATCAACGCCTGCGATCGCCGGACCGATCACCGCGGCGAGCAGGGTCACGCACACGATCGCCGCACCAGCTCTCGTCATTGGTAGCGGATGCGCGGATCGAGAAGCCCGTACGCCAGGTCGGTGAACAGATTCACCGCCACGTATGTCACAGCAATCAGCAGGATGCAGCCTTGCACGAGCGGATAGTCTCGAAAGCCGATCGACTGAATCAGCAGGCGGCCGATGCCCGGCCACGAGAAGATCGTTTCGGTGATCACCGCTCCGGTCAGCACCGCGCCGAACTGAAGCCCGAGGATCGTCACGACGGGGATCAGACTGTTGCGAAACGCATGAACGATCACGGCGCGGCTGCGGGAGAGGCCGCGAGCGCGCGCTGCGCGCACGTAGGGCTCGCGTAACTCTTCTAGCAACGATGCACGTGTCATCCGCGCCAGCATCGCAGCGAGCGCCAACCCCAGCGATAGGGCCGGCAGGACGAGATGATCGATGCCGCCTCGCCCCGACACCGGCAGCCATCCCAGTTCCACAGCAAACACAATCGCCAGCAGAGGTCCAAGCCAGAAGTTCGGAATCGCCATGCCGGCCATCGCGACGGCCATGGCAGCGTGATCGATGAAGGTGCCGCGCCAGGCTGCCGCCGCGATTCCGAGCGGTACGGCGAACGCCATCGCAACGAGCATCGCCGCCAGGGCGAGCTCGAACGTGGCCGGCAGACGCTCCGCGATTTGCGCGGTGACGGACGTCCTCGTGCGCAGCGACGTACCGAGATCGCCACGAATCAGACCGCTCAGAAAATCCGCGTACTGCTCGAGGAGCGGGCGATCGAGGCCCAGCTGCGAACGCAGTGCGGCGACATCGGCCTGAGGCGCGGCCTCGCCCAGCATCGCCTGGGCGGGATCGCCGGGAATAAGGTGAATCAACGAAAACACAAGCGTGGCAACGCCGAGCAATACTGGAATCGTCAACGCCACGCGGCGAGCCACGAACCGCAGCACGGCGTCATTCTTTGCTGACCTTCCCGCTATTGCAAGGACACGCGCGGTACAATCGCCGCCATGCAGACGTGCCACGCGTGCGGTCAGCATCTCGCCGACGGTGCGACGCAGTGCCACGCGTGTCTGGTCGCCGTTTCCGAAGACCAGGTCTACGACCTCTCGTCCGAGGAGCCCACGGCCATCCCGCCGGAATGGGACGGCGGCGCTGTCTACACGCTCGAGCGCGCCGCGCGATGCCCGCAGTGTAAAGAACTCATTCGCAGCCTCCGGGTGATGCGGCTGAAGCGCACGCAGGTCAGCTTCACGTCGCCACTGCCACGCGCCGGACGCGTCATCGTCTGCCCGGGTTGTCTCGCCATTCTGTCGGCTGACGTGTCGACCTTCTAATGGACGTCCACATCTGGTCCGATGTCGTCTGCCCGTGGTGCTATCTTGGCAAGCGCCGATTCGAACATGCGCTTGCGCTCTTCGGGCACCGGGATGAGATTCGAGTCACGCATCGCTCGTTTCAACTCGATCCCTCGCGCCCGCGCCATCAGACGATGAGCCGCCGTGAGATGCTCCAGTCCAAGTACCAACTTTCTGAGCAGCAGGTGCGGGATATGGATGCCCGGATGGAGCATCTGGCCGACGTCGAAGGCCTCGAATACCACCTGACCGATGCAGGGCTGACTGGTAACACGCTCGATGCGCATCAGCTCTTGCATTTGGGGAAAGCGCGCGGAATTCAGGACGCGGTCATCGAGCGGCTGTATCGTGCGTATTTCACCGAGCAGCGCTCGGTGTTCGACCGCGATTCACTCGTCACACTGGCGGGCGAAGCAGGCCTCGATCAGTCCGAGGCCCGCGATGTGCTCGAACGGGATGCGTACGTCGATGCCGTCACCGGCGACGTACGGGAGGCACGCGCGCTGGGCGTCAGCGGCGTGCCCTTCTTCGTATTGGGTGGACGTTATGGCGTGTCCGGTGCCCAGGCCACCGAGGTGTTCACCGACGCGCTGACCAAGGCCTGGGAAGAGGACCGCGCTACAACGTCTTCAGTCGAACGTTCTTGAACTTCACCGTACCGGCGCCGTACTGCAGGGCGATCGGTCCGCGCGCGTGCTTGTTGTCCTGCACGTCCACCATCTTCTGACCGTTGATCAACACCGTCATCCGCGGACCCCGCGCGGTGATGTCAATGGTGTTCCACTTCCCGCCGGTGTTGACGACGCTCAGCGGCTTGGCGACGTCCACGATTGCACCGGTCCGGTAGGCTTGATCCGGACGCTTGTCGAAAATATTCACCTCGTAGGCGTTCATCGCGTTGATGGTCTTCGGATCATCGCAGCGAATGAAGACGCCACTGTTCGCATCGTCGGTGACCCAGAAGTCCGCGGTGATCTGGAAGTCGGTGTAGGACTGTGGCGTCACCAGGAAGCCCGTGCCCATCGACGCCTGCACTGCGCCGTCGGCGACGGACCAGTTGGCGTTGCCGACGACGTCCCAGCCTTTGAGCGAGGTGCCGTCGAGGATCGTCTTGAAGTCCGACTGCCCCGAGGTCACGTACGACGACTGAAACCCGGCGAACCCGAGAAGAACCAGCATGACCGTGAGCGCTAGCGTGCGTGTCATATGTCGCCTTTCCATCGAATCTGGCCGGGCGGATTATAGTCGGCCGGACGGATTGACGACACGATTGAGTTCTCGCTGATGCGAGGTGAGTTCGCCGAAGGGGCGGGCGAGTCGCCTAGTCCAGGCGCCAGCCCGTAGACCAGTTCTGTGCCCGTAACTGGTCGCTCCAGCGCAGTGCGCTGGTCCAGTCGCCGAAATCCTTGAAACCGACTGCTCGTCCGTTGACGTACCAGACGACGATCGCTCCATCAGGACGCGGACTGATGACGCTGTGAGACCGCATGCCTGGGCGCTGCATTCTCCACAACACCACCGGCTCCTGCTGTTGCTTTGAGCGATTCGTACTCTCGGGCACGCTTTCGCCCGAAGGCAAGTGTGATACCAGCGACCCCGCGCCTGTTTCCCCTTGGTTGCCGCGCGTTTCCTCACGAAAAGGTCCTGCGCTGGAAGACAAAGGGTCAACCAATGCGGTAACACAATGAGAGCCCGGTTCAATCCCACGACGTCGAGCCGCGCTATGATCCGCCCGCTGCCATGAGAGGCGCGATGCGCTTGAACGTTTGGGCTTTGCTGTGTGTGGTCACTATTACCTCGCCCGCATCGGCGTTTGCCGGCCAGGCTGTTGACGATGGGGTGTTGTCGCTACATCTGACAGTCGAAAACGGGGATCAGATTGCTGAGACGTTTCCGCCGCAATATCGCCTTTACGTAGAACCTGAATCCTTGCGTCTCAGCTTGGCGTTGGGAAACGAATCTGGAGAACCGATCGTCGTAGAGCAGCGGCGAATCCAAGAGCTGCTTCGCCTGCGTCTGGACACAGGCGGTGCCAACGCGAATCGAGTAGCGGTAACGGTCCAGTGGCCGCCCGAAATTCGGCTTCCAGGTGAGTGGACTACCAAACCGACTTCATGGGCTCCGCTGACCATAGAACCCCACACAAATGTGTCATGGATCATCGTCTTGAACCGAGGCGATGGTGGCGTGTTCGACAGTGGAACCTACGCTGTGACTTACGAGGTTCCGAATCTTCAGTCGATTGTGCGCAAGGCTACTGGCAGTTCATGGATTGGGCGAACTCCCTCGAGGCCGGCAAGCGTGCCTCTGGTGATTGCCTTGCCTCAAACTCCACGTGAGATATCGGCTGTCCACAAACTGGCGGCACGGGATGCGTTACTGAGGCGTGATCTTGGCGAGATGGCCGCTGCATATTCCAGAGCGCTCGCCGCAGATCCTACAGACACGATGGCTGTGAGTGGGCTGGCGAATTCGCTCTTAATCCTCAAACGCTACGCGGAGGCAGTTCCTCTGTATGAGCGTTTGATAAAGCAGGGCGTGGTAGAAACTCGAACGTATGAGTCCGCGGCAGAAGCCTACATAGGACTAGGCGATGACGCGAACGCTCGGCGTGTCTTAAGTAGCGCCGGGTATTCACCAGAACGCATTCAGACCACACTGGCACTCAGGACGCTGGCGAAACCCTACCGGCGTCTGCTACCTCGCTACTTCCCGACCCTTTCTTCAGTGTCCTTGATGACAAGCCGCAGTTGGCCGTTGACATCTCGCTCGAATACCTGCCGCTCTGTCACCCATCGGTCGGCAGCAATTTGCCGGACCGTTGTCACGGTCCGGCGGATCACTCGCATGGGATCGCTGGGGGAACTGTAACTCCGGCCTTCCATCTCTTCGACCGTGTGACGGCCATCAGCGGTCGCCGTCGTTGTCCGGTGAACTCGCTGGCTCAGTGCGAGACGAGACATGCCATCCGCGTACGGGGCATATGTTTCGATCACCACCTGCTCCTTGTCGTTCGCATTGGAGCGCCGGGTGACGTTCCTTTCCTCGACCACCAGATTCCCGTTCAGGTCCCGACGTTGAATCGTCTCTTCCTCTATGCGTTCCGAAGCTCCGATCTCCCGAGCTTCGCCGTGTCGTTCTCCGATCGGTTGCCATCGCCCATTGATGTCGCGAATCAGCTGCGTGCTCTCGTGCCGGATCTGCCCCGGCTTGATCAGGCGTTCCGTGTACTCGGTGCGTTCGGCGGCTCGGAGCGCTTCGTTGAGGTCCGGCACAAGGAGCGTGCTGTGGATGTCACGCACGCCAGCGGCCGTCGATCGTGTCTCTTCTATCTGCCGGGATGCTACGCGTACGCGGCCATTAATGTCCGGGGCCGAGGTGTTGTGAATAGCTCGGGAGTCTCCGTTCGCCGGAGTCTGCCGCTGCGTTTCAGTCGCTTCCACCAGCCTTCGTCGACCATCCGGAGAGAATCCAAACACGTCACGTCTGGTCTCCGCGGTATTGGGCGCCGTGCGGTTCGTCTCCGTGACAATCTCCACCGTCGGCGCCAACCTACCGTCAATGTCCGGCACTTCCAAGGTTTCGACGACGACTTCCCGGGTCCCGGATTCGCTTCGTGTTTGCACGCGTCGCCAGGGCCTGAGGTCGCCGGTGGCATAAGTGCGCTCCATGACAGTCCTGGCTGGCGCCTTCTGCCCCTGGGCGGTCACTTCGCTCGGTGGCTGGCCGGCTGCGGCCTCAGATGTGAAGACGATGCAGAAACAGATACCGGCAATGCGTTCGAGGGTCATATTTGGCACTCTTTCCAGGCAGTCCGCCACAGCAGGCCGGCTCCGCGAGGTTCAACCACCGGAGCGGCGACTCTGGAGCCGAGAGTCGACGCCAACACGCTTCGATCGCCTTCGCAAATCCGAGTCCCAACCGTACTGCCCGAAAAGGCCGCGATCTGATACCGATGAGGAACGTTGTCCACGACAGGTCGTGGGCTGCCAGTGGCCACGACATCTCCGTGTGGAAGACCGGGTATCACGCCAGCGAAGTCAGGGTCAGTCCGACACGCCAAGTCGCGTCATGATTTTGAGGAGCCCCTGCCGCGACAGGCCCAATTCGCGGGCGGCTCTCGCCCGTTTCCCCGCCGCTCGCGCCAGGGCCATCTCGATGAACCGCCGCTCGAACTGCGCACGCGCGCCGGCCAGTGTCACGACGCCGGTTGCCGCCGCCCCGGAGATGACGTGCGGCAGCAGGGACGGCCGGACCTGACCCTGAGCGGGTGCCGCGACGGCCAGAGCCGACATGACGTTCTGCAGCTCGCGCACGTTACCCGGCCATGAGTGCCGCGATAACGCGGTGATCGTCCCGTGTGCCAGCAATGCCCGCGTGCCTACGCGAGCCGCGACGTTGCTCCAGAAGTGATGCGCCAGGGCAGGAATGTCCTCGGGCCGCTCACGGAGTGGCGGCACGCGAATGCGGATGACGTCCAGGCGATACAGCAAGTCGTGGCGGAACCGCCCGGCCTCGGCTTCGGCGCGCATGTCGCGATTGACGGCGCTGACGATCCGCACGTCCACTTTCCTGCTGAACGACTCCCCGACTCGACGCACCTCCTGTTGCTGGAGCATGCGCAGCAGCTTGGCTTGCGCGCGTGGTGAGAGGTCGGCGACTTCATCGAGGAACAGCGTGCCACCGTCGGCGTCCTCGACGAGGCCGGCCCGTTCGGTGATCGCGCCCGTGAACGCGCCTCGCGCGTGACCAAAGAGCTCGGATTCGAGGAGCTCGTCGGGGAGCGCCGCACAATTGAGATCGCAGAAGCGCCGCTCGCGCCTCGGGCTGAGGCAGTGAATCGCGCGCGCGACGAGCTCCTTTCCGACTCCGCTCTCGCCTTCAATCAGCACAGCGAACGGCGCCGACGCGGCGCGCGTCACCGCCCGACGCACCTCGGTCATCGCCTGGCTCGAGCCGACGAGCTCGGGAATCGACGTCGAGGCGGCCGCGGTCTCACGGGCAACGGACTGCATGCCCTCGACACGTGGCGCCAGAATCGCCGCCGCGAGATCGAGGATGTCGCCGGCCTCCACAGGCGGCGTCCTATCGACCGGCCATCGCGCAGATAACGCCCCGAGTAGACGCGGTCCGAGGCGAACAGGCACCCCCTGTTCACGGCCGGCGTTGCCGGCTTCCGGCCCAATCGCAATGCCTGCGCGCAGTACCCGCGGCCCCAGTTCTGTCGCCAGGCCAGAACCCGCGCTCATCACCGCGGTCGCGGGACCGGCATCGGCTGAACACAGCTCGATGCGGCTGCATCGAAGAGCATCGGCAACGCACGACAGCGTCTTCGCGATGGCTGTGCGATCGTCCTCCAGGCTCTGAACGATCGTGACCAGCGTCCTCGGCAGGTTCCGGCCGGCGGCTCGCGGGCTTATCGTGATTGCCGTGGGCTCGACGTGCTTCGCCCGTCGCGCGATGGCCTCACGCAGCAACGGCGGGGCCGCAGTTTCCATCCGCCGAAGATACGCAAGCTCGCGTTCGGCTTCCGTCGATTTACCGGCGCGGCGATAGACATCGCAGAGCTGCAGCCGCATACGCGCAAATCGCAGCGGCGTACGCGCGAGCCGTGTCGCGTGGTGCAACTGCCGCATTCGCTCCTCAATCGCGGCGAGATCACCGGTCGCCATCAGCACGCGCGCGTGCGCAGAGAGTGCGATCACGCGGGCCAGACCGCGATCCTGGATTGCCGGGCCACCCCCATCTGGCCCACTCACAGGGCCAACCGCATCGAGCAGCTCACGTGCGCGGTGTCCCGCCGCGAATACGTCGCCGCTTGCCAGCGCTACACGCACGGCGATCGACGCGACATAGGCAAGGGTCTCGCGATCGGCGTCAGGGCAGGCCAGATCACGGTGCGCTGCGTCGTCAATCCTGCCCTGCCACAGAAGGATTCTCGCGAGCGTCGCTTCGGCCCGCGCGCGTTCGGCATCGCCCAGCACACCGGCCAACAGCCCCGCGCGACACACCGATTCGGCGGCCGTCAGGTGACCGGCATCGGTTCGCGCCGCCGCCTGCCACACCCGCGCACTCAGAGAGAGTGCCTCATCCTTCACTGCATGCGCATGGGCAGCAGCCTCACCGAATGCCTGATCGGCATCGACTGCCCGCCCGCGCTCCAAGAGGAGACGACCGAGTGAGACCAGCGCCTGTGCCGCGGGCGCGAGCGCCTGACGTCGTACGAGCGCGGCAGCGACATCGCGCAACAGCCGTTCCGCCGCTGCATGCCGCCCGCTGCTCACGAACTCTGTCGCGCGCGAACCGCGCGTGACATGCCGCAGCACATCATCGGGAAGCGTCGCAGCAAGTGGCGCCCTGATCGTGCTCGCTCCATACACAGCACGCGCTTCGCGAACGATCGCTCCACGACCCGTCGCGCTTGCGCGCGGCGACGCAAACGAGAGCAGGACATGTGGGCGAGGCCACCGCGCGGCGGCATCAACCAACGCCGCCCGCCCGAGGGCAATCGACGCGACGGGCTGCACGATCAACAACAACGTCCGCTGCGCCAGGTCCGCGTCGAGCATGTCGCGAAGCCGCAGGTAGATGTCCGCAGCAATCGGCACATACCCGCGCGCACGCGCAGCCGCGGCCACTCGTCGAGTCAGCACGGGTGACCGCGGTCCGTTCGCGTTATCAGCCACCACCCAGCGCGGCTCACCCTCGCGACCGTGATCGAGCACCTCGACGAGCGACGCGGGTGCGGGCGGTTCGGCGTCATCGGCGGCGATCGTGTCCACGCGCACGCTCTCGCCAGTGGTCAGGTCCCACGCATGCGAGGACGCATACGCACAATAGCGGTCATGCAGCAGTCGGCTCATGCCGTGTCACAGATGCAACCGGGACGACGGGGTCGATCTCTCAAGGAATCAGGGCAAAGCACTCGCGAGAGGCGCAGTTTCTTCCGATCGCACCGAGGCCGAAGTCAGCGCTTTCTGGAACGCGGCGCTCGAGCGCCTTGCCGCGCCGAAGCCCGGAGGGCGAAGGGGGTCGTATAGAATGACCGAAGAATGCTCCGATTTCTGACCGCTGGCGAGTCGCACGGCCAGGCACTGGTCGTCACCGTTGACGGGATGCCTGCCGGCCTCCAGCTCGATATCGACGCGTTGAATCTCCAGCTTCGCCGTCGCCAGGGCGGCTACGGACGCGGCCGCCGCATGCAGATCGAAAGCGACCGCGCCGAGGTGCTCTCGGGCGTGCGCCACGGCGTCACCACCGGTGCGCCGATCGCGCTGCTGATCCGCAATCGCGACTGGGTGAACTGGCAGCAGACGATGTACGTCGAGGCCGTGAAGCCGGAGGGCGCGACCGGAGCGGAGAACCGGCCCGACGTGACCCGTCCGCGGCCGGGCCACGCCGACCTCGCCGGAGCGATCAAGTACGGTCACTCCGACATCCGCGACGTGCTCGAGCGCGCCAGTGCACGCGAGACAGCCGCGCGGGTGGCAGCAGGATCGCTGGCCCGACAGCTGCTCGGCCGCTTCGGTGTTCGAATCGCGAGCCACGTCTCCGCCATCGGCGGGGTGGCCTTGCCCGGTAATCGCCTCGTCGCCTTCGACGAAGCGATGGCACTGCCAGACGATCCGTTGCGCTGCGCCGATGTACAACTGCAGCAACAGATGATTGCGGCGATCGATGCCGCGAAAGAAGCGGGTGACACCCTCGGCGGCGCGTTCGAAGTGATCGCCACCGGCGTCCCGCCCGGGCTCGGCTCCTACGTGCAGTGGGACCGCAAGCTGGATGGCCGACTCGCACAGGCGATGATGTGCATTCACGCCATCAAAGCCGTTGGGATCGGCATCGGCCCGGAGGTCGCGTTCCGCCCCGGCTCACGGGTCCACGACGAGATTCTGCCGCCGCCGCATGACGCCGATCTTCCGGTCCGGCCCTCCAACAATGCCGGCGGCCTCGAGGGCGGCGTGACGAATGGTCAGGACCTCCGCGTCAGCGGGTTCATGAAGCCCATCGCCACGCTGATGAAGCCGCTCCGATCGGTAGACCTGAACACTCTGCAGGACGCACCCGCGGCGATCGAGCGCAGCGACGTCTGTGCTGTCCCTGCGGCGGCCGTTGTCGGCGAAGCGATGGTCTCGTTCGTGCTCGCGGATTCGTTCCTGGAAAAGTTCGGCGGCGACTCCATCGACGAGATCGAACGCCATCGCGCCGCAACGGCGGAGGACGTGGCGCGCCGCTTCACGGCTCGCGCGCAGCCCACGGAAATCCGCTGACTCTTCATCGCCCGATGCTGCGTCCTATCGTCCGCCACGGAGCGACGGTGCTGCACCGTCCTGCCGAGCCGGTGGCCGACATTACTCCGGAGATCGAGGCGCTCGTCGACGACATGATTCAAACTATGTACGCCGCGCCCGGCATCGGTCTCGCGGCGCCGCAGGTCGGCGTCGGCAAGCGCATCTTCGTCTGCGACGTGTCGGTCGGCCGCAACCCTTCCGACCTGCTGGTGTTCATCAACCCCGAGTTCATCGAACGCGATGGCATGCAGCTCGAAGAAGAAGGCTGCCTGAGCGTGCCCGGCTTCAATGCGACTGTCGCGCGTCCGTCCCGCGCCATCGTCAAAGGCCTCAATCGTCACGGCGAGCCGCAGACGATCGAAGGCACAGGGCTGCTCGCCCGCTGCTTCCAGCACGAAATGGATCATCTCGACGGCACACTGTTCGTCGATCGTCTGCGCGGCCTGCAGAAGGATCTGATCGTCAGGAAGATCAAGAAGCTCGCCAAAGCCGGCAAGTGGTAACGCCGTGCGGATCGTATTCTTCGGCACTCCCGCCTTCGCGGTTCCATCGCTCGAAGGCCTAATCGCGGAACACACAGTCGTCGGAGTGGTGACACAGCCCGATCGCCCGCGCGGCCGTGGTCAACGCGTGACGGACTCGCCGGTTAAAGCTGTCGCGCGCGCACACGATCTGCCCGTTCTCCAGCCGACTCGACTGCGCGACGCCGACACCATGGCCGCACTCTCGGACTTGTCACCCGACCTGGGCGTGGTGGCCGCGTACGGGAAGCTCATTCCCGGAGACATGTTGCAGCTACCCCGGCACGGCATGATCAATGTGCACGCGTCGTTGTTGCCGAAGTACCGCGGCGCGGCTCCCGTGCATCGTGCGGTCATCAACGGTGACGAGGAGACGGGCGTCACCATCATGCGGATGGTCGTCGCGCTCGATGCCGGGGCGATGCTGATGAAGATGACGCGACCGATCGGCGCAGATGAGACCAGCGATGTCGTCGAGCGCGATCTGGCGCGACTCGGAGTGGCGCCGCTCCTGAGCGTCATCACACAACTCGCCGAGGGCACCGTTCGTGAGGAACCTCAGGACGATTCGCAATCCACCTATGCGGCGCGGCTGACCAAAGAGGAAGGACTGATTGATTGGAGACTGCCCGCGACGGCCATTCACAACCGCGTGCGCGGTTTGTACCCGTGGCCGCATGCATATACGCAGATCAGGGGATCGCGCGTCATCGTGTTGAAAAGCCGCGTGGAGTCTGACCCGGGGTCTGACCCCGGGTCAGACCCGGGGACAGACCTCGGCACAGTGGTCGGTATTTCGAACGACGGGCTGGTGGTGGTCGCGGGAAACGGCACGCGGCTTAAGCTGTTGGAACTACAGCCTGAAGGTCGTCGCGCGATGACCGTCCGCGATTTCCTTGCCGGCCGTCCGACACCAATTGGCACTCGTTTGGGGTCTGACCCGGGGTCAGACCCCGGGTCAGACCCCCAATGACCGCGCCGGCACGAAGGGCGGCATTTCAGGCCCTCGT
>Ga0111538_10001853_pt1 | contig 29647 bp, 28 predicted proteins | sample SoiMethybrSBSTD1_FD_79669 | JGI IMG/M metagenome (GOLD analysis project Ga0111538, IMG submission 79669) | Bulk soil microbial communities from a Populus tree surrounding site in Tennessee, USA - Soil MetaG P. TD hybrid SBSTD1 (version 2)... | ecosystem: Environmental > Terrestrial > Soil >... | reverse complement strand
CTTGAAGTGCGGTTGGAAACGGGAAAGCCGCTCACGGAACACCTCAGCGTTGAGCCAAGACGCCCTTTGCAAGGTTTTGCAGTGTTTCTAATAGGCGTCAATCCCGCTCGTGAGGACTGCTATAAACGCATCGATGCGCGTGTGCGGCGTATGTTCGAGGACGGCCTGGTGGAGGAAGTTCGAAGCCTGCTGGATCGAGGTGTGCCGCCGGATGCGAAACCCCTGGGTGCCCTGGGTTATCGGCATGTCCTCGCAAATCTCGACAAGACGGATGCCTGGGAGGATACAATTCGGGTGATCCAGCGAGACACGAGGCGGTATGCCAAACGTCAGTTGACCTGGTTTCGGAAGCAGACAAACACAACTTGGTTCGATGGGCCCGGCGATAACAAATCAATTCAAGATGAGGTTCATCGGCGAGTACAACTCTTGGTAGGTGAATTTTATGGAGTCTGACATGGAGAATAAAGCTCCGTCCCCCCCACAGAACATTCAGGATATCTATCTCAATACGATGCGACGGGACAAAGTTCCCGTAACGATCTTCCTGATTGGCGGTGTCCGCTTGATGGGAAAGATTCGTGGTTTCGACAAATACTCGGTTGTACTGGAGTCCAACAACCAGGATCAGCTGATTTTCAAACATGCCATCTCAACGATAACCACGTCCAAGATTCCGGCTCCGCCCCCACAGACATAAAGTTGGCCGAAAACGCAATATTGGTGGGTCACACGGGTCTCGACGAATTGCGCGAGCTGGCGGTTTCAGCCGGCGCGCGCGTCGTCGATGAGATGATCCAGCAGCGCAGGAAGCCCGATCCCGCGACTTACATCGGTAAAGGAAAAGTCGAGGAATTGAAGGAAGCGGTCCTCACGGAAGGCGCGGATGTCGTGATTTTTGACGACGAGCTTTCACCCAGCCAAGCCCGCAACCTGGAGGAGGCGCTCGACACAAAAATTGTTGATCGTACCGGACTTATTCTCGATATCTTTGCGCGGCGTGCCCGAACCAAAGAAGGGCACCTGCAGGTGGAGCTGGCCCAGCTGAATTACCGCCTGACGCGACTGAGCGGTAATCGCAACTACTTATCGCGATTGGGCGGCGGCATCGGAACCCGTGGTCCCGGAGAAACCAAGCTGGAGATGGATCGCCGGAAGATTCGCCACCGTATCGCCACACTCCGCCGCGAGATCGAGGGAATCCGCAAGAACCGGCAGCTCCATCGCGAACGCCGCCGTCGCGAGAGGCTTCCCATGGTGTCTCTGGTTGGCTACACCAACGCCGGTAAATCGACTATTTTCCGAGCACTTTCCGGCGAAGAGACACTCGTGTCGAGTCGTCTCTTCTCAACTCTCGATACTCTGATCCGCAAAATTCAACTTGGGGCAAAACGCCCTGTCCTGATCTCCGATACCGTAGGCTTCATCCGAAAACTCCCGCATCAACTGGTCTCCGCATTCCGCGCAACGCTTGAAGAAGTTGTGGAAGCGGACCTTATTCTTCACGTCATTGACGTCTCTGATCCAGAGCGCGACGGCAAACAGGAAGTGGTGCTGGACGTGCTCAATGATATTGGGGCGGGCGATCACGCGCGGTTCACCGTTTACAACAAGGTGGACCTGCTGCGGCCTGAAGACCCTTTACCACGTTTGCACGAGAATGAATTCGTGGTCTCGGCGGCAACGGGCGAAGGGTTGGCCGAATTGGTCGAACGGATTGTCCGCGAAGTGTGGACACGTACAGAGGCGTTGCAAATATGACTTTTCTCCTGTTCTCTCTGATCTTGCAGGTTCAGATCGCAATGCCCGACCGAACTGCTCTTCCCAATCCGGTCCTGACACACCCGGCTCCCAAACAGTATGAAAAGGATTACGACAAACTGTGGAAGCGCTTCCTGTCCGGTACTGACGACGTCAAGGTCGAGGGAGAGTTCGACAAACTGTTGAAGAAGGATCCCGCGTTCGTTTCGGCGCTCATCGTCCGGTCTTACCTCGACTTCTACGGCGGGAGGGTCACCGATGCCGAGCGAAGACTCGAGAAAGTGCTTTCAAAATGGCCAGGTGATCCCCTCGCCTTGGCCTATCTGGCCGAAATCTCCTACATGAAAGGAGATTTCGTGAGGGCCACGGAACTCTATGGACGACTGAAACAAACCAGGACCCTTGAGCCGTCCGAAGAGACAAAAGGCCAGCGCTCCCTGCTTCTGGCAATGGAGAGTCTCCTTCAAAACGCCAAGACCGCTCTTGCAGAGAAACGGCTGACGGATGCAGAGCGTTTTTACAATCGAGCCCTGAATCTGGGAAGGCGTGAAGGCGCGCTGGACTATCAACTGTCAGACGCGCTCCAGTGGACCAGGACAGGGGGTCTGGAGACCCAGCTATCCTTGCGGTCGGACACAGATACAGCCGCCCCTCTTGCGACCAATGAGACGGCTATCCCAAAGGATCTCCGCCGGTGGGGAAGTCTGCTCGAGCAATTCCATCAGATTCGGGCATCGAACGCCTTGACCCGCGAACAGCTCGCCGGTTTATTGGCCGGGTACTTTCCGGAACTCGCAGCGATGGGGAAACGCGACGAATTCCTGACCGATGTTCAGGAATCCTGGGCAGTACCGGCGATTCAGACGGTCGTAGCGGCCGGACTCCTTGATTCCATGGCCAATCACACGTTCCAGCCTCGTAGAACCGTGACCCGTGGCGAGTTTGCGGTGGCTATAGCTCGTCTAACCCGCATGCTGGGCGTGTCTCCAGCGACCACTCCTCCGGTTAGCCCGTCAGACGTGGTTCTTGGCAGTACCCTATACCTGGAACTCCAGCCTGTCCTGGGTTATGGCCTGATGACTCTCGACAATGCAGGCAACTTCAACGTTGGAGCGAGCCTATCTGGCGAAGAGGCCGTCAATACAGCGGAAAAACTACTTCTCTTGTTACAGAAAAACACCGGCTGAAGGGTGCAGTTTTCAACAGGCCACCACGTGACCGGTTTCGGTGCAAAGTGCTATAAGCCTCAGCTTTTAGGTGGTGTTACCGCCTGCTTCAGAGCAGTTTTCAACAGGCTTTTCCACAGGTTCTGTGGATGACGATTTTGCAACGAATTTTTTACATTCAGGCAGAAGTCCAAAGTCAGGGTTTTGCGGTCCTCACTTCTCAGCGTCGGGCGCCGCGTCCAGTCCACTCGGCGTATGACGCCTTTCTCCCAGATCCTCAGATCCCCCGTAGCCACTCTGTCGCGCTCTGGTAACCCTCAAACCGCACCTCCTCGGCCCGAAATTCCGGCGTGTGCGTCAACATCCGGCAATTTGAAGCGCGGCAGGGATACTTCACGTGAAGCAGTTCATGGTAAAGGATGAAGTCCAACACAAAGTCTGGGGTCTTGCGCGAATCGAACAGGGCACTGATGAAGATGGTGTGGTAGGTCGCGTCGTACCGGCCGAGAATGTGCCTGGACCGTTTCGCGGACCAGGCAAGCCGGGGACGCTCAAGCTTCCCGCCAAAATATCTCGCGTTAAGGCGATCGAAGTTGACGTCGAGGTTTTGCCATCGGCCTTTCGGAATAGCAGGTTTGGGGCGTCGCCCGCGCGTTGTACGAGCTTCTTTGGCTTTCTCCTGCATGGGGTTTGTCAGAATAAAGCTGCGATAGGTTTCGTGATGCGAAGTGTCGACAGTGCGGCGATAAATCTTTGCCAGGAGAATAAGGGCGAGCGAGTACACAACCGGCTGCGGGGCGCCATCCAGCAGGTCGCTGACGCGAATGTAGAGCAGGTCGTCACGCAAGCGCGCAGTATGCGTCAGCCCTGCGAACGGGAAGAACTCGATGTGCATTGGGGGAAGGGCAGTCCTCGGCTTGAGCTTGCTGAAGGCAGCTTGGAAGATAGGTTCGAGCTGGAGGTTCATCCCTTCGGTTTCGCTGGAACTCTTTCCATCTTTGGAAGCGTCTGCAATGCCTTCTCGAGATCCTCGATCGCACGCTCTGAATGGGTGATCGTGGCCTTCAAAGCAGAAGTCTCCGAAGCCGTCTGGACCTCGAGTCTCTTGAACCGGGGCAGTTGTTCTTGAAGAAACTTCTCCAGGGATTCCACGCCGGGACGCACATCCAGACGCCGCTCAAAGGCGTCCTCGATGTAGTCCATGCTTTCGTCGATGATCTGCATATAACCGCGTAGAAGTTCGGCTTTCGTGGTGTTTCTCAGATAAACGTCCGGGTTGACGGGCTTCGCACGAACTTCGGCTTCCTTAACCTTCGCCGCAGCCTTCGCCTCGTTTTGATAGTCTGCGAGATCCTTCTTTGTTTCTTCGCGTTCCTTGGCTGTGCGTTCGCGAAGACCCAGTGCAACGATGCGGTTGTCGAGGAGTTTGAGATAAAGACCCATTCGCTTTTCCAGCGTTTGGGCGTCTCGAATGAGGTCTTCTTCTTCTTCTGTGACGTAGTCCGCGGCCTGGGCTGCACTCAACGCAACTGCCCAGAAAAGAGCGGCGACGGCAAGTGCCGTCTTTGAAATCCTATAGGTCACCTTCATGGAAAGAGAACCTTGAGTAGTTTAGTGCGGATTCCGCCGACCAGGTCGCGGGCCTTTTCCAAAGGAATCCGGCGCTGCAGATTCAGCACTCGCGAGAAGTCTTCAAGCCTGCGGAGGTGTTTCCGTAATGCGATCTCGAGTTCTTTGAACCCCTCCGGTTTTTTTTGAGCGTTCCGTCCGGATTCGAGCAGTCCGCTGTGCGCGGCCTGGATGGTCTCCGTATAGGCCGTCAGTTGCTGCTCCATCGTGTCAAACTGTCCGTCCTTTAGCGATTCCGCCACGTCTTCGAGCAGGATATCGGAAATTTTTATGCTGATTTTCGCGCGGTCGACGGGATCTATTTCCCGTGCGAATTTCTGACGTTCTCTCTCGAGCGCTTTGGCGCGGTCTTCATCTTCAGAGGCTGAAGCGACGTCTGAACAAAGCGCGATCATAAACACCGTGAGTGTGAGTATGACGCCACGCTTCATGAAACGGATTATAACCCCGCGGCAAGCAGAAATTCTCCTGTAAGAGAGTTGGGGGTAGCCGCCACCTGTTCGGGGGGGCCGACGGCGACGATATGACCACCGGCATCACCCCCTTCGGGGCCAAGATCAATCACCCAGTCGGCACATTTGATGACATCGAGGTTGTGCTCGATGATCAAAACTGTACCTCCAGCCTGAATCAGCCGCCGGAAGGCGAGCAGAAGCTTGTTAATGTCGTCAAAGTGTAGCCCCGTCGTGGGCTCATCGAAAATGAACAGGGTTTTCTCGCTGACATCACGGGCAAGGTAAGCGGCCAGCTTGATCCGTTGTGCCTCGCCTCCGGACAGCGTTGTAGCCGATTGACCCAGGCGGAGATACCCAAGACCCACTTCATCCAGTACCTGCAGTTTCTTCGTGATCTTCGGGACAGTGGCGAAAAAATGCAGCGCCTCCTTGACCGTCAACTGCAACACCTCGTAGATGTTCTTTCCCTTGTAAAGGATTTCGAGGACGGCGCTCTTATAACGCATCCCTTTGCAGTCCTCGCAGACCAGTTCCACATCGGCGAGAAACTGCATCTCGACGGTGACCGTCCCGTCCCCCTCGCATGTTTCGCACCGCCCTCCGGGAATGTTGAAGGAAAAACTGCCGGAGTTGAAACCATGCGCCTGGGCTTCCCGAGTCGCCGCAAACACCTCCCGAATGTTGTCAAAGGCTTTGATGTAGGTTACGGGATTGGAACGGGGCGTCCGTCCGATCGGGCTTTGGTCCACCAGGACGGTTTCCGAGATCCACTTGGTGCCGCTTTCAATCCAGCCGGCACCATCGGGCGGGTCGCCGCCGTGGATCGCGGTCTTCAACGCTTCATACAGACACGTATGGACCAGGGTGGATTTGCCGGATCCCGAAACGCCGGTCACGCAGGTCATCAGGCCGATTGGAATCTCCACGTCGACGTTTTTGAGGTTGTGTTGCGAGGCTCCGCGAAGCCGGATGGTTTTCGGGCCGGGCCGCCGACGCTCTTTCGGAAGAGGCACACGGAGCTCACCGCTCAGATATTTACCGGTCAACGATGCCGTGGAGTGGCGAAGCTGTTCCAGTGATCCCTGGAAAACAATCTGTCCGCCGTTCTCGCCCGCACCGGGGCCCAGGTCCAGGACGTGATCCGCGGATCGGATGATCTCGGCATCATGTTCGACGACGAGCACAGTGTTTCCGTTGTCTCTCAGCCGAAGCAGAATTTCAATCAATCGTTGGGCATCTCGAGGATGGAGTCCAATCGAAGGTTCATCGAGCACGTAGAGCGCACCGACCAGAGACGATCCCAGTGACGTTGCGAGTTGGATGCGCTGGGCTTCACCGCCCGACAGTGTGGAGGAGAGCCGGTCAAGCGTCAGATACTGCAATCCGACATCATTTAGAAACTTTAGCCGCGAACGGATTTCCCAGAGGATGCGTTCTGCGATTTCCTGCTGCGTCGTGGTCAGTTCCAGCTTCTCGAAGAATGCCTTGCTCTCGCGGATTGTCATTCGACAAACGTCGCCGATGTTCTTCCCCGCGACAAAAACGCTGCGTGCTTCAGCACGCAGCCGGCTTCCTTTGCAATCAGGGCACACCGTGTATCCGCGGTAACGGCTTAGAAAGACACGAACGTGGAGCTTGTACTTCTTCGTCTCCAGGTAGTTGAAGAAGCCACGCACAGCCTCGAGGACAAACTCCAGCTGTTCGGGATTCAACTCGCGAATAGGAACGTCCAGATTTACGCCTTTGTTCTTCGCGGATTTCTTGAAGTCATTGAGGTAGACGCGGTACCGAGGCTTGGTCCAGGGCTCGATTGCGCCCTGATTGAGTGAAAGACTCCGGTTCGGAATGACGAGGCCGAGATCCAGATCGATCGTGTTCCCGAATCCCTGGCAGCGTGCGCATGCTCCGAACGGGTTGTTGAAAGAGAAGAGTCGAGGCTCCGGAGCTTCATAGCGAATATTGCAGTTCTTGCACTCAAACGCTTCGCTGAACCTGTGGCTTTGGCCGCCGGGAATCTCCAGGAGAACCTCGCCGTTACTTTCACGGAAGCAAATCTCAACGGAATCGATGAGCCTTTGCCGCAAGTCTGCTGATGTTTTCAGACGATCCACCAGGACAAACGCCGACTTCTTGAAGTCCACGTCCAAAAGAGATTCCGGCTGCGAGTATTCGAAAATTTTTCCTCGCTGATAGATGCGAGCAAAACCGCGCCGTTTCAGGTCGCCAAGGTATGAGGCCATCTCGGTTGGGGACATGTCGGGGCGCAGTGGAAACAGAACATAAAAGCGGGTGTCTGCGGGCCATTGAAGGACTGTGTCCGCAATCTCATCGACCGTGTCCCTCCCCACGGGTTGCCCGCACTGATGACAATGGGTGAGTCCCACTCTGGCGAACAGCAACCGCAGATAATCGTAGACCTCCGTAGAAGTGCCGACAGTTGAGCGCGGAGTTCGCGCCGTATTTCGCTGACGTATCGCAATGGCAGGCGCGATTCCAAGAACTTCATCGACTTCGGGTCTTTCGATCCGTTCCAGAAACTGCCGCGCGTAGGCGGAGAGCGATTCGATATACCTGCGCTGTCCTTCCGCGTAGATTGTGTCAAACGCGAGAGAAGATTTACCGGATCCGCTGACTCCGGTCACGATTGTCAGGGCATTGTGGGGGATTTCAAAATCGATGTTCTTCAGATTGTGGACTCGAACGCCACGAACAATGATTCGGTCCTGCTCAGTCAACTTATCCGGCACAATCATAAACAGAGCATTATACCAGTCTGGTTCTCCTCTCTGTCTTGTTAGGCTTATGTCCAATGCGATATAACCCGTGCTTATGCCGCGAATAATCTGCCTTGCAATCTCTGTTCTGGTTGTGTGGGCGATACCCGGCTGGGGGCAGGGATTCCAGCTGCAGGGACGCATCACCACGGACAAGATGGCGGCGGACCTTCAAGTCATCCTGGAGGACCCGAAGGCGAAGAATACGGTCGTTGGCACCGTACAACCCGATAAGGACGGTACCTACCAGTTTCAAGGATTGTCGAAGCGCTCCTACCGGCTCGTAACTGTCATAAACGGTAGAAGACAGGATCGCCGCGACGTCGAGATCCTCTGCAGGCCCAATGCGGTCGTCTCGAAGGACTTCCATTACGGACGTATTCCTTCCACCCTGATGCTCCACTTTCCCGCAGAGGATCCAGACTTTATAGATGTCGCGGAACTGCAGGGAAGCTATCCCAAGGATGTCCTGAAGGATTATGAAAAGGCCTACCAGGACCACATCAACGGGAATGCTGCGCGAGCCGTTGAAAGGCTGGAAGCGATTGTGGCCCGAGCTCCGGAGTTCTATGGGGGCCACGCGCGTCTGGGGGTGGTCTACCAGCAGGAAGGCTGCTTCTTTGACGCGGAGTCGGAATACAGGCAAGCGAGCGTTCTCAGCGGGAGATCGCTCCAGCCCATGGTAAACCTTGCCAGTGTTCAAATCCGTGCTGCGGATCTTGCCAATCAGCGAGACACGATGATTGAGCGCGCCATCGAGACGTTACGAAAGGCTCTCGAACTTAGACCCAACTCCGCTCTCGCACACTGCCTTATGGGCGCCGCCCAGGCCAAGGCGCGGTCGTTCGAGGAGGCCCAGGCAAGCCTGGAACGAGCTTTGGACATTGATGGGAGTCTGGCAGCCGCCCGCCTGCTGCTCGCCGATATTCATCTCCAACAGAAGAATTGGCAGGCGGCGATCGACCATCTGGTGTTGTATCTGGAGGACTTCCCCTTTGCGCGCGACCGCGGCGTGGTCAAGCACATGATCGAGAGCGCCGAACGCAGCGCAAGGGATCTTGAGCGGTAAGTCCACTGGCTCCGAGCAAGCCGGACACGGACGCCGCAGAATTGACAGTCCTCTGTGCACGGGGTATACACGATCAATGCGTTTCGGGTTCTCCACATTTGCCTTCCTCTTGTTGTTCTGTGTAGGAGCTGCACAGGCACAGTGTGTCGTCGAGGGACGGGTTATTGCTCCGGGAGCCGACTACGACCGGTACCATGAAGTTCTCTTACTCGATGAGTTGAGGCTTGTGGGATGGGGGTATACCAACTCCACAGGTGAATACAAAATTCAGGAGCAACCCAGCGGCAGATACTACCTCGTCGTTCGAATAGACGGCTTCAAGGAATACAGGGAACGCGTCGACCTTACGGTGTGCCCGATGCTCTACACCCACGTGGTCTTCATGGATGCCGAGGCGGAGCCGATTCCACAGGTAATTCTCGACTTCACGGGCGAAGTGAACGAAATCGTCGACGTCGCTGAACTGAAACGACGTTTTCCCAGAAAGGCTGTGAGCGAATTTGAGCGTGCTCGCGCCGAGCGGCTCAAGGGTCAGCCTGACGTAGCGCAGAAACGTCTTGAGAAACTTCTCCTGGAGCATACCGATTTTTACGACGCACGGAACGTGCTCGGTTCCATCTATCTCGAAGCGAAGCGATTTCGTGACGCAGAGACGCAGTACAACAAAGCACGCGAACTCCGGCCCAATTCAGCAGCGCCACTGGTCAGTCTGGGAAGTTTGTACGTGCAGGAAGCGGAAGCCAGTATCGCGCCAGAATCTGAGCGCGTCGAGGTGGCATTGCTGGGTGCCGATCTCGGAGTAATTCTTGATGACGCGCGCGCCGTCCTTGACGCGGCAATCAAGATCAAACCCGATGCTTCCTTTGCCTATTACCTCATGGGTATCGTGGAAATGCGTTTCCTCCACTATCAAGCGTCGGAACAGCAATTGCGAAAATCCCTGGAATTAGAATCGAAACTCCGATGGGCTCGCCTTGCTTTGGCGAATCTCTACGTGAAACAGGGAAAACTTCGAGACGCTGTGCTTGAATTCGATGCGTATCTGACGGAATTCAAGAAAATGGCGAACACGCCGGAAGTCGAGCAGGTGCGGGCGAAAGTCGCCGCGCAACTCGCGAGGCAAGTCCAATGAAAGGTCCCGCGCGTTTGGCGATCTTGCTACTGACGGCCACGCTATTCCTTATACCCATCTCTGCGGCGGCGCAGGTTCGTACGCAGCCGGTCACCGCCACGATAAGCGGGCGTGTCATCGTTCCGATGGCGAATTTTCAGGACATCTTCGAGGTTCTTCTCGTCCAGAACCTCGAACAGCCTGTTCAAGCAACTGTGGCAGACAGTCAGGGCCGATACCGATTTACAGGATTGACGCGCGGGACTTACTACGTCGTGGTCAAACTCGACGGGTTTCAGGACGTTCGCCAGCGCGTCGACGTCGCTGGCGACATGACTGTAAACATCATCATGGACTTCCAGGAGGAGCGGACCGTCAAGCCTCCAACGGATTTCTCGGGCGAGGAACTGGGCGTAGTCGATGTTGCCGAACTTTCCCGGACGTATCCTCCCCGTTTGATCGAGGCATTGAAGGCGGTTGAGAAAGATATCCAGGTAACGAACTACGCGAAGGCTCTGCTTGCCCTCGAGGAAATCATCCATGATGCGCCGGATCTCTACCCGGCCCAACGGATCATCGGAATGGTTTATCAGAAGCTGGGCCGATATCGGGACGCGGAGTCAGCATATAAGACAGCCGCAGACCTGCGTCCGACGTCCGCTGCGCCTCTGATTAACCTGGGGAGCTTATACATCGAGGAGGCACAGGCGAATGAGAGCAAGGGCAGCGCCGTCGTTCGCGGAATTCTCAACGAAGCGCTTGCCAGCCTCAACGAGGCGGTCAAGCTCAAACCCGACGCGTCTTTCGCGTACTACCTTCTTGGTGTGACGTATTACAAATCGGCCTTTTACGAAGAAGCGGAAGATCACCTGAAGCATGCCCTGGATCTTGCGCCCGATCTCTTTGATGCGCGTCTGGCACTAGCGAACGTCTATCTGAAAATGCTGGAGTGGTCTAACGTGATAATTCAGTTGGACAGGTATCTTCTGGATAATCCGAAGTCACCGGTTCGCGATCAGGTCCTGGCGATGCGTTCGAAGGTTGTAGCACGGTCCCAGGCCAACCTCCACCGTTAGCGGCTTCAGCCCTGAACGCGCGTCGCGTTTTCGGGAGTGATCTTGAATTCTCTTACCTGACCCTTGGCGCCGAGTTGCCCCATATCTCTTCCGTTAATTTTCATGCTGGCACCTCCGGCATTGCCGAGCGTGACATCAATCGTTCGCTCTGCGGAAAAGCGCCTTGTGGTTCCGGGGGAAATACTTTCGTTCAGGGCAACTGTCCCATCCGTGGAAACTCGTATCCACGTCAATTCCTTCACTTCGACTTCCAGAACCAATGCATGAGCGGCAAATGGAGAAGCGGTGGCCGCTGGTGGTTCCGCAGGATGGTTTGAAGGAGCCGCAACTGCAACGCGACTATCCACGGGGACCGGTTCGATTGTTGTGTATTCAATACTCGCGGGCGCTGCGACAACGGGACTCGGAGATTCCGCCGGCGGAGGCGCCGTCTCCTGAATTGCGTCGGAGGCTGCGGCGTCATTTTGCTGTTGGGTCGAGCCTCGATTGATGAAGTAATACACAACAACCAACACCAGCAAGAGGACGACGATGACGGGATAAAGGTTGCGCTCTGCCTTTTTGGAAGACTCCCGCTCAACGTTGCGAAGGACGTCCAGAGGTTCATCGGATCCGGCAGAGATTCGCGAATATTCCGCTACAGCCTGTTCGGGATCCATTCCCAGATGTGCGGCGTACGCCCTGACAAAGCCCCGATTAAACACGCCGCCGGGCAGCAGATGAAAGTCTTCACTCTCAATGGCCAGAAGGAAGCGTGTGCTGATGCGAGTTTCCGCTGCAATTCTATCCAGTGGCAGACCTGCAGCCTCTCGAGCCTTTCTAAAACTTGCTCCAAAATTGGCCATCGAGTTTCGGACCCTCCCTGGATCCGTAAGTTCCGCAGAATGATATGGAAACGGCTTTCGCTCCGTCAATTGCTTTTGGTAAACGATTCTGGTAGGTTTGCCGCCTCGTGGAAGCGCTTGGAATGGTTGAAACGCGCGGTTTGGTTGGCGCTATCGAAGCTGCGGACGCCATGGTAAAGACCGCGAACGTCGTTCTGATTGGAAAAGAGTACCTGTTGAATGGGTATGTTGCGGTGCTTGTGCGGGGAGATGTCGGATCTGTCAAAGCCGCGACCGAAGCGGGTTCCGCGGCCGCGAAAAGAGTTGGCGAACTGGTGGCCGTGCACGTCATCCCTCGTCCTTACGATGAAACAGAGAGGCTCCTCCAACACTGGAGGGGTGGCCGCAAGCATTCATGAATAAAGATTTAGAGTCGATCCAGGAAGCTCGGGATCTGGCCGAAGCCGCACATTCTGCATTTCAATCGTTCGAACACTTTTCTGAAGATCAGGTCGAAAAGATTCTCGCGGAGATCTCCAGGACCGGCATCGCTCACGCCTCATCACTCGCCAAAGTTGCTGTTGAAGAGACCGGCTACGGAACGATTGAGCACAAGACTCTCAAGAATCTCTTCTGCGCCCGTGACGTGTATAACGCCATCAAGCCGATGAAAACTGTTGGGATTGTCCACGAAGATCCCGAGAAGAAGATCTTCGAGGTCGCGAGTCCGATTGGCGTGATCGCTGCAATCATACCGTCGACCAATCCGACTTCCACGGCGATATACAAGGCACTGATCGCTATCAAAGGGCGTAACGCGATTGTGTTCAGTCCACACCCTTCCGCGACAAAGTGTATTGGCGAAACAAGCCGACTCCTCGCGGAAGCTGCGGAGCGCGCCGGCGCTCCGAAAGGAGTGATCTCGTGCATGAAAGCCTCCACCATAGAGGGCGCGGAAGCCCTCATGAAGCATTCGCGGACCGCGTTGATCCTGGCCACAGGAGGGACGGGTCTGGTCAAAGCTGCCTACAGCGCGGGTAAGCCTGCCTATGGCGTGGGTCCCGGAAACGTTCCGACGTACATCGAAGGCACAGCGGATGTGTCGAAGGCTGTTCGAGACATTCTGACAGGCAAAACGTTCGACAACGGTACGCTCTGTTCTTCCGAACAATCGATCGTTTGCGATGAATCCGTAAAAGACGCGGTTCTGGAGCAGCTTCGTAAACAAGGAGCGTATCTCTGCAACGCTTCAGAGAAGGCACTCCTCGAAAAAACGATTCAAACGCCGCGACGCACGCTAAACACGAAGATTGTGGGCCAGTCTGCAGAGAAAATCGCGCGTATGGCGGGTTTCAGTGTCCCGGCCGGAACGCGCGCTATCGTCGCGCTTGCCGATGGAGTCGGTGTCGAGTTTCCCATATCGATGGAGAAGCTCTCCCCGCTGCTTGCGTTCTACACCGTCAAGGACTGGCGTGAGGGCTGTGCCAAGTGCATTGAGATTCTCTCTTTTGGCGGGTTGGGGCACACGCTGAGCCTGCATACCAAAGACGATCGGATCGTTCGGGAATTCGGATTGAAAAAACCTGCCTTTCGCATTTGTGTGAACACACCGGCGGCGCTGGGAGCAGTCGGGTACACGACGAATCTTTTCCCTGCAATGACGTTGGGCTGTGGAGCCCAGGGCAATAACATCACGTCGGACAATATCTCTCCGCTCCACTTAATAAATTTGAAACGTGTCGCCTACGGTGTTCGCGATGTGGAAGCCCCATCACCTGCCAAGCGTAGTGTGATCGAGCGCGTCGTCGATCAATGGCTCGACCGGAAGCCCGATCCGAAGCCGGCGGCTAAACTCGAAATCCCTGTGACTGCAGCTGCTGCGCCCCTGTCTTCGTTCAAGGATCTCCAACCGCCCTCATCCAAGCCGGTCGCCTTTGTCTGCGAAGAAGATGTGCGGGCGGCAATGGAGTCCAAGGTCCATATCGTTCTGGGCAAAAAGACAATCGTGACCCCTTCCGCCCGCGAGCTCGGCGAGGCAAACGATATCTTTGTGACGGCAGATTAAGAGGGTCTGCCGGTTCAGAACCGCCATTCGCCGGTAAGAGCTTGCGGACGAACGGAGATCCCCATAGATTCCCATGCGAGCTGAATCTTCCGTGAGGTGATGCGTATGAGTGAACAACCGCGGGAAACTCCACAAAACGGACCCCGCAACTTTCAGAGATCTTCCCAAACCTGGAAGCCTGTGCTGATTCTCGGGGCGGTGCTGCTCGTTCTCGCGGTAGTGGCGAACAGCTCCAATACAATCGCCCAGGATGAAAGTGAATCAGGCGGCAGCAGTGACTTTAAGGAAGTCGCTGTGATGGGTGGTGTTCAGCGAAAGAATGTGACCAGTGACTTCCGTGGCGGGGAAGCGACGGCCGTCATGGGTGGGATTGACGTCGATTTGCGTGACGCCGTGATGGAACGTCCGGAGGCTGTGCTGGATGTCTCGACCGTGATGGGTGGCGTCAAAATCCGCGTGCCGGAAACCTGGACCGTCGTCTCCCGCGTAAACACCGTCATGGGTGGCTTCAAAGACGACACACGCCGGCCCCGCGAGGAAGAGCATCGCCTGATCGTAAAAGGGACGATTGTCATGGGTGGCCTCAAGGTTTCGAACTGAAGTTCGCGCCACGCCCCAATGAGTCAGGGACATCGCGCCAGCTCCGCAGACATTTCACAACCGACATTTGGAAGACCGAGTTTTCTCGATGTGAGATGTCCGCTGTCCGCCGCCGCAATGTCCCTGAAAGCTCGTCGGATGGTCGGACGTGAAATTGGGTATCCCTATTTCCCGAACTTGATATACGGCGTCGAACCAATTTGCTCGTAGCGGAGGCCGTCTGCGGGCCGATCGAGCTTGCGGAGATACATGGACCTGGCCTGAGTTCTGCCCGGGCTTCCAGCTACGACTACGCGATCGCCCGCCTTCAGCGTCCCGCTTGTGACTCCGATCTGTGACAATTCCGATCGATTGTCCATTTCCAGCCGCCACAATTGCTTATCTTCACCGCGCACTTCCACCGAGATCGTGACGAACGGGTGCGGATTAACGAACTCAAAACGCGTGACAGTACCTTCAAGTGTGATCTCCCGACTGGTGTCGTAGACGCCGGTCAACGAGTGGTGAGCAGGGGCCTTCTCGACACACAGCGCGAGGGCCAATAAGCCAGCCAGAAACCATCGTTGCATCGTCGTATTGTAGCCTCTCACCTCGGGGGCGACTATGCCCGTATACTGACAGCGATGCATTTGAGGCGAACAGCCCTATACCGGTTGACCCGCATCCTTTCGTGGACCCTTCCCGCCTTGATCCTGGTCTTTGTGGCGATCGCAGGATTGAGCTATCGCAATCGCAGACGGGACGCGACGCCGCCGGCGCCAAAGCCGAAGGAGCTTTCGGGAGAACTGTCCATCAGCAGCAGCGGCGTCAAGTATGTCGTGTCGGACAAGGGCCAGCCTGTCTACGAAGTGATCGCGGACAAGATGCTTGGTTTCAAGGATCATCGAAGCCTGCTTCAGAATGTTGCCGTTACGATCTATGCACAAAAGGCGGGAGATCCGGACAGGCATATCCAGGGTGACGAGTGCACCTACGACGAGGAATCCAAACAAGTCGACTGTAACCGCAAAGTCAGTGTAGAGCTTGAGCCTGGAACAATCGCGCACACCGAACATCTCTACTATGACGCGGCGACAGGCCGGATTTCATCCGATGTCAAAACCGATCTTGACCGTACCGAAGAAATGACCGGACACGCAGGCAAGATGGATTACTTCGTGAACGAAGGGCTCATGCAGCTCTCGGATAATTTCGTGATCAATCTGGCCGAGGGCGGCGGAATGAAAGGAGGCGTTGGTACGTTCCAGTACAAGGAGCACTGGGCCACTGTTGCTCAGGGCGTTGAACTCACTTCGACCAATGGCCGGATCTTCGGTGGGAGCGGTCGTGCCGATTTGCTTCCAGGAACGTACCGCGCGAAGAGAATTACCGTGGAAGGTGGTGCGGCCGCCGAGGCTACCGCATTTACGGTGAACTCCGACTGGCTTCAAGGAGACCTTTCGGATGACGGCAGCATCGAGCATGTCCTGGGCCGAGGCGGTGTTCGCGCTGAACGGAAAGCAACAACGGTTAGTGAGAACGAGCCCTTAACTGGAACTTTGACCGGTTCTGAGGTTGAGGCGTGGCTGGAGAGCAGCACTCTGAAAGCCGTTGAGGCGCGTCAGGGACCGACCTTCACAAGCACGTCCGGGAAACTCGATGCCTCCGAAATCATTCGAATCGAACCGGCCGGGCAACGCGCCGGATCGATCCGAACGAGCGGTAAATCTCTGTTTGAAAGAGATGGGCTGAGCATTGACGGGCAGAACTTTGCGATTGCGGTTAAGGACGATGAGCAGACGTTCGATACTTCCTCCCGTGCGACGCTGAAATCCGCCGGACTGACAACGCATGGAAATATCACCAACGCCCGGTTCGATACCAAGTCTAAGACGCTGGCGTTCCTTCACCAGACGGGCAGCGTCCGGTTTGATGAAGACGAGGGAGGCCGAAGCGGATCTTCGGAAAGTTTGACCGTGCTGAATGCCGGCGATCGTATCCAGTTGGAAGGCGGAAAACCTCAGTTCAAGGACGCTCAAGGCACTCTGGACGCCAGGAAAATCGTGTTTGATCGGAACAACGAGTCCGTCGTTGGGGATGGTTCTGTTCGAATGACAACAGCCGCGAAAGACAAGAAAGCCGCGATTGTCCTGGCGGGCCACGTGGAGGGAACGGAAAATCGAATCGACTACAGACAAAACGTGACGATGATTCCTGGCGACGGGTCCCAGATTGAGGCTGACCACCTGATTGTGTTCCCAAAAGAGAAACGATTTCAGGCCGAAGGCAATGTGAAAACCATCGCGGAGCACACGGTGACAGCAAAATCCATGGAGGCCAATGAATCCGGGAACGCCCACTACACGGGCGACGTTTTCATTCGAGGGGCGTTCCGCGCCCCCAGCTCGGAAAAACAAAAGATGGAGAAAAAGGTCACTCTGGAATTGCGAACGCGTGACCTCGATGTACATTCAAACAACGGGGACGTGGAAACCATCATCGCCAGGGAAGGCGTGGACCTGACCCAGGGAGTTCAAAAGGGTCGGGGTGATCGTCTTGAATACAATGTGAGCACTGGGGATCTTCTGCTGATAGGGACCAGTGCAGCCGAAGCGGAAATTCGCGAGCCTGATAGGTTTCTAAAAGGATGCAGCATTCACCTCAAGCCGGATGGCGGCAAGGAAGTAACGTCTTGCAAAGACAGCAAAACGATTCTGTCGTCGCCGGTACGGAACTAGTCTCCCTACAAACGGTAGGCATATCGAAAGCCTATAAGGGCCGATTCGTCGTTAAGGACGTTGACGTCGAAGTGTCGCAAGGCGAAGTTGTCGGCCTGCTCGGGCCCAATGGCGCGGGAAAAACGACGACGTTCTACATGATCGTCGGCTTGACGCGACCCGATAGCGGACGCGTCATGCTCGGCACGCACAACATTACGAATCTTCCGATGTATCTGCGCGCCCAAAATGGGATCAGCTATTTACCCCAGGAAGCTTCTGTTTTTCGAAAGCTGACCGTTGAGGCCAATATCATGGCTATCCTCGAGACGCTGCCGATTTCCCATAGAGAAAGGCGCGAACGTCTCGAAAGCTTGCTCGATGAATTCGGAATTACGCACGTGCGGAGGAATCTGGCGGACACACTTTCCGGAGGAGAACGAAGGCGCGTGGAAATCGCTAGGTCTCTCGTGATCTCACCGAAATTTATCCTGCTCGACGAGCCTTTTTCAGGAATTGATCCGATTACTGTAATTGAAATTCAAAAGATTATATCGCACTTGAAGTCGAGATCGATCGGCGTTCTCATCACAGACCACAACGTCAGAGAAACCTTGCAGGTCACAGATCGCGCTTATATCATCAACAACGGTTCAATTTTTCGGTCGGGAACACCCAGAGTGTTGGGAAACGACCCCGAAGTTAAACGGGTTTACCTGGGCGAGCGCTTCACTCTGGACTGAGCTGTTGTAAGAAGTTTTAACTATGGCTTTTCTCGAACACAAACTGAACCTCAAGGTTCAGCAAAAACAGGTCCTCACCCCGAGTCTTGTCCAGATGGTGAACCTGCTCGCGCTGAACAAGCTCGAACTCACCGATATGATCCAGCAGGAACTCGTGCAGAATCCCGTGCTGGAAGAGGGCACTGAGATCATTGAAGGGCCCGAGGTGCAACCCGAGACCGTCGAATTGGGCGCCACCCGCAACGGATCCGAGACAACTGCGGCTCCCGCTGACGAAGGCGAAAACTCCTACAACGAGCTGAGTGACCGCGAAAAGACAGTCGAGGAGAACGTGGATGCCAAGGCGCCGGAACCGGAACCCGACGGCGATCCTTACGGAGAGATCGATTTTCAGAGCTTCGATAATTACCTGAATGACGGTGCGTCTCGGCCTCGAGAGACCGAGATTTTTGAGAAGCCTTCATTCGAAAACTTCATCGCAAAAACTCCGACTCTAACCGATCACCTGGAGTGGCAGATCGGACTCACGTACGTCGAAGAACCTGTCCGGCTCGCTTGCCATTCCATCATCGGGAATCTCAACGAGGACGGTTATCTCTACGCCGTTGATGAATCCACACGGGAAGCTCCTATAGCGCTGGAGGAAATTGCAGATTCGGGCGCCCACGCGTTAGAAGATGTCCAGGCAGCTCTTGAAGTAGTGCAGGCGTTCGATCCACCCGGCGTCGCGGCCCGCGATTTACGTGAATGCCTCATGCTTCAACTGCACGTTCTCGGCGAGGACGACTGCTATTCGATGGATATCGTCCGCGACCATCTCAGCAAGGTGCAGGCCCGGCAATACAAGGAGATCGCCAAAGCGATGGGGCTTCAACTCGAGGAGATCATGGAGGCCATCGAAATCGTCAAGGCTCTTGATCCCCGCCCCGGACAGAAATACAACCGTGAGCCCGCCCCTACGATCGAGCCCGATGTTTACATCGTGAAGGTCGGTGGAGAATACCGAGTTGTTGCAAACGAAGATGAAGTCCCACAGTTGAGGCTGAGCACGACATACCGGCAATTGCTTGAACGTGACGCGCTGAACAAAGAAGTAAAGAACTACGTCAAGGACCGGTTCAGGGACGCCGTCCAGCTTCTCAAAAACATCGAACAGCGAAAGCACATCATTATCAAGGTTTGCGAGTCCGTCGTTCGGCGCCAGACCGAGTTCCTCGACAAAGGCATCGACTGCCTGAAGCCGATGATGATCAAGGACGTCGCGGAAGAAATCGGCGTTCACCCCTCCACCGTGAGTCGCGCCGTGGCCAACAAGTTTGCGCACACGGCACAAGGGGTATTCGAGTTGAGGTATTTCTTCTCCGAAGCCGTGAACGGTCCAATGGGAAGCGATACGTCGCTGCTGATCGTCAAACGCAAAGTGAAGAAGTACATCGAAATGGAAGATCTCAAGGCACCCCTGACCGATGAGAAAATCGCTCAGATGCTCAAGGACAACGACGGCATCAACGTCACCCGCCGCAGTATCACGAAGTACCGAGAGGACATGAAGATTCCCAGCACGCATCAGCGCCGACGCAGAGACTGAGGAGCCTACATATGAAAGTCGATATTACTGGACGGCACATCGAAATTACGGAACCGTTGCGGAAGTTTGCGACTGATCGGGTTGAAAAAATGCATGGTGTAGTTGGCGGGATCATGGAAGTCCATTTCGTTCTGACGGTCGAAAAGCATCAGCGCCATATCGCTGAGGCAAACGTCAAGACCCAGCATGATTTCCTTCACGTGCAGGAAGTGTCCACCGACATGTATACATCCATTGCTTCCGCGATGGACAAGCTTGAAAAACAGATTCTCCGGTCGAAAGAAAAGACTATTACCAGAAAGCGTCACGGCGGTGACAGGGAGACCGTAGAACCCGAAGCGTGAAGCCGTTTTCCTTCGTCATCATCACTGGTCTCAGCGGTTCCGGAAAGGGCACCTTTCTCCGGGCGCTCGAAGATCGTGGTTACTTCTGTGTCGACAACCTACCCGTTGGACTCCTAAGCAAGTTTTACGAACTGAGCCTCAAGTCTGAAGAGCAGGCTACGAAAGTGGCCATGGTGATCGACGTTCGCGAGGGCGGGAGCCTCCAGAAACTACCTTCAATTTACCTGGATCTGAAGAAGGAAGAAGGTGCGAATGTTTCTCTGTGGTTCCTCGAAGCCTCCGACGGGGCTTTGATGCGGCGCTTCAGCGAAACCCGGAGGCCTCATCCGCTGCACCCGGATCGTCCTGTCGGTGATTCCATTGCGCTTGAACGGGAACTCCTGGCTCCTATTCGTGATATCGCCGATCACATCCTGGACACTTCGGCGCTGACCATTCATGAATTGCGTAAGCATGCGCACTCCGTGATCGGTGACCGCGAAGCGCGCATGCTGATTCTCCTCGTGAGTTTCGGTTTCAAGTTCGGAGTACCCAGTGGAGCAGATCTGGTCTTTGATGTTCGTTTTCTGCCAAATCCCCACTTTGAGCCCCACCTGAAAGCTCAATCCGGCAGCGATCCCGCTGTCGTAGAATTCATGAATTCCAAGCCGGAAACGCCGGAGTTTCTGGACCGACTGACAGGATTTCTGGATTACCTGATGCCTCAGTACGAAAAAGAGGGAAAGTCCTACGTCACTGTCGCCATTGGATGCACAGGCGGCCGTCACCGGTCCGTATTCCTCGCTGATGCGCTCGGCCGGCACTTCGGATCCGCTGGCTATCGGGTGCGGGTGAATCATCGGGATTTTGAGAAAAGCTGAGGGCTTGCCACCCCCCGGGTGGCTCGCTACGCTTCGCTCACCCGGGGCTAAATTCCTTCACGCCTCCGGCGTGCAAACCAGCAGCTGGACACTAGGGAATGACTTTCAGGTCCACGAATTCGGAACCTTCAGGCGCGATCTCCACGGCAACGCCCAGGTTTTCATAGCGCCCCAGGAAGTCTGGATCCGTCCACGCACCTTCCGGAGGGCTATCCCATGCGAAAGCCTTGTACCGTCCCGGTGGAACATCCATCTGAAATCGGCCAGTGGTTGAAGACGACGTAACGATGTAGCGTTCCCGCCGATGTCGGGCTTCAGGAACGAGAACGACACGGGCCGCGCCAAAGTCCCTGCCTTTGTCGTCGCGAACTCGGCCGTCAAGTCTTCCAATATCGGTGCCCAGGACGATTTCCAGCATTCCTTGTCCAGCGTCAGGAACTGCAAGGCCCTGCTGGAGCACATCGCGCGCACCCAGCCGGACAGACTTAACGTAGGCTCGAGGGACCGGGGAAACGTGAACGCGGTAATCCCAGGGAGGAACACTTAAGAGGGTGAACGTTCCGTCCGCTGCAACGCGTGCACCTACGGAGGGTGTCCCAACCTTAGACGCAGGCAAGACACGGTCAACCGGGCCGCTCCATTGCGCCAAGAGGCTGACAGCCAGCGAGGATAGATTTCCCGCCTCGGCCCTTTCTCCATCGACGGTCATGCGTCCTGCGATGTCGGTTCCCGGCGCTACCGAAAGATCGAGGGCTGTCGTTTCTCCGGCTTTTACCTCCACAGTCGTTCGCCCGGCTAACGGCGGGTTCTGCCCTGTCGTCGTTGCATTCAGGAGGTACTTCCCCGGCTGGACGCCTCGAAAATCGAACGTTCCATCTGAAGAGTCGTAGAAACGGGACCAATTGGAATCGGGACTACTCTCTACCGGAAAGAGGCTGACACGAAACACGGATACTCCCCGCGCAACCGCTCCAAATGTAATCTTTCCTCGCAAACGACCGGTCCGCGTTTTCGCCACTGTGACGTTCACGTTATCCAGCCTTTGCCCCTCTTCCAGCACGAGCACTTTCGCAGATTCGATCGAAGTGCCAGGGTAATAGACCAACGGGTATCCCTCTGGCTCTCTCGAGACCGGCGAGCGGCTGTTCAGGCTTGTCTGATCGAAATACGCGGGATTGTTGAACAACGCATCGACGTCGCTGTCGTTTTGCGGACTCACGCGAAGGTAATACGACCCCGCATCAAGATCCCCGAATACATACTCTCCACGGGAGTTCGCCTGTGTGGCTGCCGTTCTCTGCAGTTCGCGTCGCCCGCCTACATACACCGGCGTCATCAGCGACACTCTTGCCCCGGCGAGGCCTTTCCCCCCCGCATCCAGAATCCTTCCTGTTAGCCGGCTTACGGACTGTGCCGTAATCACGAGATCGGCCAGATGCTGGCCCGGCTCCAAGGTAAGGGACTTCCAAGGATCGCTCAGTGCCTTCTGCCCGTAGGCGGTCGGCCTCAAGCCAGTTCCGCGCACCACAAGCTGATATCCAATGCCCGCGGGGAGATTCCTGAAAGAAAACCGGCCATTCCGAACCGGCGTTTGCTGAGAAACCACACGGCCGCCCTCAATCCTCGTAAGTTCGACATTGGCGGACTCCACAGGTCTGCCGGTGGAAACATAGACCACCGTGCCGTCAATTGTTGCCGGCGCCTGAGGCAGCAGTAGTGCTGCAAATACGATGGAGAGTCTTTTCATAGTGTCGGTGTAGGCTATTCTATACTTCCAAACACGACATGCGCATCCATCTCACTATCGTGAGCCTTTTCGCGATTGCCGCGGGCACCCTGCTCGCACAAGATCAGTTTCGATTGACCGTGGATGTGAACCTGGTAACTGTGGGTGTCGAAGTGACGGATTCCAACGACCGTCCGGTGACGAATCTCAAAATCGACGATTTCCAAATCTATGAAGATGGCGTCCCTCAAGTGATCCGAAGTTTCGACGCCGTAGAAGCGCCGTACAGCATTCTCCTGTTATTCGATTGCAGCTCCAGCACAGAACCCAACTGGCCCTTTCTGTTCGAAGCAATGAACCGCTTTACCCGGACCCTTCGTCCGCAGGACCGCATCGCTGTAGCTCAATTCGGAAGTGGCTTCAAGATGTTGCAGAAGTGGCTTGTGAGATCAGAGGCTGCGGTCACAGTCAATATCCAGGTCGGTGATGCGTCATGTTCGGGCACCGACTTTTATGGTGCTGTAAGGCGTGCCCTGGAGGAGCTCGAAGTAGTGAAAGGCCGAAGGGGTATCATCATTCTTACTGACGGCGCACATCAGCAGATTCCGTACAAGAGCGGACGATCCGCGGATGCCCTGCCGGGCGCGTCACGCTACGTCGACGCAGTAGACGATTCGGATTTTCAGAAGGTTTTGCGGAGCGCTTCTCGGAGCGCGACCATTCTCTACTTTGTCGCCATCGATACCGACCTCAATCCCGACGCAGGCCGTAGCGGGACCACCGTCGGAGTCGGCATGTTCAATCCCGAAGAAATCTTCAACAAGCAGCAGATCCGCGCCCGCATCGAGCAGTTAGCATCCGCGACCGGGGGCCGCACGGTCTATCCCGACAGGCCTGAAGACGTCGTCCGCCTGTACGAGCAGATGGCGAAAGAACTCGGATCCCTGTACAGTCTGGGCTACGCTCCGGCTACTGCTGCCAATGCCCCGCCAAAGGACGGAGCTTTCCACAAAATCGAGGTGCGCCTGCGCGACAAATCTCTGCGCCTGCGCCAGTCTCGAGATGGCTACTCCGCGCGATAAATAGATACGCCTCGCCCTTGAACCCTCTTCCACGAAGGTGATACAAGAGCCCACGAATCTTTCGGGAGAATTGCATATGGTATGTCAGACGAAGGCAATCCTGATTGCCACCTTTCCATTGCTGCTGTTCCTGGCCGGTTGCGGGAGCCCTCAAGGCGCTCCAGCGGTCTCTTCACCAGCATCACGAATCGCGGAGCGCACCAAAGAGGAGAGCGCCGCGTTGGGTCGGCAGCACAAGACCGCATCGGACCTTTATCTGGCGTTGCGCGAGGAAGCAAAGGGAGGACAGCCTCTCACTGCGACGACCATTCCCGATTGGAGCGGAGTTTATTCGCGACCGCCCAAGAACGGTTTCACATTCGATCCGGACCAGGAACCAGGGACGCCGCCTTCAGCGAAACTCACTCCAGAGTTTCAGGCCAAGCTTCAAAAAAGGCTCGAAGACCTGAAGAAGGGAATCGAGTGGGATCCGATCTCCACATGTTCGCCGCCCGGGCATCCCCGCTGGCTCACGGAGCCGTTCACGAGGGAATTTGTTGTCACGCCCAAACAGACATGGCTCATCAATGAAATGGTCAACGACATCCGGCGCATTTACACCGATGGCCGCGAGCATGTGCCGGAAGCCGACCGGTATCCTATTCCGGATGGAGACTCCATTGGCTTCTGGGACGGACCAAAACTCGTCATTCACACGAATATGCTCCAGGGCGGCATCTATCAGCGTGGCAATCCAGACTATACGGACCAGGTGGAAACTGTTGAAATCTGGCAGAAGTCTGACGAGAACACGATGAGCGTCGACGTCTGGGTCTATGATCCGCCCGCTCTGGCCGAGCCGTGGTATGTGAAACAAACCTACGGAAAATTGAGCGATAAGGATCTACGCGTTCGCTACTGGAATTGCGGCGAGAACCCCAACAACAGCGTCTATCAGAACAAAGAAGGAACGACCGAGTTCCGGAATCTCGATTTTTCAGGAAAAGGTAAGCCATGAAAAGACTAATCATTCTTGTCATCACCTTCGGTATTTTCATCACAACCGCACCGCTCATTGCGCATCACTCTGCGACGATGTTTGATCAGAGCAGGACCATCACCGTTGAAGGCGTCGTCAAGGAATGGCAATTGACCAACCCTCATTCATGGTTGCTCGTTGAAGTTACCGAAAAAGGCGGCAAAAAGGTCGTATGGGGATTCGAAGCGGAAGGGCCGAGCACCTTGCAGCGCGCAGGCATCAAGCCCAGCGATCTAAAAGTAGGCACGAAAGTTAAGATCACCGGCAATCCCATGCGAGACGGTACCCCGGCGGCCATTTGGGTGAATGCGGTCCGCGAAGACGGGAAGAAACTGGATCCACGCGCGGGTTTCGCGGTGAAGTAGGTTTGCCTGGGAACGTCACACTTGACCCATCCTCACCCCGGAGGGGTGACAGGAGATTAGCCGGAGGTGAGCGAGCGCGAGCGAGCCACCTCCGGTTGACAATAGCGAGAAGTCCCGGCACCCCATTCGGGGTGCCAGGAAAGGAATGCTAGGAATGCCCGGTTCCCGGGGGTTGCGCGCTTCGCGCTTACCCCCGGCTAATCCCCTTCACCCCTCCGGGGGGATTAAGCCGCCTAATCCCTATAATCCGCGTATCCGCGGTAGAATCTTGACCATGATTGGCGGCCTTATTGTCACCCACGGCAGACTTGCGATTGAGCTCCTGAATGCAGCGGAAATGATCGTGGGTGAAATTCATGGTGTTACAGCCGTCTCCCTCGGCTGGCACGACGACGTGGATACCGCTGCAACCATGATTCGCAATGCCATGGAGCGGGTTCGCACTCCCGATGGCGTTCTGATTCTTACAGATATGTTTGGGGGGACACCCACGAACATCGCTTCAACTTTCCTCGGGCAGGAGAATGTCGAGGTTGTCACGGGTGTAAATCTCCCCATGCTGATCAAACTCGCTCAGGCGCAGGGAGAACAATCGCAGGACCTCGCCAGCGTCGCGCGCGCGGTACGAGAAACCGGGCAGAGCAGCATCTACCGGGCCAGCGAGCTTCTGGCGCCGAAGAATCCCGCATGACGGAGCGCGAAGTCATTGTCGGGCATCGACTCGGACTTCATGCTCGCGCTGCTGCACGCGTGGTGCAGTTGTCCAGCCAGTACCAGAGCATGATTTCACTGTCGCGTCGTGACGACGGCAAGAGTGTCGAGGCGGATGCCCGCAGTATTCTCAGCATCCTTTTGCTGGCCGCGGCCCACGGGTCAGCTCTTATCGTCCGGGCCGACGGAGCCGACGAGAGTGATGCCGTCAATTCCATTTGCGAGTATCTGAAGGGATGAGCGAAGAGCGCATCATTCGAGGCGTGATGGCATCGTCGGGTGTGGCCATCGGTCGTGCAATTCGATCATTCGATTCACAGCAGATTTCCTACAACTTTCATATTCCCCATGCCGCAACCGCAAAGGAGATTGCGCGGTTCCGGGATTCGATAGACAAGTCGCGCAAACAGCTCGAGCGCATGCAGTCCGAGTTGAGGCAGAGTCGCATTCCGGAATCCTCGTTTCTCGTCGATGCTCATTTGCTGATCCTTCAAGACAAACTGTTTGTCGATCGCATCGTCGAGACGATTCAGGAAAAATCCGTCAACGCCGAGTGGGCGATCCAACAGGTCAGCGGGGAGCTTTTCGAGGCGTACGATCGCCTGCAGGACGATTATCTGCGCGAACGCAGGGGCGACCTCGAAGACATCGTGCGGCGCTTGTTGCATAACCTCCGTGCGAAATCCACATCGGCGTTGCCTGCTCTCCCCTATGACGCAATCCTCGTCGGTAAGTCGATTTCGCCATCCACGCTGTTCGAATTGCGGGCCAGTCGTGTTGCAGGCCTCGTGACGGAAACCGGAAGTCCGCTCTCCCACACCGCGATCGTTGCCCGATCGCTCGAATTGCCCGCCGTCATGGGTATTCATGACCTTTCCTGCATCTCTTCGGGGGACCTGCTGATCGTGAACGGAGCGCGAGGCTTTGTGATCTGCAATCCCGACCCTTCGACCTTGCGCGAATATCGGCAGAAATCGCGCCAGCAGCGAAGTACGCAGACAGTGGCGGCGCGAGGTGTCCCCGCGACGACACAGGATGGAATTCGGATTTCGCTCGGCACCAATATCAATTTCTCGGAAGAAGCGCAGGCGGCCGTTGACAGTGGAACCGAGTTTATCGGTCTATATCGGACGGAATTCGACTTTTTCAAAGAGGGCGAGAGACCTTCCGAAGATGAATTGAGCGCGCAATACGCTCGCGTGTTGAAGACCGTCCGTCCGTCACCGGTGACTTTCCGAACTATCGACGTCGGCAACGACTGGAACAACCGCGAGAGCTCGGGATCTACGCTCGCCAGCCGGGGGCTTCGGTTCAGTCTTGAGAATCCCGATGTATTCCGGCTTCAGATCCGCGCGTTGTTGCGCGCGTCTCGAAGCGGGCAAATGCGCATTCTGCTTCCGTTCGTTTCCACGATCGATGACCTTGATGCGGCCCTGGAAATCATCAACGGTGTGAAGCGGGATCTGGCCCGGCCCAAGACCTCAACAGTCAGGGATGTTCCCATCGGCGTGATGATTGAAACGCCGGCGGCCGCACAAACATGCGATCTGATGGCGTCGCGTGTGGACTTCTTCTGTCTCGGCACAAATGATCTCATCCAGTATTACCTGGTGGTAGACCGCTCCGACCAGTCCGTCGCGCATCTCTACAATCCATTTCACCCTGCGATCCTTCGTTGTCTTCATCAGGTGTACACTCTCCTGCAGTATTCCGGCCGTCCCATCACTGTTTGCGGTGAGATGGCTGCCGATCCGGCGGCTGCTGCAATTCTGCTCGGATTAGGTTTTACGTCTCTATCCGTCAGTCTCGCCGCATATCCGAGAATGAAGGAGACGATCGGTTCTCTCGACGTCGGGAAACTTCACGAACTCGCCGGAGAGATCATGAAGATGGACAGTCCCAAGGCCGTCGAAGATCGAGTCCGTGCCACGATTTCATGAGCGAGAATGAAAACAGACTCCTGACTTACATCCGGCATCACCACTGGGCCTTGTGGCTGGCCCTGCCGCTGGCAGCGGTGATCGGCCTCATGGAGGCCCTCACGCCTTTCCTCCTGGGCGGTGTGGTGGACACGTGGCTTGGCGGCAACGGTATTACCGGGTCGGCATCGTTCATGGGGATGTCGCTCGACCTGGCCTATCTTGGCGGAAAGACCCTGCTCATTCTTCTGATTGGAACGACAATCGTGAAAACCGTGGCCGAGTATGGATCAGCTTCGGCATCGGCCTGGCTGGGTCAGGCCGTGGTTCGCGATCTTAGGAATGATGTCTTCGGACGCATTCTTCGGCAGCCGCTGCAGTTCTTTCTTCAGAGCTCCACCGGTGAATTGATTTCACGAGTTTCCACGGATATCGAAAGAGTGCAGACGGCAAGTTCCGAAACTCTTGCGGAATTGCTGAAGCAGGCCGCAATCCTGATTTCTCTTACGATCGCGATTTTTGTAATTGATTGGAAGCTCGCATTGGCCTCGCTGGTCCTTATACCGCTGGTCTTCTATCCCACGGTGTGGTTCGGGAAAAGACTGCGGTCGCTCAGCCGGTCCAATCAGCAGGAACTGGGCGAGATGGCGAACGTCGTGAACGAGGCGTTTTCGGGTAACCGAATCGTCAAAGCGTTTCTCATGGAGGATACGGAGAAGCGGCGTTTCGAGGACATCACCCAGCGGCTGTTTCGAATCAATCTCCGGCAGAAGATGACCCACGCGCTTTCTTCACCGCTGATGGAGACGCTGGGCATTTTCGTCATCGCAGGTTTTATTGTTTACGCCAACGAAAGGCAGATGAAGTCTGGATTGCTCATGGGCTTCATTCTGTCCCTCGTAAAACTCTACGATGGCGTGCGACGGCTGAGCGGCATCAGTAATTCCTTCCAGCAGGCGAAAGGGGCTTCGTCCCGGATCTTTGAGATTCTGGAATTGCCGACGGAGCCGGATACCGGATCCGTCAAATTACCGGGTTTCGCGCGGTCGATCGAGTTTCGGGACGTTGCATTTCAATACGAACACGGACTCCCAGTTCTCCACGACATCGACTTTGAGGTCCAAAAGGGTGAAGTTGTCACGATCGTTGGCGCGAGCGGCTCGGGCAAGTCGACACTGGTCAACCTCGTGCCCCGATTTTTCGATGTTTCGTCAGGCAGTATTCGAATCGATGGCACAGACGTGCGAGACTGCACGCTGAAATCCCTGCGAGATCAAATTGCCGTGGTGACGCAGGACGTCATTCTTTTCGATGACACGATCTGGGGAAACATTGCTTACGGGAATCCCGGTGCGTCTCGCGAACGCGTTCATGCCGCAGCCAGAGCGGCGCTGGTAGACGAGTTTGTTTCCGTGCTGCCCCAGGAATACAACACGCGGATTGGTGAGCGGGGACTGCGGCTCTCGGGAGGCGAACGCCAGCGCATTTCGATCGCGCGGGCGATCCTGAAAGACTCGCCGATCCTGATTCTTGACGAGGCCACATCGTCCCTCGATTCCGAATCCGAGGTTTACGTTCAGCGCGCGTTGCAGAACCTGATGAAAGGTCGGACGACGATCGTCATTGCCCATCGCTTATCGACGATTCGACATGCGGACAAAATCGTGGTGCTCGATGACGGCAGGGTGGAGGAAATTGGTCGTCATGAGGAACTGGTCGCGCGCCGCGGCGTTTACTGGAAGCTGCACAACGTTCAGGAGACCGGAGCGGTAAAGCGATGAGTACGGGCCCTCTTCACGACTGGTGCGAATCAGGCTCCTCGCACCCCTGCCGGGGTGCGGATTTGTTATGGTCGCCGACCCGGGGTGGCTCGCTATCGCTCGCACACACCCGGGCTACCATCCTCGCACGCCTCCGGCGTGCAAGAGGCCAGCCCGGAGGGCTGGCAGGAGATTAGCCCCGGGTGGAGCGCAAGCGACGCCCGGGGTGTTCGTTCAGCGCCAACCGCACCCCGGAGGGGTGCAAGGATTGGAGAGGAGTGCTCCGGGAGAAGGTCGCGCGACAG
>Ga0111538_10001849_pt1 | contig 29669 bp, 24 predicted proteins | sample SoiMethybrSBSTD1_FD_79669 | JGI IMG/M metagenome (GOLD analysis project Ga0111538, IMG submission 79669) | Bulk soil microbial communities from a Populus tree surrounding site in Tennessee, USA - Soil MetaG P. TD hybrid SBSTD1 (version 2)... | ecosystem: Environmental > Terrestrial > Soil >... | reverse complement strand
TTTTTGTGGCTAAACTTCAAAAGGGTGGCGCTCGCGGAGAGAGTCGAGCACGCGAAATGTAGTGCGACTGGTCGCCGCCAACTCATCAAGACTGATCGGTGCTGGACCACCTTCAATCAAGCTGGCGCACGCCTTTAGCACTTGTGCCTGCTGCCCTTTATCCTGCGCCTTCAAAGTCACCTGCTCTTCGCGTCCGTCTTTGTAAAGTGTCGCGCGTCGATAATCATCGAGCACGAAAACCCGTCCTGCTCCGAAGATCTCGACACGCTCCTTTGCAAGTCCCTTATCGCCTTCGCTCAGGTACGCAATGCTTCCATTCGAGCCGTCCGCGAATCGCAAAGTTATAAAAACAGAATCAGCATCGACGACCTTGCCTGACTTCGCACTGATCGATTCTGCAAACACAGACACCGGCAAAGCACCCGTCAGATACTGCATCAAGTCGACGAAGTGACAGACTTCGCCAACGATTCGGCCGCCGCCTTCCTCAGCATTCTGCGTCCAATGTTCCTTCGGAATTCGACCAGCGTTCACGCGATAAAGTATCGAAAGCGGAGTTTCACGCCCGCTGAAGAACTCTTTTGCACGCTGTGCGAGCGGCGAGAAACGACGATTGAATCCGACCATCAATTTAGTAGATGAGCCCGCGGCCACTTCCAATACTGATTCGAGTTGCTGGTCGTTTAGCGCCAACGGTTTCTCAACGAAGACGTGCTTGTTTCGTTCGAGCGCCGCACGTGCGAGCTGAGCGTGTGTGTCGTGCCGCGTCCCGATAACGACCAGATTGACGTTCGCGTCGTCGAGCACTTCATCAGCGCTCGAAACCGCGTACGCAAACCCAAACCTCTTCCCAACGTCATGCGCTGAGATTCCTGTCGCCGTAGCGATCGAGCGAAACTCAACTCCTTCGCTCTTGAAATGCGGCAACAACATCGCCGGCACATATCCACCCGCGCCAATTACTCCAACGACTATCGACTTCTCCGACTTCCGAACCGGCGCCGCCGCTCCCAGCGAAATCTTCCGCAGAACTGCTGCTTCCGGATCGTAATTGAGTACGACACCGAGATTCGGCTCCTGCAAATCTCCGGAAATTAACTGGTACGCGCGATCCGCTTCAGTAATCGGAAAACGATGCGTCGTCAGTCGCTCGACGTTAACTCGCCCACCGCCAACAAGCGCGAGAAAACTCTCGATATTTCGCTTCTCGGTCCAGCGCACGTATGGAAGCGGATAGTCCTGGCCTCTCTCTTCATACTCAGGATCGTAGCGGCCTGGTCCATACGACATGGAAATGATTAATTTGAGCTCGCGACTGAAAAACGGTGCTCGTGGAATGTCCATCCCAGTCATCCCGACGATGATTACTCGCCCTTTCAAACGTGAGACACGCGCCGCCAATTCAACCGGCTGATTAGAATCAGTGGCGGCGGTGATCAGAACTGCATCAGCACCGTAACCACGCGTCCACTCGTCGATCTCTTTTGCTGCTTCATCGTTTGAGACGATCGCCTTGTCCGCACCGAGTTCCAACGCTAACGAAACGCGCGACTGGTCCAGATCGAGCCCAAACACGCGACAGCCGTTTGCCTTCAGAAGCTGCACCGTAAGCTGTCCGACTAAACCGAGGCCAATCACGACCACCGACTCGCCGAGTGTTGGTTCAGCCAATCGAACTCCCTGCAAAGCAATCGCTCCGAGCGTGCCGTAAGCGCCGGACTCGAAACTCACATTCTCCGGTAGATGAACACAGAGATTTTTCGGCACCGACAATACTTCTGCGTGCGAGGCAAACCCGACGCCTGCACAGCACACCCGATCGCCAACCTGAAACTCGGTCACGTCTTCCGCAACAGCCGCGACAACGCCAGCCGCGCTGTAACCGAGCGCCTGTGACGCAGCCATCTTGTCGCGCACCGACGCAAACGTGTTCAGCAGTCCTTCGTTCTTAACTTTCGCGACGACCGCCTTGACCAGATCCGGTCGCTGCCGTGCCTCCTGGACCAATCCTTTGCTCACCAGCTCAACCGCCGCACGCTCAGTCCCAGCGCTGATCAAAGAAGCAACCGTCCGCACCAACACACGCCCTCGCTGCAACGCCGGCACCGGGACCTCGCCGACAAAGGGTCTGCCCGTCTTCCTATTCTGCAAAACCTGCTTCATGAATCAGATCTGCGTTCATCCGCGTTCATCCGCGGCTTAATCTCTTTTTCGAGTAGAACTTTCTCAATCAAATCACTCACCCACTCCGCGCGCGCGTCCCAGGTGCCGGAGGCCACGGCCGCCTGGCGCGCTGCTGCCGCCGCGGGGTCGTTGTCGTGTAATGCCTCCTGAACCAAACGGAAGAAATCATCTCGCGTGCGAGCAATCCTCAACACGTCGCGCATCGGCTCGTATTCCGGCAACGGTGAGATGACCACCGGCTTGCCAGTCGCGAGATATTCACGCACCTTGATCGCAGAACCATAACTCGTAAAAGACTGCTCAGTTTCCCACGGCAGCACACAAACGTCGAATCCCGCAGCGTACGACGGCAGTTCCGCATAAGCGACAGGCGGCAGAAAATGCGTGTTCGACAAGTTTTCGATCTCTAACCCGCGTGACTTGTTTCCGATAAACACCCACTGCCATTCCGGTCGTTCGCGAGCAGCGCGCTTGATCAGTTCCTGATCGACCAGCCACGGCTCTATCGCGCCAAAGTATCCCAGGCGCGGCCGCGGGATCTTTGCGATCTCTGGAGCGACTTCGACCGCACCCTCGCCGACGCGGCGCCAGTGATCGTAATCAACTCCCTGCTCCAGCAAATGCGAACGTTCCCATCCACGCGACGCTTCGACAAACAGTTTACGACCCGAATAGAAGATCAGATCGGCGGCGTCAATGGCTCGTTCATGAAGCCCGCGGATCAAAGCAGGATCGGTAGCATGATCCATCGTGTTCGCATCATACTTGTCTGACACCTGATAGACCACTACCGATTCGTCAAGCGTGCCAATCATGTCAGCAGCAGTGGGAATAGCAATCCAGAGGATCGGTTTCGTGAGGCCGCGACTCCGGGCCAGTCGCTTGATCTGAGTTCCGATCAAACGTCGATTGATCGAACGTGCCGCTGCAGTCCCGAAAAAAGGCAAACTCGCCGGCGATATCACCGTGATGCCTTCGGCGGTTTGACGCGCCAGTTTTGAATAGCTTCCGAGTTTACGTTTGATTCGCGGCAACAGGTCTTTATGACCAAGACTGGGCAGGCCCATCGAGATCGAGTTGACGAAGATCACCTTGTTTCCGGCACTCGCGAACTTGCGCATCAGGTGAGCTTTGGAGTGCGGGTGGTGATACCACCAGTCTTCGCCACCAAAACAGATAATCGAACGGTTAACCAGCATGCTTTTACAGGATTTACAAGATTTTTCAGAAGTAACAGGATTTATCTGGCCCATCCTGAAACATCTTGTTAATCCTGTCTAAGACTTTACTCTCGCCACACACAACCCCGACACACCAAAGGGCAAATTCATTCGCTTCAGAAACCAACTCTCCGCACCAAACACACTCCCCAAAACTCCATTCAACGCGCTCACATTGATATTGTTCTCGGAGTCTGCCTTGACTCCGGTCAATCGCATCAACTGTCGCATCAACAGTATCGGTATGAAGAAAGTGATGTTCGCATACGTGGTGCGTTCGATCTCGAAACCCGCTTGTTCGAGCACCCGCTGCAGTTCCGGTAGACGATAGCGTCGCCGGTGATTACTTACATCATCCTGCAAACCCCAGAGAAACATGAACGTGGGCACAAACAACAACACTCGCCCACCGGGACGTAACACGCGTCGCATCTCACGAAGCCCTGCGAGATCATCATCTATATGTTCAACCACATCGAACGCCGTCACCAGATCAAACGCGCCGTCTTCATACGGAAGCTCTTCAGCCGCGCCAAGCCTGACCTTGTCGAGTCCGCGCTCGCGACAAAAGGCAAGCGCATCCTCTGAAACATCCACGCCTTCCGCGTCGCCATAATTCGACAGCATCAGCAGGTTTGCGCCCGTACCACAACCCACGTCGAGTATTCTCGGCCGCCGATCTTTGACTTGTCGACAAATCTTTTCTACGAAGTCGGCGAGGATCTTGCGGCGCCCGGTATACCACCAGTGCGACTGCTCGACGCGGAACATGATTGGATAAGTGTGTTCCTTCATCCTCTTTGACCACGGATAACGCCGATTAAATAATCGATGCCCACGGATGCAAATACAATTAACAACCCGTGCATAGGTAGGACGTAACGGATCTCCGTATGCGCGGCTGTTCCCGGTCCCAGATAGTAAAGTATGGTCGCCAGCATCAGGAAAGTCAGACGCCAATCGGTTCGCGTGGCAACATAAAGTCCGAGTGCTACGAGCGGCAGAAAAAGATACCGGACGACACTTTGAATCATTCCCAACACGTTCACACCCAACGCCAGCACGCCGTGCTGCCAGCGGTCCGGCAAACACTTCTCGCTGGTGACGTTAATGCCGCTCACGCCCGTGTAAGGCACCGGATCGCCTGCGACTTTCAGCATGCCCCACATGCGGCCAACCATCACGCCGAGATACCAGATCGGGTACTGCCGGATGAAAGTAAGGGATTCGCGTGTCCTTTCCTTGTCGCGTCGAATTCCATCCGGAAATTGAATTTCGACGGTCATGTCTCCAGGCCTGCCCATCCGCGCGCGTTCAATTTCGAGCATCTTGTCGTCGCCCAAAAGAAAGCCGTGTTGCCGGCCGAGTTCAGTTTCGCCCAAACCCTCCCAGAGATTTACGCCAATTGTGCCTCCCGTTGGAGTGAAGTCGGGGAAGACGACGTAATTGCGGATCACGATTGGTGCAATCACCACGACTGTTCCAACCAACACGGCTGCGCCCAGTTTCAATTTCAGTAACCACTTGCCTTGGACCAGCACAAAAATAGCAATGGCCCAAAACAAGCAGAGGTACAGGGGATTCACTCGCAGCCAGCATGCAATTCCCAGCGCGACTCCTGCTGCCAGTGCCAGCCAAACGTCCTTGCGTCGCAGCGCGAGCACCAATAACCAGTTTCCGCCCAATACAAACCATGTAGCAGGCACGTCTGCCGAAGGATACGCAGCGTAAAGCGCAAACAGTGCTGATAGCCCGACTAGAAAACCACTCGCGATTGCAGCGCGCCAGCCGAATGCAGTGAAAGCAATGCCGCAAATCAACAGTGGCGAAAGAAGCAGATCCAGGAACCACAGGACAATTTGTGTGGAGTGAGCCGACGCTTCTCCCGTAACTCTGTAGATCAAGACAACAAGGGCAGGAAAAGCCGGAGGATACTGCGCGAGGTCTGTACGCGCAGGATCGTCAATCCAAAAGAGTCGCTGACGTCCATCGAGAATATCGCGCGCCTGTCGATCAAACTTCGCATACGATCCGACTTGAAACCACGCCGGATCATTGAGATGCGCACGCATGAACTGAAGCGTGAGGACACGCACACCAATTCCGATTAGCAGCAACGTAAACAGTATGAGCAGTTGTCTTCGAATCTTGTTAAGTCCTGTCAATCCTGTCTACTTAACTGCGGTGACAATCACATTCCAACCGATTTTTTTTCGCAACTGATCTAATTTCTTCTCCGAAATCAAAGGCGAAAAATTTCTCAACTCAGAACGCATTAACTGCTCGACATCAACTCTCACATCCCTAAACATGCTGAACAACTCACGCGCCTGCTTTCGACTGTAGACCTTCACCAGCGGGCGCGCATCGTGATCGCTGAATTCGATCACGCGGCTCATTATTTCTTCCGCCGATCGCCCGCGCAAAAACTCCATACCCAGCACACCGCGTCGCAAAACGATCTCGACCCAGTAGTTCAACGAATTGCGATGGTAAAGCATCACCTTCGCCACACCACCCGGACGCAACACGCGATGAACTTCACGGATCGCACCGGCGGTATCGGGCGTGTGGTGCAAAACACCATTCGAATAAACCACGTCGAAGCTAGCGGTGCGAAACGGCAAGCGCTCGCCGTCCGAGATCATGAAGTTCGCGTTTGCTCCGTACAGGCCGAAGCGATGGCGCGTGATCTCAATCGACCGCGGGGTGAGATCGATGCCGGTGCATCGTGCTCCACCACGCGCAAACTGCAGCAGGTCGGTACCCATACCACAGCCAATCTCGAGCAGCCGCGCGCCGCGAAATTTTTCAAACTCCATCAGCCGCGGCATCCACGCGGCATACTCCTGATAGCGATGTCGCTCTACGGAATCGAAAAACTCACGCGTTCCGAGCTCGTGTTCACGGTCGAATTCCGCACCGCAAGGATCCTGTCCCCACTGCTCCCGCGCCCGTAGCTTCTCTTCGGCCAATCCTGCCAATCTTGTTTAATCCTCTAATCCTGTTAATGATTTATACGCATCCAAAACGCGCTTCGCATTCCTAACCCACGTATGGTCCCTCTTGGCCACCTCTCGCGCCCTTGTTCCTAATCTCTTCCGCAACTCCTCCGACTCAACGAGCCTCAGTATCGCCGCTCTCAACTCTTCAACATCTCCCGGCTGGACCAGCAACGCCGTCTCACCATCCACAAGCACCTCTCCAATCTGCCCGAGACGACTCGCAACAATCCCCTTACCCATCGCCATGTACTCAAAAATCTTCGTCGGCGATCCAAAGAACTCGCTGCCATCCGCAAGCGGAACATGAGGCGCAACCAGTATGTCGCACGCATCAAGTAGCGCAGCGACACGCTCGTGGGCCACAGCACCCGTAAAGATCACACGCTTATCATTCTCAAGTAGCTTTTCAACCTCCGCATGCAAGCTTCCACTTCCCACCAACAGAAAACGCACCTTCTCGTCCGTCGGAATCGACTTTATTGCCTCGGCGAGTTTCTCAACCCCGTGCCATGGGCCAAACGTCCCCACAAACCCGGCCACAACTTCATCGTCTCCGATCTTCAGCTCTCGCCGGACATCCACACCTCCAACACCGGGGCGAAAGCGCTCTACATCAACCCCATTCGGGTTAACAACGATCTTCTGACCATCCACGCCGCGAGCTTCGAGATTGCGTCGCTCGACTTCCGAGACGACAAAAATACGCGCCGCCGCGTCAAGGTTCAAACGCTCATAACGCTCCAGCAAATCGAGGTTTCCGACCCGGTCCCAATGCTTGCCAACCCAGACTTCCGAGCCGTTGTACTCGAGCAACAGTGGGCGCTTGATGCGATTCGCCGCAACCACTCCCGCCCAGCTAAAGCGCGCGTACCGCTGGTAAATAAAGTCCGGACGGATGCGCTCAATCAGCGGCACTGCGCCCCGCGTAAATACGAGATTGTTGTGAATATCGAAAAGCGCACGCGAGCCTCCGCCCGGTTGTGGCGGAATAATCTCAAAACGATCTTCGGAAACGTCCAGGCCGGCAATCTGGTCGTTGCTGATGATTCGCACCTCGAGTCCAAGCGACTCGAGTCCTTCAACAACGCCCTTGATGTGACTTGCAGCACCACCCGCCTGTGTGCCGGGTCCCGGAGTTGAGCGCAGAAAGACAACACGCAGACGCGCTCGCGCTGGAGCGGACTTCCGCGGAAGATCACTGAATCTCAGTGTCTCTTCTTCGAGTCGTTGCAGCTCACGTCGCGATTGCGCAATATCATTTGCGCCCGTGATCGTCTCACGACTGAGTCGCACAGGCGCGCCCAGCAGGACATTTGAACGAGACTTCTTTAGCAGTCCGCCATGCGCGTCGATCATCAGTACCTCGCGCGCGCCGGCAAGCGCGCCGAAGAGCATGAAGAGATTTTGACCGCGTTGCCACGGTAGTCGTTCGGTGGCGATCGCAAGAACGTCAGGTCGCAGTGCACGCAGTGACTTAAGACGTTTCAGATGACTGCCGGTTTCGAACTCGACGCGCGAGATAAATTCAATCGAACAGCCAGGGTAGAGCTCGTTGATTTTGTCTTGCCAGCGAGATAAGTCGCCGCTGAGCGCCAGCAGAACAACCTTCATCCGCGCAGACTCCCGGGCACGAACACCTCAGCGAAAGATCGCCCGGTGCTGCTGTGAAAATGAAGCGCCACGAGGCCAAAGATTGCAGCATAACTGATGGTTGACGCGATGGCTGCGCCCTGGGCTCCAAGACGCGGCACAAGAGCAAATACCAGCACGAGATTGAGCACCAGGGTCACGACCCAGTAAAGCGGAATAGCCCGTGGCAAACCAAGCGCGTTGAAATGTTGGACCAGCACGGATTCAAGCCCGATTAGATAAACACCCGGCAGCAGTATCCAGAGCAATCCGGTCGCGTCATAGAACGCCGCACCATAAATAAACGGCAACAGCAAACCAAGCGGAACCGCGGCGAGACAACAGATGAACATGACGAACGCCGTGTAGCGAGTGACGCGGCAAGTGGTTTCACCACGCGCGTCCTGTTCGCTGGTAACACGCGGAAAAAGCAAGGTTGCAACCACGCCCGGCAGCAACATCAACATGAGGGCAAACTGCGATGCGACGCTGTAAACGCCCGCTTCCGCCGCGCCACGAAAGTGATTCACGACAAGTAAATCGGCGCGAATGATGATCGCTCCGGCCAGAATTGAAACATGAAATTTGAGACCGTAAGTAATCATGCGCCGCAGGAGAGCGATGTCTGCGCGCCACTTCGATTGCACGAGACTCTTTGCCGAAACAACTAGCAGCAGCGCGATCACTATACTCACCAAAACACTGGTCGTTGTGTTCCACCAAACGAGCGTTTCAAGACTTCCTTTCACCAGGAGCCACACGCACACAGCGTTGATAAATACAAACGATTGGCTAATGAGATCGAGGATATTGAACTGTCGTACCTTGCCCACCGCCAACAGTATGTTGAGACCAATCAGCGTGATCATTTGAAACGGGATCGAGACCGCGGCGATGCGCATCAGGTTGGCAGAGTTGAAACCGAACCAGTCAGGCCTGAATGATGCGGTTGCGCTAAGCGCGAGAGCCAAAACTAAACCAACGCCGAGCGCAAACATCAACGAGTTAAGCGCAGCGGCGCGCAAGTGCGCCTGGTCCTGTTCGATGAAGTACGTGTTTGACGAAGGAAGGCCGAAGCTGCCGAGTTGAACGAGCGTCGCGACAGCGACGTTAATAACCGCGAGCTGCCCGACACCCTCTGCACCTAACCAATGCGCGACGATGATTCCCGCGGCGAGGCTGTTGAAGATCATCACCACGCGCGTCGCGAAGGTCCAGGCTACCTGAGTGGTAAATCTAGACATGTGTGATTGCCATGGTTTGCTTTACAGGATTTACAAGATTTTCAGGATGAACAGGATTTATCTTGTAAATCTTGAAAATCGTATAAATCCTGTGAAGCAAACCTCATCACCTCGTATCGATCCATCGCTCGTACCACAAGCTCAAATTCAACAACGCCCAGAGATGGAAGCCCCAGTCTTTCGTCTTCCGCCGGTGCTCTTCCAACATGCGACTCACAAACGAGTAGTCCAACAAATCACGCCGTCGCATCGTCGAGTTCAGCAAGTGATCCTCAACCCACGCACCAAGACCTTCTCTGAACCATTCACGCACCGGCGCGCCGAATCCTCGTTTGCGTTCGTAAAGCAAATCGTGCGGCAGGATCTCTTCCAACGAACGTTTGAGGATGTGCTTGCCACTCACACCTTCGACCTTCACCGAGCGTGGCAACGAAAGCGCATACTCAACCAGATGATGATCGAGAAACGGCACGCGCGCTTCGACACTTGTCGCCATCGTGATCTTATCCACGCGCATCAACAGCAGCTCCGGCAAACGAAGCTTCAACTCGAGATACGTCATCCGTGCAAGAAAATCGGCGTCCGGCCGCTCCTGTTCGATATGTTTCAGGTACGACTCCACGACTCGCAAAGACGACAGTCCATTCAAACGATCGCGCACGGATTTCGAAAGCACACGGGGCTTGAATGTCTCGTCATACACCACGACACCGCCCCAAAACAACGGTTCATTGGCCCCGAGCCGCCGGATCAATTCGATCGCCGCACGCTTTCTTCCAGTGGCTTCGAGCGCCGGCCGCGAAAGGTTCGATATAGCACGTCTTAGCGAAAGCGGCAGCGCTGCAGCGTGTCGCCAGAAGTTTTCGTAAATGCGCAAGTGACGCACGTAGTTTTCGTAACCGCTGAAGATCTCGTCCGAGCCTTCGCCGACCTGGACCACAATCGTTCCCGAGTCGCGCGCGAGCTTTGAAACATAGTAGAGAGGAACGCAGACCGGATCGGCGATCGGCTCGTCCTGGTGGAAAACCATGCTCGGAAGAAATTCTTGCATCTCTTTCTCCGAGATGATTACCTCGTGATGGTTGGTCCCAAACTGTCTTGAGATGCGGCGTGCGGGCTCGAGCTCGTTTAGATATTCAGCGTCGCTGAAGCCAACCGTGAACGTCTCGACCGGACGTGTCATCAATTCCGACATCAGCGCCACGTTCGCTGACGAATCGACGCCGCCGGAAAGAAACACTCCGAAAGGCACGTCTGACATCATTCGTTTACGAATAGAGTCTCGTAGCAACCGCAGGATCTCGGCGCGCTGTTCTTCTTCGGCGCCGGCGATTCTCGGCTTGGGCGGAAGCGCGTCCCAGTAGCGCTGGATGTTGATCGTGCCGTCCCGCGTCAGAGTCAGGATGTGGCCGGCGGGGAGTTTGTGTATGTCGCGAAAGAGCGTCGTGGGCGCAGGGGTCGTGAGAAACGTCAGATAATGGTAAAGCGCCTCTTCATTGATATCAGGTGTTACCGCCGGATGCTGAAGGATCGACTTGATCTCCGATGCAAAGATGAAGCGACCGTCTTTGTGATAGAAGTAAAGCGGCTTGACACCGATGCGATCGCGCACGAGGACGAGTCGTTCTTTGTTCGCATCCCACAGCGCGATTGCGTAATCCCCTTCGATCTCGTGAATGAAATCGAGGCCGCGTTCTTCATAGAGATGGAGGATTGTTTCGGAGTCCGTGCGAGATCTGTATTTGTGCCCGCGATGTTCGAGGTTCGCGCGAATGAGCGCATGATTGTAGATCTCGCCGTTGAAGACGAGCCAGGTGCGCTCGTCACAGCCGTGCATCGGCTGATGGCCGGCAGCGGAGAGGTCAATGATCGAAAGACGTCGAAAGCCGAAACCGCCGCGCCGCTCGTCAAAGATAAGTTCGCCCGCGTCGTCCGGACCACGATGAGTCATCTCATCGCGCATGCGTGTGAGCAGCGAGGAATCAATCGATCCCTCGCTTGCGCCGTATTCCCAAACTCCGCAGATACCACACATGGTTAAAACGTTTCACGCAAGATTCCGGAGGTTTTGTTAGACAGGATTTACAAGATTTAGCAGGATTGACAGGATTTCATCTTGTAAATCCTGTTACATCCTGCACATCCTGTCCAACATCTATTCTCCAACTTAGCTTGCCGGGCTGGCCTGTGATTCGCCAGCATGCTGCCACCGCCTCACACAGTTCACCATAATCTCGTGATACAGGCTGACTCTCAAGCACCGGACTAACGCCGGTATTCAATGGCGTGATAACGAGGCTTGCGTCACCGTCGTGAGCCCCAACAGCCGGGTGTCGCAGGTGCACTTCCACTCCCGGTGCGAAATGAAACCTAATCTCATAAAGATGTTCGCCATCGCCAAAAAACTCGTCGTCGATCAACCAAAACCGTTCGCGCTTATTGAAGGTAATTGTGCGGCGGTGAATGACCGGATAACCATAGTGTTCGCCAACTACCTTGTCAGAATCGGCATCGGTTTTCCACTCCAGCACAACCGGTCGGGCTTCGTTGCCGATTACGAAAGGTGTTTGCACATCAATCGTGTTCTGTTCGAGACCGTCGATCTGCACCGTTGAATGATATGCGGTCGAACGAAACTCATGACGCTTGGCGAGGTCGGCTGAGTAAACGTATGTGCCCGGATCGACGATGAATGCTCGCCCGCCGGCTGATACTTCAATACTCAACGCATCATTGTGTCCATGAGAACCGCGGCCGTTAAGCCCGGGGCCGCTCGCGTTAAAACAGAGATATAGATCGCCGTCGCGCATGATGTATGTGCCGGCATCGGGAAACGCCTGCGAAGTCACGTGCTGAGTGTCAGCCAGCGAGGGATCGTCAAAAACCATTGCTCCAAATTGCAGGAGATAAGCATGATCATCAGCGCGGCGAGACACAAACGGTAAGACCTGTCCGCTATCTGTATCGCCAATCAACGGCGCGAACCCGTCAGGCCGCAGGTAAGCGCGCACATAGATCAGCATCTGCTTGAGTTTGGTCCAATACTTCTCTTCAATCTTGACGCCATTTGAACGAGATAACCAAAACGTGTAAAGGAACAGCTCCGTAACGAAGCGGTGATAGCCGGTTGACGCTTCAAAATCAGCTCCATCAGGCAACACCTGTTTTTCCATTTCTTGAAGCATTTCCTCGCCGAAATACTCACACCAGGTTTCCGAGTCGACAAGTTCCGGCAGCATCAATCCCAACCAAGTCAGCCCAACTATATCTGACAGATAGTGATTGCTGGTCGATAACCACGAGAACTCGAGATTGCGTTCAATGTAGTTGGCGTGTTTTTGCTGTAGGTGCAGAAACGACCGCAACGACGCTGCATCCAAATTGGGCGAATGACGAAAGGTTTCAAACGCTGCAAGTAAGTTGATGGCGCGTAGCGCTACTTCCATCGCGCAATTCCAATTTGGACCACGCCCGTATGGATTCTGCTCAATCCAGCTTTTTAGCTGCACCCAGAACTCCGTTGCGTAACGTTCATCCTTCGTCAAAGAGTAAGCGTTCGCGAGAGGGAGAAAATGGCCCAGCCGGTTGAGTTCCCAGAGGACACGCACGTCTGAACCATCTGAGCGCAGCAACTTGATGTCGCGATGATAATCGAGTGGCCAGACGTAGTTCGAAAGCGGATCTCGAGTCCACTGAATGGGGTGGCCAAAGCAGCGCTCGCCGAAACCAAGTAGAGGCCAACAGTGCTCATCAACTATGCGGTTTGCTGAAGCAATTGTTTCGCTACTCGCCGGGGGAAAGGCGTCGAAAAACTTTACCTGTCGCGTACCTTGAAAGTAAGCCAACAGTTCATTCTCACTCATGCGCGCGCAGGGATTGTTCAATGCCAGTGGCTCATTGTCGAAGGACCCGGAACGTTCCATGCGCTCATGGACTAAATCAAAAATCCGGCGCAATACTTCGCGCGCCACGGTTGTCAACTTCACTTCACCGCGAATCGCGCGTTTGATTTTTTTAAGAACAGCCATCAGTGGGACTATTGGGTCGCGGCAAACTCTTCGAGCGCGTCGAGAATACGTTCCGAAGTGTGTCCATCCCAAAGCGGAGGCTGGCGGACTGCTGACTTGGCAGAGCCGTTCAGTGCTGCAGTTGCAGCGGAAATGATCTTCGAGGTATCCGTGCCAACTACGACGTTGGTTCCCATCTCAACAGTGATCGGACGCTCAGTACTCTCGCGCAACGTGATACAGGGGATTCCGAGTGCTGTCGTCTCTTCCTGAATGCCACCGGAGTCAGTCAAAACCAGACGCGCACTGCTCGAGAGATTCAGAAAGTCGAGGTAGCCGAGCGGTTCGACAATCCGTAGCTCCTTGATCGACTCGACACGCTCACTCAATCCGAGTTCGGCAATCGTCTTCTTCGTGCGCGGGTGAACCGGGAAAACAATCGGCAACCGCGTTGAGATCGATTCGAGTGCGTCAAGGATTCGTGCAAACGAGTCCCGCATATCGACGTTTGAAGGACGATGAAGCGTCAGCAGCGCGTAGTCGATTCCGGCTACTCCCAACTGTTCTCTAGTCGGCAGCGCGCGCGCAACGTTCAGGTTCTTTTGCAGCGAATCGATCATGACATTTCCCACGAGACGAATTCGCTCCCTGGGAATACCCTCGGCCAGCAGGTTCTGGTCCGCATCAGGTGAGGGAGTGAACAACAGGTCCGCGATTTGATCGGTCAATAACCTGTTGATCTCTTCCGGCATCGAGCGATCGCGACTGCGTAGACCAGCCTCGACGTGCGCCACTTTCACGCCAAGTTTCACACAGACGAGCGCGCACGCTATTGTTGAGTTCACATCGCCGACGACCAGCACCCAATCAGGTTTTTCCTGAAGCACAACCGGCTCGAAGCGTTCCATAACTGCGGCGGTTTGCACGGCGTGCGAGCCTGAGCCGACTCCGAGGTGTGTGTCGGGGCTTGGAAGATCGAGATCGCGAAAGAACGAATCGGACATTGCCGCGTCGTAGTGTTGCCCGGTGTGAACCACGAGCGGCTGGAAGGTCTGCGGGCGCCTCTTCATAGCGGCCACAATCGGCGCCACCTTCATGAAGTTAGGCCGTGCCCCGACGACGTTGATGACTTTGAGCATCTCTTTCATTTAGCCACAAAGAAGCACAAAACACACAAAAAAGAAATCTTGTGTGTTTTGTGCTTCTTTGTGGCGATCATTACAAGCGAATAATGCGTGCCTTACTTTCGCGCCTCACGTCGCCGTTGAGCGCGTTGCGCGTGTCGATGATCAACGTGCTCAAAGAGCAAACGCGCTTGTAGTCGATCTCACTGTGGTCGGTGACGATTATCACACAGTCCGCGGATTCGAGTTCGTCGTTGGTAAGTGAAACAGACGCCAGCGGTTCGCCAACGGCGTCAGTGTGTGCATCGTCGAAATGAACTTCGGCGACGAATGGATCGTGATATTTGACGTTGGCACCCTTCGCACGAAGGCGATCAATAATCGAAAGCGCCGGACTCTCGCGAACATCGTTGACATCCTTCTTGTACGCAACGCCAAGCAGCAGGACGTTCGAACCATTCATCGCCTTGCGTTCGTCGTTTAGTCCATCCGCGACAAGCTGGACCACGTGTTCAGGCATGCGTGAATTCACTTCTTCCGCAAGACTGATGAAACGTGAGTCAAACCCGTGCTGTCGCGCTTTCCACGACAAGTAGTGCGGGTCGAGGGGAATACAATGCCCGCCAATTCCCGGCCCCGGATAAAACGGCATGAAACCGAATGGCTTGGTTGCCGCTGCGCGAATCACTTCCCACGTGTCGATGTTGAGCGCATAACAAAGACGGGCCATCTCGTTTGCCATGCCGATGTTGACCGCGCGAAATGTGTTCTCCAGCAGCTTCGCCGCTTCAGCAACTCGCGCCGAACTCACGGCGTGCACGTCCTTCACAATCTGTGAATAAAGATGCGCGGCAACCGCAGTCGAATCGTCAGTCACACCGCCAACGACCTTCGGAATGTTATGCGTCAGGAACTGCGGATTGCCCGGATCGACTCGTTCCGGCGAGAACGCCAGCAGGAAATCTTCGTCGAGCTTTAGTCCCTTTTCTTCAAACATCGGCAGCAGCACTTCGTCAGTCGTGCCCGGATAAGTTGTCGACTCGAGAATGATCAGATGACCACGGCGGAGATTCTTCGCAATCTGTTCAGCGGCGGCGAGGATGTATGAGACATCGGGTTCTTTTGTTTTCCGCAGTGGCGTCGGAACACAGATGATGATGGCGTCGCACTCACGAAGATGGCTGAAGTCTGTCGTGGCCCGCAGCCGCCCCGCGTCAACCACATCCTTCAGTCGCCGTGACGGCACATCGCCTATGTAGGAGCTGCCGGCGTTAATCTGCTCCGCCTTCGACTCGTCAACCTCAAAGCCCGTGCTCTGAAACCCCTTGGAAGCAAATTCCACCAGCAGCGGCAGACCGACATACCCGAGACCGATGACACCGACGTGTGCTTTTTTGTTTGTTATTGAATTGATTAGGTCGTTTTTCATCCTATGGGAAACTCCAAACCGAAAAGACTAGGTGAGCCCCGGAGAGGTGTCAAGCAAGAGAAACTTTTTTAACTGGCGCAGGAGGCGGTTAGCTGGGGCAGGTAAACCACCCGGCAACCTGCTCCTGCCAAGTGCTTCCTGCCACATAACTTTTCCTTGACACATCTAGCGCAAAGGCACTATACCCGCTCGCGCGAATGAGCAAAGAAGTTCCCTCAAATCTCCTGCGTGGTCTAAGCCTGCTCGATGCCACGACGATCGTAGTGGGCTCAATGATCGGCTCCGGAATCTTTATTACTTCAGCGGAATCGTCGCGTCTTGTCGGATCGCCGGGTTGGCTACTGGTGGCGTGGGCCCTCGCGGGCGTGCTCACGATCACCGGAGCACTCTGCTGTGCAGAACTGGCGGCAATGTGGCCGCGCGCCGGCGGGCAATACGTGTTTCTGCGCGAAGCTTATGGACCGTCTATCGGGTTCCTATTCGGATGGGGATTGTTTCTGATTATTCAAACGGGAACGATCGCGGCAGTGGCGGTTGCCTTTGCAAACTTCACCGGTGTACTCACGAGTGGTATATCAGGTGACAATTATCTCATCGCGCCGATCGTCCTGTTGAAGCCCTTCACGATCAATGGGCTCTCGTTTAATGGGTACGCGTTGAGTCTGTCGAGTCAGCAACTCCTGGCAGTGGCGATGATCTTGTTTCTCACGTCCATCAACACGCGCGGGCTCCAGACGGGGAAGGTCATCCAAAACACTTTCACGTTCACAAAGACCGCTGCATTGCTCGGATTGATCGTGATCGGACTGCTTATCGGATGGAACCACAACAGCGCCGCTTACACGTCTTCGTGGTGGCAGCCATGGCAAAACGGCTGGAAACCGACGTCTTCGCAGGTTTGGTTTGAGCCTGCCGGCGAGGGGCTGCTGGTGCTTGCGCTAGTGATGCTCGTCGGCAAAGCGATGGTTGGACCACTCTTCGCGCAGTCCGCGTGGAACAACGTGACGTTCACGGCGGGTGAAGTGCGCGATCCTGGTAAGAATCTGCCGTGCGCCTTGTTGCTGGGTTGCGGCATCGTCGTCACATTGTACCTACTTGCGAATCTCGCTTACGTTGTGACACTGCCGCTTGCCGGCATTCAGAATGCGCCACAGAATCGCGTCGCGACTGCGGTAATGCAGGCGGTGTGGGGTGGTAAGGGCGTCATCATGGCTCTGGCCATCATGATCTCGACGTTTGGCTGCAACAACGGCCTGATACTCGCCGGCGCGCGTGTTTATTACGCCATGGCACGCGACGGGCTGTTCTTCAAACGCGTTAATAGCGTGAACGCTCAGCATGTGCCCGCGGTCGCGTTGATTACCCAGGGCCTGTGGGCTTCGTTCCTCGTTCTTCCACGCACTGTCACAACGAATCAACAAAGTGGTGTTTATGCGTTTGGGAACGTTTACACGCAACTGCTCGAATATATCGTTTCGGCGGATTTGATTTTTTATGTGTTGATGGTTGGGGCGGTGATTGTGATGCGGCGGAAAGCGCCGGAGATCGAACGTCCATATCGGACGATTGGTTATCCGATCGTGCCGCTGATTTACATCGTGCTGGCGGGATTGTTCATCGTCGATCTCGCGATACTCGCACCGTCGACGTCGGGTATTGGGTATTTGTTAGTGTTTACTGGGATACCCATCTACTTTGTCTGGCGAGGTAAGCGGGGACAGGATTAACAAGATTTAAGCAGGATTCACAGGATATCCTGTCCATCTTGTTCAAATCCTGTTAATCCTGTCCAACTATTTCACCCACTCATCCGCGATCTCGGTTTCCACCTTAACCGGCACAGTCTTCAAGTATTCTTCGCCCGCAGCACACATCACGCGCTCGACTGTCGCCGCCACCGAGTCGGCCTCATCACTATCAGCTTCGACGACGATCTCATCGTGAATGATATTCACGACTTTCGCGTTGGTGTTGCTTAACTCCTCTTTCAACAACTTGAGCGCGCGCTTCAGAATGTCGGCACTCGTGCCTTGTATCGGCGTGTTCTTGCCGTTGCGCTGAGTCATCGAGATTTGTTGCCTGTCGTTCTCATCATACCGGAAACGCACGAGGCGACCTGAGGCCGTTCTTGCTTGTCGCTCACTCACGGCCCGGTTCGCCGCTTCACGCAGGTAAGAATCGAGTTGCCGGTAGGTTCCAAAGTAACGGCGCAAGACGTTTTCAGCATCAGAAACACTCAGTCCGGTCATCATCGCAAACCGCTGAGCACCGATTCCGTAAACGACGCCGAAGTTCAATCGCTTCGCAAAGTCGCGTTGCTCTTTCGTGACCTGGTCCAACGCAGCGTTGAAGACCTGCGCTGCCGTCACACGATGCAGATCAGCTCCCGAATTGAAAGCCTCCATGAAGCCACGGTCGCCCGAAAACTCCGCGAGAATGCGCAACTCAATCTGCGAGTAGTCGGCGATGATCAACTTTCTTCCCTCAGGATGACCACTAAAACAACGCCGGTACTCGATCGCGTGCGGCACCTGTTGAATATTTGGATTGGTGCAGGCAAATCTGCCCGTCGGCGCTCCGATCTGCCGGAAATCCGCGTGCAGGCGTTTCGTCACGGGATTGATCAGTTCGATCATGTTTTCGCCGTAGCTCGTCAGCGCCTTCTGCACGGTGCGATATTCGAGCAAAGTTCCAATGATTGGGTATTGCGCCGCGAGTGGCTGTAGCTTCCAGTTGCGAGTCGAATCGGGAACGGGAATGCCGAGGCGATTGAGCGCCCTGGTCAACTGCTGCTGTGAATCGAGATTGATATCGTCACGCTGTGGACCACCAAACAGCGTGCCCTGCGACGACTCTTCAGCCAAAACCTGTTGCAACTGTTCCGCAAGTTCGACCCGTTTCTTTTCCACGATACCCAACTGATCGAGCCAGCGATCCTTGTGCATGTAAAAGCCCGCGAGCTCGATATCGACAACCGGCATCACGCATTCAAACTCGAGCTGCGCACACTTCACCAACGATTCCGACTTCAACCTCTCGATCAGCTTTTCGCGCAGTGGCAACAGGATTGCCGCATCACGCGCTGCGTACTCGAGTTGAGCTTCCGACAACTCAAAGTTCCAGTTCGAGAGACGTTCTGATTTATCTACCGCTTCGTTCAGGTAACGACTGGCGACAGTTTCGAGGCCGTGACGCTCTTCAATGTCTCCGGCGCCGACCAACTGGCTCGCGAGAAGCGTGTCGAATAAACCACCCAGATCTACGCCGAGATTGTGCTTGATAAACTTCGCGTCAAACTTCGCGTTATGAGCGATCTTGATCGGCCGCGGCGCTGCGAGCAGACGACGAAGCGGAGCGAGCGCTTCGCTTTTTGCAGAGTCGCCGTTAGCGAAGTGGTCGAAGTCTACGATGAAGACGCGGTCGGTCGTCGCGAGTTGGAGCAGTCGCAGGCGAGCGGTAAACGGATCGAGCTCGGTGGTTTCGGTGTCAAGGCCAACCGCCGGTTGCGTTGCGAGAGTTTCGATTGCTTTCCGAAGTTCATCGGCGTTTTTGATAACTTGATAATTCATTAAAACAGATAGGACCTATATTGCCATGAGTCGCTTGAGCATAAAAATCTGCCCCTTGTGCTGGGCTTCGTGATCGATCAGATGATGCAGGATATAGCGCAGATTGTATTCGGTAGCCTGGCCTTTCCGTTCGAAAGTGATGATGCGTTCGAGATCTTTGTCGTTGTATGAGAAAAGCACGTCGCGTGTTTGGTTGCGTATTTTCTCGATTTCGCCGAGGCAAAACTCTGCCGTGTAGCCACGCTGCGCCACTCTTTCAAGATCGTCGAGGATGTCCCAACACGCCGCTGCCCTGTCTTCAACGGTAAGGTCATGACCACTTACAACCATCTGCATCCAGAACCACTCCGCTTCACCGATGTGCAACACCAGTCCACCGATCGAGTGCGCGCCGAGAAACGCGGGCTTGCCAATCAAGTCGTCAGGAATCGTTCGTACGGCAGCGTTGAGTTGGCTGCGCACTTCCTCCATGCCGCTGAGGTAGTAACCAATACCTGTCGATAAACCTGGATGAGGAGTTAAGAGTCTGCGTCTCATTTCAACTTATCCTTTCGTCCGGATGCGGTCTTACGAGAAGCAACAACAGCGCCGCAGCCGTGGCTCCCATAAACGCGCTGATTAGGAACGCGGTTGCCGGGCCCTTCCAATCCCAGATCATACCCATCAGGAGCGATGCAGGAAATACCGTGATGCCGAAAGCTAGATTGTACAAGCCATAAGCGGTTCCGCGTTGTTCCGGACGCACGAGATCCGCAACGAGCGCCTTCTCGGCTCCTTCAACCAGTCCGAAATAGATGCCGTAGATCAGAAAAAGGATCCAGAGTGAGGCTTTGTTCGTCGCGAAGGCAAATCCGGCATACACGGCCGCATACAAAATCCAACCGGAAACAATCAAACGCTTCCGACCCAGACGGTCTGAAAGATCACCGCCGAACAGCGAGCTCAAAACCTTCATGACGTGATGTGCTGCCCAGAGCAACGGCACCATTGCCAGGGACACACCCGAATCAACAGCGCGCAGAATGAGAAAACTGTCCGATGAATTTGAAAGCGTGAAGAGTGCCAGTACTAAAAGAAAGCGTTTAAAATTACTATCAAATCCGCGCAGTGAGAGTTTAACTACTTCGGCGCCGTCGTGAGCCCGCACCGGCGACTCTCGCATGAAAACCGCCGCAACGATAACGGCAATCAACGCCGGTATGGAAGCAACTAAAAATATCTTTGAGAACTCTCGAATCGTAGGCGACCGGGAATTCGCTACAAACAGTACAACCAGCAAGTATCCGATCAGAGGACCAATCACAGCGCCGCCGTGATCCATCGCCCGGTGAAAACCAAACGCAATACCGCGCTGCTCAGTTCGAACCGTGTCCGCAATCATCGCATCGCGCGGCGCCGTTCTGATTCCCTTGCCGACGCGATCGGTAAGCCGGATCGCAAGCACCTGTGTCCACGTCTGCGCAAAAGCGAGCAAGGGTCTCGCCAACGATGCGAGCGAGTAACCCGCCACGACCAATACTTTTCGCTTCGCCAACCGATCGCTGAGATAACCGGCAAACAGTTTCAAAAGACTCGAGATCGACTCGGCAAGCCCCTCAATCGTCCCGATTGCCTTAGCCGAAGCACCTAAACTGGTAGCGAGAAAAACCGGCAGGAGCGGATAAATAATCTCACTCGAAGCATCATTCAGCAGACTCACCAACCCGATCGCAAACACATTCCTCGGCAATCCACGATACCGCCGCCACAAACCGTTGATGTGTCCCTGATTCGCAGAATTAACAGGAGTTGTCATGTAAGTCCTGTAATCCTGAACTTAAGGTTTGGCGTAGCTTGCCCTCACGATGGTCTTGATGTTTCCGCGGACGTGGAAGTCGCCTTCGATGTCGACGCGCAGGGGATCGCAGGCGGCGACGAAGTCTTCGAGGATGACGTTGATGACGTGCTCGTGGAAAATTTTGATGTTGCGGAAAGAATTTATGTAGAGCTTCAAACTCTTTAACTCAATGCAACGTTCGTTTGGAACATATTCGAGCCGAATGGTGGCGAAGTCAGGAAAGTCTGAGAACGGGCAGATCGCGGTGAACTCCGTTATCTCGAAATTGATTTTGATCTCGCGACCCGCAAACTCGTACGGAAAGGTATCGAGGGGAAAGAGAGCCATCTCCGCGCGTGGCGTCGACTGAATCTCGAGACATTGCTGATTTGGCGGCGGCAAAGTAACCATGAGACCGTGATCTTAACAAAATCCGTGTCATCTGTGGCTAGTAAGCTGGCTGGCGTCTGCCGCCTGAATCGAAAAACTTGATCAGCACGAGTCCCGCGACGAAGCCGCCGATGTGCGCGGCGTAGGCAACACCACCCGACTGCGAACCGCCACCGAACATGCCGAGCCCGCTGATTAACTGGAAGGCGAACCATATCCCAATCGCCACATACGCGGGCACATCCGTGAGAAAGCGAAACAGAATTACAGTAACGCGGCGCTTTGGATGCAACAGTATGTAACCACCCAACACACCCGAAATCGCCCCGGAAGCACCAAGACTCGGGACGAGCAAACTGCTTTGATCGGTCGCGAACATTGCCGTCACAAACACATGAGCAAGCGATGCAATTATTCCGCACAACAGATAGAAGATCACGTACTTCACATGCCCGAGACGATCTTCGATGTTGTCGCCAAAGATCCATAAAAAGAGCATGTTGCCGGCGATGTGTGCGATGCCGCCGTGCATGAACATTGACGTCAAGAGCGTCAGGTAGACTGAGCCGTATGTCCGACCGAGTCCGGGTACAATGATTCTTTGGCCGGTGATTGGATGTTCGAGTATGCGCGATTGCGTGACTATGTCAGTGCCGCGCAGAATTTCTGCGGGAACGGTTGAGTATGAGTAGGTAAACGAATCGTTACTTCCGAGTTGCTGAATAACAACAAAGACAAAGATATTGAGGGCTATGATCGCGTAGTTAACCCAGGGCGTGGTTTGTCTGTCGCTATTGTCGTCATACAGCGGAAAAACCATCGTCCACCTCCTTGGAGTGCGGCGGCCTGACGCCGCTTTGGTCTTGATCACGTGCGATCGATAACAAAGCGGCGTCAGGCCGCCGCACTCCAAAGATGGATCCTAGTTCAACGCTATGCGCAGATTGTGACACGGCTGTTACTAAAGCGTTAATCCATTCCACGCTCCGCAACGTGTACGCCGGCGTGCGCGATAGCGGGCTCGTGCGGCCTCAGTAATTCATAACCTTCAGAACGCGCCACGTAGGTCGCCGCCGTGATGTCGCCAGTAACGTTGAGTGTCGTGCGACACATGTCGAGAATACGATCGACGCCCAGAATGATTGCGATCAACGCCGGATTTACGTTAATCGTCACCAGCACACCAATGATAAAGGGTATCGATCCTGAAGGAACACCCGCCGTCCCGATACCGCCAAGTATCGCGAGATAGACCACCATCAACTGTTGGGCCAATGTTAAATCGACACCGGCGAGCTGGGCCAGGAAGAGGACGGTCACACCTTCGTACAGCGCGGTGCCATTTTGATTCGCGGTCGCACCGACAGTCAACACGAAGCTATTGATCTCCTGCGGCACGCCGAGGTTCTGTTCCGACACTCGTAACGCCGTCGGCAAGGTCGCATTCGACGACGACGTCGAGAAAGCCGTCAGGATCACTGTCTTTATGCGACGGAAAAACTCGATCGGCGAGATGCGCGACAGGAAGTAGATCGAAAGCGAGTAAACACCAAACATGTGCAGCGACAACCCAAGCAGCACAGTCAGCACAAACCATGCGAGTGCCTGCAACAAGTCGAGACCAAAACGCGCGGTGTTGTTAAAGAGCAGGCACGCGACGGCGTACGGCGCAAATTTCATGATCATCTCGATGATCTTTGCCGTGATCTCGTAAACACCTTCGAGCACGCGCAGCAACGGTTCTGTCACCGATACCGGAAGCAGCGTGATCGCGATGCCCACTATGAGTGCAAAAAACATCAGGTGAAGCATGTTCGGATCTTCTTTGCCTGAGATCGCAAAGAAGGGATTCTTCGGAACGATCGTTTCCACCACGGCCATCATCGGCTTAGGCGTCGCGCTGCTTGCCTGCTTGGCGGCTTCTACACTCTTCGTCGCATCAGTTGCGTATCGTTGCTGCAACGCTGCCGACGTATTGGGATCGATGCGCTTGCCGGGTTTGATCGTGTTTGCGAGTGTGAGGCCGATGGCGACGGAAATTGCGGAGATCACCAGGCAATAACCGAACGACTTGAGACCGACGCGCCCCAGTTTGCGAATGTCGCCAATCCCCGCGACGCCCACCACCAGTGAAGCAAAGACGAGCGGAACCACAATCATCAGCAGTAACCGTAGGAACAGTTGCCCCACCGGCTGAGTGATGTTATCGACTAGCCACACGACGGTTGGGTGATCGCCGCCAAAAAGCTTGTTGACAGTCACGCCGGCGATCACACCGACCGCAAGGCCGATGAGGATCTTGTTGTGGAGCGCCATGCCTTTCGGCTTGTCCGGAGTTTCCTCATCAAGATCGGTTGCTATCTCGCGCTCAAACGCATCTCGATCGACTCGTTTTTCGTCTCTTTTGTCAGACATGTATCCGCCTTGTACTACTAACGACCCCAGCGCAGCTTGTCGCGCAGAACGTCGAAGTAGTTTCTGTTCATTGGCTGAATGAGGTTGAATGCCGTGCGGCTCTTTCGAATCACGACCCGATCGGCAACTTTCAGAGGAAAACCGACTTGACCATCAAGCGTCAATGCCACCTCTTCCTGGTCCGTCTTCAACAACAATTCGATCTCAGCGTCGTCCGGCACAACGATGGGACGATTCGAGAGTGTAAAAGGACAGATGGGTGTAATCACCACCGCGTTCATTGACGGAAAGATCACTGGCCCGCCAGCCGAAAGATTGTAGGCAGTTGAACCGGTCGGCGTTGAAACTATCAAGCCATCCGCCCGAAAAGAGTTGACGAACTGGCTGTTTAGATAAGCTTCAATTTCGATGATACGGGCGAGAGCTGACTTGTTGATAACTACGTCGTTTAGAACCCGGCTGGTCTTCGGCGGCTCTCCTTCTCGTTGCAACTCAACCGCAAGCATCACGCGCCGGTCCAGCCGGTAATTCCCTGCGAGGATCGATTCGAGCGCGCTGTAGAGTTCCTGGATTCGAAACTCGGCGAGATAACCAAGACCGCCATAATTGACGCCGAGCACGGGCACTTCCGAATCGCCGATCATGCGCGCCGTAGCGATCATGGTGCCGTCGCCGCCGAGCACAAGCATCAGGTCGGCGTCGGCCGCGAGGTTTTCACTTGCGACCTGTTTGACGGGACATCCGGTCTCGTGTTCGATCTGCTCGCGCTCGATCTCCGGACCGCCGATGAGATTGATGTCGCGCTCGGCAAGCCAAACCACCAGCTCGCAGATGGTTTTCAGGGCTTCAGGCTGATGCGGTTTAAGGACGATGCCTATCCGCTTGATTGGCGACATGGAGGGGAAGCGTAAAACATCCTCACGCAAAGGCGCAACGGCGATTCTTTAGAACGCAGCGGTTCACCTGTAGGGGCGGCCCTCCGTGGCCGCCCCTGGTTTTGAATCGTATTCGCGAATTCCGAGACCGTTGCTTCTTGAACCTGTTACTCAAACCACGGGCGGCCACGGAGGGCTGCCCCTACAGTTGAACCTGGTAGAGCCCCAGGAACTCCACATTACCGTCCGCCCCGGTGATTGGCGATTCGATCACTTTCACAGGTTCGAGGCCGAGCGCGCGGGCGGCATTGTTTACCTCCTCGACGACGCGCAGACGCTTCGCTGCATCCCGCACGATTCCGCCGCTGCCTACTTCCCCGCGACCAACCTCAAATTGTGGCTTGATGAGCGCAATGATCGCACCCGTAGGCGCGAGCAAAGGAATTATCGCCGGCAGTACCTTAGTCACAGAGATGAACGACACATCCATCACCACCAGATTAAACTTTTGCGGCAAGTCCTTCGGCGTAAGATAGCGTGCATTTACTCCTTCGCGAACTTCGACACGCTGGTCGTTGCGAAGTCTCCAGTCGATCTGATTGTGGCCCACGTCTACGGCAAACACCTTCTTCGCACCGTTTTGCAACAAGCAGTCAGTAAAACCTCCGGTCGAAGCGCCGACATCAAGACACGTCGACCCGGAGACGTCGATCTGAAACTCACGCAGCGCGGCTTCGAGTTTCAGACCGCCACGTCCGACATATCGAGTACTCGGATCGTCGCCGCCTTTGATTCGAATTGATGAGTTGGTATCGAACTGGTGGGAAGGTTTCTCAACGCGCTGCTCGTCGACAAGCACGACCCCGGCCATCACCATTGCCTGTGCTTTTGTTCGCGATTCCGCGAGACCTCGCTCGACGAGCAGTTTGTCTATTCGTTCGCGCTTCACGCGACAAGATTAACAAGAATAGCCCTGTAAATCCTGTATTAAGCACGCCTGGTCATTGCTCGCGGTGTTTCGGTTAATCGGAGTTCTGCCGCACAACTATCGCAGAGCCAAACGAGAATGTGCGGAGCATCGGCCCAAAAGAATGCGGAAACCTTACTCGCCATTTGCACGGCTTCGTTTACACGCAGCCGTTGCAAAGCCTGAATGTAAAAAACTCCATTATAGAAATCACCATCAGCGCCTTCGTCGCGGTGGATACACTCCCGCTCGCGATATATCTGTCTAGTCATGATGATTCACCAATCCCTGCGCCTGGGGGCGCGAACAAGGTAACGTTAAATCAAATGTCGGGATTGCTATTAAAGTGTGAGTTGAAAACAGGGCTTAACTACGAAAGTGAGTGAGATGATGCCACTCGACGAGTTTTCCGTCAATACATTCTATTTTGCGGATTATGGGTTAGGTCTTCGACGCCCTTCGAAGATCTCATCGAGATTCGAAAGATCGCGATGATTGCGCTCCGCGCGACGACGTTCTCGTCTTAAGACGCGTCGAGCACGTCGCTCTTGCCATTCATCAAAAAGCACGGCATCGCGAATCTGATGCAACGAATCATCTTCGTTCATCCGCCGAGAGTCGCTCTGGTCACTCATGGAGTCGTCAGGCTTGGTAGCAGCAATCACCACGGATCTTTTCTTCACTGGCGCTTTCTTCGGCGCGCTCTCCGCGGGAGTCAATTCTGCGGCTTGTGCGGTTTCTTCGACCGCGGCCAGAGGTGGTGTCTCGGCCGGTGGATTCTCGCTTACAGCCACGGGCGACTCAGGTGCGTCAACTTGTGTAGCGACCTCAGATGGAGCCGCCACGTTTTGAACATTCCGCATTTTGAGATACGACGCCAGTAACGCCGACGCTGCGCCGAGCATCATCGCAATCGCAAACGCGCCGCCTAAAAACCATTGCCTGCGGTGCCGCGACTTCGCATTTATCTTCTCCAGGGAAACGACCGGGCGCGCCGAAAGCACTGTCCGCTCGTCATCAAAATGCGGCTCCAAAGCCGAATCAGGAGAATCCATCGTACTGTCGAATTTATATTTCATCGTTTCACTGCCAGGCAATTTGTCGGGAGGATTAGCCTTCGAATTTACGTTGCAATCACGAGGCCACGCCGAACAGAGCTACTTTTTGGAGAGATCGAATGGGGAGAAGAACGGAAATGGTGCACTCTTTGCTACGAAAAGGCACAAAACCAATAAACTATTCTTTGTGATTTTTGTGCTTTTTTGTGGCTAAGAGACTGTGCGACGTGCCTTCGTGCGGCGATCGTCAAGCACGTCGATACTTTCTCTTACGCGGTTGTAGATACCGTCGGCGTCGAGGCCGTATTTTGCCAGTAACAATTTTGCGTCACCGTGCGTGATGAGGCGATCCGGGATGCCCATGCGCACGACATGGACCTTGTCCTGCAGACCATTCTCCTCGAGCAACTCCATCACCGCCGATCCGAACCCGCCGGCGAGGTATGCTTCCTCGACTGTAACAATCAGGCGCTTTGTGCGCGCGAGGGCAAGTAACAATGGAGTGTCGAGTGGCTTAACAAATCTTGCGTTCACGACCGTCGTTTCGATCCGATCCTTTGCCAGTCGCTCAGCCGCCGCCAGCGATGGGTGGACCATCGAGCCGTAAGCAACAATCGCTACTTCACCGCCGTCGCGCAGTATTTCACCCTTGCCGATTTCGAGCAGTTCAGGCTCACGATCGATCGGAACGCCGATGCCGTTGCCGCGCGGATAACGCATCGCCGCCGGTCCCGCATGCTCCAGCATGGTGAACATCATGTCGCGCATCTCGCCTTCGTCTTTGGGGGCCATCACGACGATGTTTGGTACCGGCCGCAGGTATGCAATGTCGAGCAGTCCGTGGTGAGTTTGGCCGTCACCACCCGCAATACCACCACGATCGAGACAGAACTTCACGTTGAGATCCTGAATGCACACGTCGTGTATTAACTGATCGTAACCGCGCTGCAGGAAGGTTGAATAGATCGCGCACACCGGCTTGAGTCCTTCGCACGACATGCCGGCGGCAAACGTAACGCAGTGTTGCTCGGCGATACCCACGTCGAAAGATCTTTCCGGAAACTTCTCGAGCGCAGTGCAAACGCCGGTGCCGTCAGGCATCGCCGCGGTCAAGGCAACGACTTTCGGATCCTTCTCCATCAGTTCGGCCAACGTGTCGCCAAATACTTTCGTGTACGTCGGCGTCTTCGAAGTGCTCTTGTGCGGTTTTCCGGTTTTAAGATCGAAAGGTCCGGTCGCATGCCAACGATAGTAATCGGGTTCGGTTTGCGGAAAACCTTTGCCTTTCGTAGTCAAAGCATGAACGATGACTGGCCCATCCTTGATCTGTTTCGCTTCCTGGAGTGCGGCGACGAGCGCGCGTGGATTGTGACCGTCAACGTAACCGATGTATTTGAAACCAAGCTCGCTGACCAGCGCGCCGGGTAATACGGCGGCTGCGATCACGTCCTTCATCGTTTTAGCAGCGTGATGCAGTCGTTCACCGACGGAAGGAATCGCGAGCAGTTTCTCTTCCACTTCGTCTTTGAAGCGGTGATAACCGTGAGCGCCGCGAATGCGATTGAGGTAACCCGTTAACGCACCGACTGCGGGCGCGATCGACATCTCGTTGTCGTTGAGCACGACGATCAGGCGGCTCTTCAAATGACCGGCCTGGTTGATCGCTTCCATCGCCATGCCGCCGGCAAGCGAAGCATCACCGATTAATGCGACAACGTGATGGTCTTCGCCTTTTCGGTCGCGTGCGATCGCCATTCCGAGCGCCGCGGATAGAGATGTGGAAGCGTGTCCGGCGCCGAAGGTGTCGTATTCAGATTCGTCGCGGCGAAGGAAGCCGCTGATGCCGCCGTAACTCTTGATTGTCGGGAGCAGATCGCGCCTGCCGGTCAGGATTTTGTGCGCGTAAGCTTGATGGCCGACGTCCCAGACCAGTCGATCGCGTGGCGTGTCGAATGCGTAGTGCAGCGCGACGGCAAGTTCTACGGCGCCGAGGGAAGCGCCTGTATGGCCGCCCACGCGGGACATCGTTTCGAGGATGTAAGCGCGAATCTCGTCGGCGACGGTCCGAAGTTGATCAGGTGAAAGCGTGCGCAGGTCTGCAGGTGAGTTAATACTCTCGAGAAGCGTCATCTTGGCCGCATTGTACTCCAATCGTTGGCTTTTGCTATCTCGCACATAGCCGTACTTCATAATGTAAAGTACTCTGTCTCGCTCACGGATGTCAATGTATATCTAGATACCCAGGCAAGGGGCGGCCACGGAGTGCCGCCCCTACAGTACGCTCTACAGGATTCATTGCCACTCGGTGCGTACTGTAGGGGCGGCACTCCGTGGCCGCCCCTGTTCGGAACCCAATCCTGCAAGGAACTGCGATGCGGCGAACATCGTAAATTCCCGCAATGAGGTTGGAATTGATCTTTAAGGCACTGGCTGATAACACCCGTCTACGGATTATCAATCTGTTGGCCGACGATGAACTGTGTGTCTGTTCCTGCGTTGAAGTTCTGAGGACTAATCAACCAAAGATTTCGCGGCACCTCGCGTATCTGCGCCGCGCCGGACTCGTCGCCGCGCGCCGCGATGGCAAATGGACTCACTATCGCCTGACTCAACCATCCGACGCACACGTCGCCAGAATCTTCAGCGAACTACGCGAGCGACTTGCAACCGATCCGCAAATGCAAAGTGACAGAGCCCGTCTCATGTCTAAGCACGCCTTAACTTCAACACCGCAATC
>Ga0111538_10001848_pt1 | contig 29677 bp, 24 predicted proteins | sample SoiMethybrSBSTD1_FD_79669 | JGI IMG/M metagenome (GOLD analysis project Ga0111538, IMG submission 79669) | Bulk soil microbial communities from a Populus tree surrounding site in Tennessee, USA - Soil MetaG P. TD hybrid SBSTD1 (version 2)... | ecosystem: Environmental > Terrestrial > Soil >... | reverse complement strand
GGCCACGGTGGCCACGGTGGCGGTGGTGCTGGCCGGCCGCTACTCGGACGTGGTGCGCAACATGCGCCAGGTGGTCCCCGGCGCGCCCGGCTGGCTGGTGTCCGCCGCCTACTACGTGATCCCGAACTTCCACAACTTCGACTTCAAGGGCCGGGTGGCCTACGGCGACCCCGTTCCGGCCGGCGATCTCGCCTGGGTGGCGCTCTACGCGGTCGTGTACATCTCCTTCCTCCTCGGTCTCGGCCTGCACGCCTTCAAGCGGCGCGACCTGAATTGATGGGGGACGGCGGCCGCTCGCGGGCCGGCATGCTGGGCCTGCTCCTGCTGGCGGCGGCCATCCCGCTCTGCCAGGTGCGGGTGGACCGGCGCCTGGGGGGATTCCGCGCCCAGGAGGAGGTCCTCTACCTCTGGTCGGGACCGCAGGTGAAGCGCCTGGCCGCCGGCTTCGAGGGCCTGGCCGCCGACCTGTACTGGCTGCGGACGGTGCAGTACTTCGGAGGGACGCGCGTCTTCAGCGAGGACCGCAAGTTCGAGCTGCTGGAGCCCCTCATCGACATCACCGTGACCCTCGATCCCCGCATGGAGGTCGCCTACCGCTACGGCGCCATCTTCCTGGCCGAGCCGGCGCCCATCGGGGCCGGCCGGCCGCGCGCCGCCGTGGCCCTGCTGGAGCGGGGCGTGCGGGAGAACCCGCTGAACTGGCGCCTCCACAAGGAGCTCGGCTACTTCCACTTCCTCTTCCTGCACGAGCCGGAGGAGGGAGCCCGCATCCTCACCGAGGCCTCGAAGATCCCGGGTGCCGCCTACTGGCTCAAGACGCTGGCCGCCGAGCTGCTGACCCAGGGCGGCGACCGGGCCATGTCGCGGCGCATCTGGCAGCAGATGTACGACGAGTCCGAGCCGGGAGCCATCAAGCAGAACGCGCGCACCCATCTGCAGCTCCTGGACACGGCGGAGATGGTGACCTTGCTGCAGGCGCGCGTGGGCGAGTTCGAGCGGCGCCTGGGCCGCCGGCCGCACGCCCTGGCGGAGCTGGTGGCCGCGGGCTTCGTCCGGGAGGTGCCGCCGGATCCGGCGGGAACACCGTTCGAGTATGATCAGAATACGGGCCTCGTCGGCGTATCGAAGAAGTCCGTGCTCTGGAGGCCGAAACTATGAAGCAGCGCCGTCTCCGCTCACTCTCCGCGCTGGCCCTGGCCCTGGGCGTCCTGGCCGCGCCGGCCGGTCAGCTGGGGGCCGACGAGACCACCCCCCCGCCCGTCCTGAAGGTCGGCGAGGTGGTGGCGCCCTTCGACGCCCAGGGCGTGGACGGCACGCTCAAGAAGTTCACCTTCTCCGGGCCCAACTCGACGCTGCTGCTCTTCTTCCTGAGCGGCTGCCCGACCTGCCACCGCATGATCCCGGAGTGGAACAAGGCCTTCCAGCGCAAGCCGGCCAACCTGCAGGTGGTGGGCGTGCTCATGGACCAGGAGCCTCCCAACTTCTTCCAGACGACACCCATCGCCTTTCCGGTCGTGCGCTCACCCGGGCGCGAGTTCCTGCAGAAGCTGAAGGTCTCGCGGGCCCCGCTCATGCTGCGCGTGGGCAAGGGCGGCAAGGTCGAGGACGTGTCGATGGGATGGACCGACGCCATCCGCGTCGGCGACCTGTTCCGGCCCTAGGCCGGTCCCGTCCCGCCCTTCCGCCTCCAGCGCACCAGCACGCGCATCCCGAAGGCTCCGGCCAGCGGCCCCAGCACGCGGTCGAGCGAGATGAGCGCCCGTCCGACGCCCCGCGGCACCAGCGCGGCCGTGCGAAAGCCCAGGCTGGCCAGGTAGGCGAACCCGTTGACCGCCGTCGTCTCCGGCGGCTCCAGGCCGAGCTCCGCCCAGCGGGCCGCGGGCGTGGTGCGGATGAGCTTCCACACCACGGCGCCGTCTCCGTCGAACGCGTCCTTCTCCTCCGTGCCGCCGAAGGGCTGCCAGGGATCGAGGCCGATCCGGCAGCCCTCCTGGTGCAGCCAGCGGTAGATGGGGTAGGAGAACGGCGTCACCCAGGGCTCGGCCGCCATCAGCGAGCCGCCCGGGACCAGCACGCGGGCGGCCTCGGTGAAGAGCCGCGCCGGACGGGCCAGGTGATGGATGAAGTCGAGGCCCACCACGGCCTGGAAGCGGGCGGCGCCGAAGGGAAGGCTCAGGCCGTTGGCGGCCATGTCGTTCCAGGGCACGGCCAGGATGTCGGACGCGATCCAGCTGAGGTCCGGCCGCCGGGCGCGCGCGTGTTCGGCCAGGAAGCCCGGTCCCGCGCCCACCTCCAGCACGCGGGCGCCTTGCGGCAGGGCCGCGGTGAGGGCGTCGAACCAGACGCGGTAGACGTCCTGCAACAGCGGCTTCGCGGCCCAGATGCGCCGGTGCTCCTCGAGGCGCGCGACGCTCATGCGGTCTGCTCCTTCGCGGCCCGGGCCGGCCCGCGGCGCCAGGCGAAGGCCGCCGCCGCCAGCGCGGCCACGAGGCTGACCGCGGCCCCGGCCAGGGCCGCGGGCGGCCGGAAGCGCATCTCCACGATGTGGGTCCCGGCGTCCACGGCCACCGCGCGGAAGGCGAGGTTGGCCTGGAGCACCGGCTGCGGGCGGCCGTCGACCCAGGCCCGCCAGCCGGCCTGGTAACCCTCGGCCGCCACCACCCAGCCCGCGCGCTCCATGACCGCCTCCAGGCGCAGGCGGTCGGAGGCGCGGGAGACGATGTGCACGCTGCCCGCCGGCCCGGGCGCGGCCCCTCCCGTCGTTCCCGCCGGCAGCACCACCTCGCGCGCCGGATCGAATTCGGGCTTCAAGACCTCGGAGAAGGCGGCCAGGCCGCTGGCCGGCCGCACGCCCGCCACCGCGTACGCCCGGGGCAGGGGATCCGGCACCGCGAACACACGCACCGGCTGAAGGAAGAGGCCGGGCAGCGTCTCGACCGGCCGCAGCCCCTCCAGGCCCTCGCCGTGCAGCGCGACCACGTGTGTGGTCGCGCCCATGCGCAGCATCAGGCGCACGAACGGCGTCCCTTCCATGCGGTCCATGAGCAGCACCAGCTGGCCGGCCTCGTAGGTGTACAGGCCGCGCAGGTCGTGTTCGTAGGCGGTGTCGATGCCCCAGCGGCCGGCGGTGGGTGGCATGAGGCGCATCTGCTCCGCGAGGGCCATGGCCTCGCCCAGCTTCCACCCAGGCGGGATCCCGGCCAGCGCGGCCGCCTTGGGCGGGCCCAGGTGGCGCTCGCCGTTTCCGAACGCGTAGTCGTACGCGTAGACGCGCTGCGCGCCCTCCCGCCGGAGAACGTCCACCACCGGCGGCCGCGCGTAGATCGTGCGGTGGCCCGTCTCGTTGATGGACCGGTTGAACCAGGCCACGTCGAGCACGGCCAGCGCGCCCGCCAGCGCGGCCCAGCGTGCGGTCTGCTGCGGCCACCGCAGAGCGGCGCCGGCCAGCAGCGCGGCCAGCAGGGCGGCGGCGGCGCCACCGCCCAGGCTGGCCACCAGCGGCCGCACGGCGGCCGCGGCCGCGGGCCGCAGCTCGATCAGGGGCGCGGCCAGCAGCGGCCGCGCGAGCAGGAGGAGCGCGGCCGCTCCCGCGCCGGCCGCCAGCACACACCCGGCCACCAGCGCGGCCCGCGCCGGCCGTCCACTCCGCGCACGGCGGAGGGCGTCGACGCCCATCCCGGCCAGGAGCGACCAGGCGAAGGCGGCGGGCACGCAGCACTTCATGGGGAAGCGGAGGATGCGCAGGGGCGGAAACACCGCCACCACCGCGCCATAGAAAGGAGCGTTGCGGCCCAGCGCGACGAGGAGGGCGGCGAGGGCGAAGCCGGCCAGGAAGCGCCGGCGTGGCCGGCCCCCGGCCACGGCCGCCGCCGCCAGGGGCAGGCTGGCCGCGCCCACGTACAGCGAGGCCAGGAAGGGCTCGCGCGACTCCCACATCAGCGCCCACAGCGGCTCCTTCAGCTCCACGCCGTACCAGAGGCTGGGGCACCACGCCTGCAGCAGCCCGAGCGGGTGCACCGACCAGAAGGTACGGGTCTGCGCCGAGAGCCCGAAGCGTGCGGTGTGGCGGGCCAGCTCCAGCGCGGGCATCCAGAGCACCGCGCTCAGGGCCAGGGCCAGGGCCAGGGCGCCGCCGGCCGCCATCAGCAGGTGCCGGTTGCGCCGCGCCCCGGGCCTCCGCCAGCGCACCCAGCGCGTGGCGGCGTAGGCGGCCACCGCCAGCAGCGTCATGGCGCACATGTCCGCCGAGCCGGCCACGATCTGCGCGGCCACGGTGAGCCCCCACAGGACGACGTCCCGGGCCCGCCGGCGGAGGAGCGCGCGCTCCGCGGCCAGGAACACCCACGGCATCCAGGCCGCGGACGCGTAGTGGTGCCACAGCGTCACCAGCGACAGGACGGGTCCGGACAACCCCCACAGCCCGGCGCTGGTGGCAGCGGCGGCGCGCGAATGGCCCCAGCGGCGGGCCAGCAGGAAGGCGCCCAGCACGGTGAAGGCGAGGTGCGCCACCGCGAAGACGCTGTAGTACAGCCACGCCGGCAGCAGCAGGTTCAGCCAGGTCGGCGGGTAGGCGATCATCGCGCTCGGATCGGCCAGCAGCGGCTGCCCGAAGCCCGGGCCCGGATCCCAGAGCGGCCAGGCGCCGCTGTGGATGGCGCGCACGAAGCCCTCCACCTGCGGGTGCCAGACGAGGTGGATGTCGCGCACGAAGAGGACCGCGCCCACGAACGTGCCGGGCAGCGCCCACACCGTGAGGAGCGCGCCCAGGGCGAGGCCCAGGCGCGCTTCCGCGCCGGCGCCGGCCCGCGTCATGGCTTGCGGGCAGTGAGCAGGAGGGAGCCGGCGATCTCGCGCGCCAGCGGCGTCTTCTCGACCAGGCCGCCCAGGCCGGCCACCGCGTCCAGCAGGAAGGCGGGCGTGGCCGGGTGCAGGAAATCGAAGGGCAGCACGCGGCCGGAGGCGAGGCCGGCCTCCCGCAGCGCCCGCGCGGCCCGGAAGCGGCTGAAGGCCATCTCGTCGGGGGAGACGCCGAAGTAGCGCTTGGTCAGGCCGAGATGGAACATCAGCGCCACCTGGGGGTTCACGATGTTCGGCTCCGTGAAGACCACCCGTCCCCCCGGCTTGAGCACGCGCGCCACCTCGCGCAGGGCCCGGTCGAGGTCGAGGTGGTGCAGCACCGAGCTGCCGTAGACGGCGTCGAAGGTATCGGCCGGGTAGGGCAGCAGCTCCGCGTTGCCGGAGGTGAGGGCCACGTTGGGCAGGCGGGCCGAGCGGGCCCGGGCCGCGGCCAGCAGGTCCGGCGAGAGGTCGATGCCGGTGACGGACACGCCGCAGGCGGCGACCTTCTCCACGAAGAGGCCCGTGCCGCACCCGAGCTCGAGCGCCCGCCCACCCGGGGCCAGGCCGGCCAGCTCGATGAAGAGGCGGGCCCGTCGCTCCGCCCGCCGCCGCCCGGAGGGGCTGTTCCAGTTCCAGATGACCTCCGCCTGGCCGGCGATGTCGCGATGGTGCTCGATCTCGCGCGCCAGCCGGGCGGCGCGGCTGTCGTCGTCGGGAGCCGCGTTCACAGGAACTTCAGCTTGCGCGCGGCGAAGGCGCTCATGCGCAGGAGCAGCAATCCGTGGCGGAAGCGGGAGATGTTGGTGGATCCGTAGGTGCGCTCGTGGTAGCGCACGGCCAGGTCCACGATGCGCAGGTTCATGCGCGAGGCGCCGAAGAGCAGGTCGAAGTCTCCGAAGGGATCGAAGTCGCCGAAGTAGGCGCGGTTGGCGGCGATGCGCTCGTAGTCCTCGCGGTAGAGGGCCTTGGTTCCACAGAGCGTGTCGCGCACCTGCTGGCCCAGCAGCCAGGAGAAGAGCAGCGCGAAGAGCTTGTTGGCCACCATGTTCAGGAAGCGCATGGCCCGGCCCTCCATGGGGTACACGAGGCGCGAGCCGTTCACCATCTCGCCCTTGCCCCGCCGCAGGGCCTGCACGAACTTGGGCACGTCCTCCGGGGCCACTCCCATGTCGGAGTCGAGGATCAGCAGCACGTCGCCCCGCGCCTCCGCGAAGCCCAGCCGCACCGCGTCGCCCTTGCCCTTGCCCGTCTGCTGCAGGAAGCGCAGGGGCAGGTGCGGGTTCTCGGCCACCACCTTGCGGATGGTCTCCGCGGTGTCGTCGGTCGAGTTGCCCTCCACGAACAGGAACTCGCTGCCGGCCGGCAGCGCCGGCAGCCGCTCCACCAGGGGCCGGATGTGCCCGGCCTCGTTGCGGCAGGGGATGATCACGCTGGTGGACGGCGTCTTCTGGGCCTCGAAGCGGTGGGGCGCCGGGCGCGCGATGAGCCCGTAGATGAGCGAGAGCCACGACAGGCCGGGCAGCCGGCCCGCGTACCGGTTCAGGAAGTCCGAGAGGAGCGGCACGTGGGCGGGGAAGACGAGGTGCCGGTCCTGGCGCACCACCTCGATGTCGGCCAGGGCCAGCATGTTGCGCACCTCCTCCGGCGGAAGCCAGGAGTCGGGCGGCGGCTGGTGCTTGAGCCCCAGCTTCTCGGCCAGGCGCAGCACCGGCTGCCACACGCGGCTGTAGCTGTAGACGTAGATCCGCGTGCGCCGGTGGCAGACCGCGCGCAGGGCCTCGAACGTGGCCTCCACGTCGCGCAGCTCGGTGACCACGTTGATCAGAAGCACCACGTCGAAGGGCCCGCCGGCGCGGGCCAGCAGCGCGGGGTCGGAGCCGTCGCCCTCCAGGAAGGTGAGGCCGGGGTGCAGGCGGCGGGCCTCGGCCACGGCCGGGGCCGAGAGGTCGATGCCCACGCCCTGCGACGGCTCCAGCGCGGCCAGCAGGTGGCCGGCGCCGCAGCCCACGTCCAGCACGCTCTGGCCGGCGGGGATGCGCGCCCGCAGCACGCGGGCCAGGTACCGATAGAAGTAGCGCCGGCTGCGGCGCGCCTTCTGGATGCCGTCGTGGTTGTCTTCGTAGAACCGCCGCACGGCGTCCGTGATGGGGTCGGCGGCGCGCGCGCGGGGCTCGATCAGGGCAGGAGTGGTCACCGGTTCGTGATCGCGCCGAGGACGGTAGCACGCGGGTCCGGCGGCCACAAGGCGTTCACTGGTAGAACCAGAAGTAGAAGGCCGCGTAGCGCCCGCGCAGCTCCAGGTGCGTCCGCGCGCGCTTGATCAGCGTACCGGGCAGGCGCAGGGTGACCTCGTCCCAGCCCGGGCCGGGCGCGAAGTCGAAGCGGCCGGCCGGCTGTCCGTCCGCCGTGACCACCATGCCCGCCTGGGCCAGCTCCAGCGCGAAGTTGCCCGATTCCTCCGCCCGCAGCACGTTGGTGGTGACCGCGGAGGCGGTGCGCAGGACGACCAGCAGGTCGCGCCCGGGTGTGGTGGCCACGTCGAAGGACTCGCCGCCCAGGATGGCGCGGCCGCCGTCGATCACGCGCGGCCCGCCCGGGTATGCGTCGATGCGGGCCGCGCCGTTGAGCCGCAGGTTGCCGAGGCGCGAGGTGAACGTGTAGCCGTGGGCCTTCTCGTCCACCGCGTCGCACACGTTCAGGTGGTCGACCTCCTGCAGGCCCTGGGCCGCGGCGGCGGTGCGGGCCAGGTAGGGCCGGGTGCCGCGGCCCACCATGTCGTAGCGGAGGCGGAAGATCTCGATCTCGTCGCCGAAGCTGGAGGTGCGGAAGAGCGGCGGCCCGTCCACCAGCTCGCGCATGGTGGGCAGCGCGGCCTGGGCGGAGACGGTGGTGATCAGGAAGGGCGGCCGCTGGGCCTCGGGCAGGCGCTGCAGGGCCTCGAACGTGCCCGCCTCGCGCTCCGCGGCCCGCGTGCCGAAGAAGGAGGACGTGGTCACGCCGTGCAGGTTCATGGCGTAGTGGCCGGTGAGGTATTCCACGCTGGTGGCCAGGTTGGCCATGCGCGCCCCGCGGGGCACGTTCTGCGAGATCCAGCGCGCCGCCGACAGGTCGCGGCGGCTGATCTCGCCGGCCAGGTCCGCGTAGGCGGCCGCGAAGCGCACCACCGAGAGGAGGCCCAGGGCCACGAAGATCGCGGTGACGCCGCCCAGCACCCGGCGCTGCCGGCCGGCCTCGAAGGGAAGGAGGTGGGCGACGACGCCCTGGAGGCCCACGCCGGACAACGCCAGCAGGCCGGGGAAGGCCCACATCAGGTAGCGGTTGAAGTGGACGCCCATGAACGTGTTGGGCGCGACCAGGACGAAGAGGAGCGCGGCCATGGCCAGCCACGCGGCCAGCGCCCCGCGGCGCTCCCGCGGGGCCAGGGCGGCGGCGGCCACGACCAGCAGCAGGGCCAGGGGCGGGAAGTAGTACGGCGCGAAGCCCTGGGCCGTGCCGATCGGCGTCTGGCGCGGGTAGAAGCCGAGCAGCAGGCCGCGCGCCACGTCGGTGAGGTAGTCGCCGACCATCGCCGCCGCGTCGGTGGGCGAGTAGTTGGCCAGCAGCGACTTGTCCACCACCGAGCTGCCCACCCAGCTCCCGGTGAGCAGGCGGAAGGAGAAGAGGACCGCCGCCGCCGCCGCCAGCGGCACCCAGGGCAGGATCCCGCCGCGCCGCGAACGGCCCCGTCCCGGCCCCAGGGCGAACCACAGGCCCAGCAGCAGCGTGGCCACCAGCGCCTCCGGCCGCGTGAGCGCGAGCAGGACGGCCGGCGCCACCCACGCCCGCGGGTTCTCCCAGGCCGCCACCATGCGCTCCAGGAGCCACGTGGCGAGCAGCATGGCCAGGCCGACGTCCGATCCCGACAGGAAGCCCCAGGCCACGGGGCCGGAGAGGCTGGAGAAGAGGCCGGCCAGGATGGTGCCCCGCCGCCCCGCCAGGTGGGCGCCGATGCGGGCGGCCAGGGCCACCGTCATCAGGTAGAAGCCGGCCCCGGCCAGCACCGCGAAGCCCACCAGCCCCTCGCCGCGGATGCCCACCGCGTGGGCCACGGCCAGCATCGCGGTGTGCAGGGGCGAGGTGGCGCCGGTGGTGGGCGGATCGCCGGGGTTGTAGCGGAAGGGATGGCCCTCCGCCATGGCCTTCGCGTACTGGCAGACGAGGTAGAGGTCGGTGACCTGGGGCACGAAGTGCCCTTCCGTGGCCCCGAGCATGACGACCACGTAGGCCAGGGCCACGGCCGCGGCCAGGGCCACGAAGGGAAGGGAAGGGACCGTGTTCGCCCCGGCGGGAGGCTCGGTCGAGGCCGGCGGCGAGGCCATCGGCGGGATCATACACCGCGGCCCCGCCGGGGCCGCGGGACGCGCCGGAGCACCTTGACGGGGGCGCGGGCAGACGCGAAGATCACGCGACGTCAGAACAATGGATGTGGTCTGAACTTGCACGCTGGCCCGCACTAGCTCCCGAAGCCTGGCCCTGGACGGCGCTGGTCCTGGGCCTGGTGGTGGGCAGCTTCGCGAACGTCGTCGTCTACCGCCTTCCGCTGCGCCGCTCGCTCTCGCGCCCGGGCTCGGCCTGTCCCGCTTGCGGCACGCCCATCCGTCCCTGGGACAACGTGCCCGTGGTGAGCTGGCTCCTCCTGCGCGGCCGCTGCCGCAAGTGCCGGGCCGGCATCTCGGTGCGCTATCCGCTGGTGGAGGCCACCAACGGGGCGCTCTACTACGCCCTGGCCCGGCAGGTCCCTCCCGGCCTCCAGGCGGCGCTGGCCATGGTCTTCGTCACCGCGCTGCTGGTGCTGAGCCTGATCGACCTCGACTGGCAGATCCTGCCCGACGCCATCACCCTGCCCGGCACGGCCATCGCGCTCGTGGCCAGCTTCCTGCCCGGCCCGCCCTCTCCCCTCGAGTCCGCCCTGTCGGCGGCCGGCGGCTACCTCGCCTTCGCCGCCGTGGCGGCCGCGGCCAAGGCGTACTACGGCCAGGAGGCGCTGGGCCAGGGCGACTGGAAGATGGCGGCGCTGCTGGGCGCCTTCCTGGGCTGGCGCGCCCTGCTGGTCACCGTGTTCCTGGCCTGCCTGGGCGGAGCGCTGGTGGGCCTCCTCCTCATCGCCCTCGGCCGCGGCTCGCGCTCGACGCGCATCCCGCTCGGCACCTTCCTCGGCCTGGCCGGCATCCTGGCCCTCTTCTCCGCCGGCGCGCTCGTCGACTGGTACCGCCACTTCTTCAATGTTTGACCCCGGGGGCCGCGGCGCGCGCCTGGTGCTGGGTGGCGCCGTGGCCGTGCTGGCCCTGGTACAGATCGAGCAGTTCGCGCAGACGCTGCGCTGGCAGGGGCGCCTGCACACGCAGGCCGTGCGCGCGGCCGAGGCGCCGCTGCGGCCGCTGCTGCCCCAGCTGGGCAGCGCCGTCCAGTCGGGCCCCGCCGGATGGGGCCGTGCGCTGACCATGGTCGGCGGCGTGTACCCGATGGCGGAGGCGGAGGTCTTCGACCTGACGGGCCGCCCGCTGGTCTCGCTGCCGACCCCGGCCCCCGTGCAGCACTGGCTGGACGCGGACCAGCGCCGCGCGTTGAAGGAGCAGCGCTTCCTCACGGTGGGCCCGGTGGGAGGAACCGCCACCCGCCTCCTCACCTACGTGTCGTTCCCTTCGGGCGCCGCCGGCGTCGTGCTGCGCGTGGCCCAGCCGGTGCCGGAGCTGGTGGAGGACCTGCGCGAGCGGCGCCAGGTCCTCATGGGCCAGGGCTTCGCGGTGCTGGGGCTGCTGCTGGCCTCGCTGTTCATCGTCTCGCCGTTGCGGGCACGGCCCGCGGGGGCCGACACGCCGCGCGCGGTGGACGCGTACGTCGAGGCCATGTCGCGGCTGCGGCGGCACGAACAGGACCAGAGCCAGCAGCACGAGGCGGAGCGCCTGCGCCTGGAGGAGCGGATCCGGGTGGCGGAGCCGATGGCGCGGGCGGGCGAGCTGACGGCCGGCATCGTGCACGAGGTGCGCAACGGCCTGGGGACGATCGTGGGCTACGCGCGCCTGGTGGAGCAGCGCTCGGCGGAGGCGGAGGCGCGCGACGCCGCCGTCCGCATCCGCGCCGAGTGCGAGACCCTGGAGACGGTCGTGCGCCGCTTCATCGAGTTCGTGAAGGCGGAGCGGCTGACCCTCGACTCCTTCGACCTCCGCCGGATGCTCTCGCGCGTCGCCGCCCGCGAGTCGGCCGCCGGCCCCGGCGCCCGCGTCACCGTGGCCCCCGTCGGCGAGATGGAGATGGTGGGCGACGAGGAGCTGCTCGAGCGCGCGCTCGAGAACATCGTGCGCAACGGCCGCGAGGCCGCGGGGCCGAACGGCCACGTGGACGTGCGGGCCCTGCGCGAAGCGGGGCGCGTGGTGGTGGCGGTGAGTGACGACGGGCCGGGCCTCAACGCGGAGCAGCGCGACGCGCTGCGGCCCTTCGTCACCACCAAGCCGGGCGGCCTGGGGCTGGGGCTGCCGCTGGCCCTCAAGATCATCCGGCTGCACGAGGGCGACCTGGCCCTCTCGTCGCGGCATCCGCGGGGCCTGGTGGTGACGGTGCGCCTGCCCGAGGGCGGTCCCGGCGCCCCGGCGGGCAAGGGGCCGGCAGCCGCATGAAGTGTTACCGATGGTACCGCCGCGGAGCGGGTGCGGAGGCGGCAGACGGTGCCGTCGTACATCGGAACTCATTTGAATTGAATAGCTTGGATGGCTTTGCGATGAGCGGTATGGCGATTGCTAAAAGTGGAGGTGCCATGGAACCGATGAACCCGAAACACCCTTCCCCGGGTCAGACCGGCTACTCGATGATCGAGCTGGTGGTGGTGGTGGGCCTGATCGTCATCATGGCCGCCATCTCCATCCCGAACATCGCCGGCTACCTCCGGAACTACCGCATCCGGGGGGCCGTCCAGCAGGTGGCGGGCGAGATCCAGACCGCCCGCAACCGCGCCATCACGAAGAACACGAACGCGGGCGTGGCCTTCGCGATCCTCGACTCGAACAGCTACCGCGTCTGGACCCTTGACGACAACGTGCCGCCGGCGACCCCCACGGCCGGGCTGGGTCCGCTGCGGGAGCTGCCGCCGGGCGTGGTGTTCGTGGCCGCGGCGCAGCCGGGCATCGGGTTCGACCGCCTGGGCCGCAGCTGCACCTTCGGGACCGGCTGTGCGGTGGCCACGGTGCCCACCCAGGCCCAGCTGTGCCCCACCGCGGGCGAGCTGGCCCGCTGCACCGACCGCGTGGCCGGCAACTACGTGTCCATCGGCGCCAGCGGCGAATACATCATCACCGTGCAGGAAGAGGCGACCGCCCAGCTGCGCACGGTCGAGGTGGTGCCCGGCGGCCGCGTGCGCACCCAGCGTTGAGGAGAGAGGCGACGATGAGCAGCCAGCACGTTCCCACCCGCAGCGGCGAGCAGGGCTTCACGCTGATCGAGGCCATGGTGGCCATGGTGATCCTGCTGTTCGGGATCGCGGCCGTCTCCAACCTGATGGTCATCGCCGGCACCTCCAACACGGTGGCCAACCACAGCACGGCCGCCACCGCGGCGGCCACCCAACGGATGGAGATCCTGAAGACCACGACCTTCCCCACCCTGGTTCCGGGAGGAGACATCGTCAACGATTCCCCGGTCGGCACGCCGCCCCCGTGCGATGCGGTCCCGGCCGGCTTCTACCACTGCAACACCGTCACCACGGGGCCGAACGCGGTGTTCCAGGGCGTGGGCCGCATGCACGTGCGCTGGGCCATCACCACCGTGCCGGGCACCGTGCCGGCCACCCTGTACATCCAGGTGGTGGCCGAGTCCCAGGCCCCCGCGGTCGGCTCGCGCTCGCGGGCCTCGTTCACCACCTTCCGGACGGTGATGCCTTAGCCATGGCGCGCACATCTGACGGAGGAATCGTGACCCTGAACGAGCGACCGACCGCCGCCGGCTTCAGCCTCACCGAGCTGCTGGTGGCCATGCTGGTCACCATGCTGGTGAGCGGGGCCGTGTTCGGCCTGCTCTCCGCCGGCCAGAGCTCCTTCCGCCGCGAGCCGGAGCTCACCGACCGCCAGCAGAACATCCGCGTGGCCATGGACCTCATCCAGCGCGACCTGGCCATCGCCGGCGCCGGCCTGGGCGACTTCGACCAGGTGTTCACGCCGGGGCTGAACGGCGCCAACGTCGTGGTGCCGGCCGGACCCACGGGCACGCCCTCCGACTACCTGGAGATCCTGGGCACGGACGGCGAGTGCGCGGACATGCCGGTGGAGACGTTCACGGCGCCCCTGAGCCTGACCTCGCTGATCAACCTGCCGGCCTGCTGGGGCACGGCCGGCCCCGTCTCCGCGCTCATGCCCGACCTCACGCGCCGCTGGGGCTTTGCCCGCGGCATGGCCACCGGCACCAAGCCGGTCAACTTCACGGGCACCCAGCCGCCGTTGGCGACGGTGGGCGGGGCGCTGCCCGGCGCACCCACGCTGCTGACGAGGCTTTCGGTCGTCCGTTACGAGCTGGCCAACGACACCGACGGCGTGCCCTCGCTCTGGCGCAGCGCCACCGGCGGCCGCAACCCGGCCGATGCGTCGTACGTGGCCGCCTCCCCGACCGCGGCGGCCGCCAACGGATGGCAGCTCGTCGCCCGCGGCATCGAAGATCTGCAGGTGACCTACCGGGCGGCCTGCCTCGGCCCGGCCGGCGCCTTCGTCACCGTGCCGCCCGTCGCCGCGCCGGCCACGTACACGAGCCTGACCCAGGATGTGCAGGTCACGGTCTGGGCCCGGGCCCTGGCCCAGAACCTCCAGGGCCAGAGCCAGCCCGCGGCCGGGGTGCCGATCGCCGTGCGCGGCTCCCTGACCAGCATGACCACCCCAAGGGCCGTGCTCGTTGCGCTGCACAACCCGGCCGCCCCACCTGCCTGCCTGTGGAACTGATGGCGTCCCTCAGTGTTGACCTCGAACGAGGAGGAGTGAACGTGACGAGCCGAAACACGCAGTCCGGAAGCCAGGGCGGGTTCGCGCTGGTCGTGGCCATCCTGGCCCTGATGCTCCTGACGTTCCTGGGGCTGACCCTTTCGGCCACGACCTCGACCGAGCTGCAGATCGCCACCAACTACAAGTGGAGCCAGCAGGCCCTCTATAACGCGGAGGCCGGGCTGGAGGTGGCGCGCGTGGTTCTGCAGCGCGTGGGCGACAACCAGCTGGTGCTGCCGGAGGCCCGCAGCACGAGCTGGAACCCGACGGGCACCGGAACGTTCACGCCCTCCCCGCCGGTGGCGCGCTACGCGGCCACCCGCAACTTCGAGGGCAGCGCCTGCGACCGCTTCGGCAACGGCCAGGGCTTCGGGGCCGTCCTGACCGATCCGAACAACGCCGCCGTCCCGTTCGAGAACGTGAGCACGCCCTATGCGGGCCTGCCGGCTCCCTCGTTCGGACGGCTCAGCGGCGGGTTCACGATCTGGGTGCGCCGCGAGACGCTGTTCACCTCCAACACGGCCGCCGACAACCCCGTGGGCGAGCGCGTGGTCGTGACCTCCGAGGGATCCGCCCCGTTCGCGGGCCCGGGCACGGCCTTCACCCGCGCCAACCGGGCCATCCGCCGCCTGGAGAGCGTGGTCCTGGTGCGCGAGGGCTGCCGCCCCAGCTACGGGAGCCGGAACAACGGTGGCCGCAATTGCCGGTCGTAGGGAAGGCGAGGGAAGCGATGAGTGGAGGGAATGCGAAGATGAGTGCCTGGCGGCGGCTGCTCCGGAAGCGCCCCTATGCGTTGTGCCTGGCCGGTGGCCTGTTGGCCCTGATGGCCGGCGACCGTGCCCAGATGGACCCCCCTCCCGGCATCGGCCTCGACCCCTTCGAGGTGCTCGACCAGCAGGTCAGGAACAACGTCCTGATCATCCTGGACACCTCCGGCTCCATGAAGTGGCCGGTGGACCGCGACAACTTCACCCTGGGTGCGGACGATCCGGGCAGCCGCATGTTCCAGGCCAAGGCGGCCATCAGGGCCGTGGTGTCGGCCAACCGGAACCGCGTGAACTTCGGCCTGATGTCGTACAACATCGCATCCAGCGGCAAGACCCTGGCCGACGGCCAGGACTTCGCGAATGACGGCCGCGTCGACGGCCCGTTCCTCTACGTGAGCGCCGACGCGGCCGCGGCCCCCTTCTACACGAACTACACCGTCACCATCAACGATCCGGCCACCACGCAGGACGAGCGCTGCAACAACATCGACGGTTTCTTCTGCATGGCCAGCAACACCTTCGGCGACTACAACGGCACCAACTCGGGCGACGTGTGGCGCAGCTTCATGAACAGGGGCGGGGGCAACAACGGCAACAACGGCCTCAACAACCCCTACCCCGCGGGCTGCACGGTGGGCACCGGCACGCTCAGCCCGATCAACCTGGCCGCCCCGGCCAGCAATCGCTGCCGCTTCTACATGGAGTCGCGTGTCCCGCGCACGGGCGTCCGCTACACGTGGAACCGGGCCAGTACCGACGTCACCACGCGCCTGACGGCGACCAGCACCACCATCACGTGCCCGGACCCGCCGGCCGGCCTGTTGGGCTACACGGCCGCCGCGACCAGGACGCCCTGCTTCCAGATGCAGGACAGCGTCAGCGGCCAGATCGCCACCTACTACTACACGTCCGGCGTCTACGAGAACCAGTCCGGCAACGCCTGCGGCGGCGGCGCGCTGATCACGGAGGTCGCGGCCTGCATCGACGACAACGCCCCGACCGTGCTGTCGAACATGGACCCCGAGCTGCCGGTCAACGTGACCACCGGCCAGCTGGGCAACCTGGCCTGGCCGCCGCCGGCGCCGCCGACCGCGACCTACATGGGCGTGCAGACGACCCCGGCCGGCCTGCGCGCCGACCAGTCCACGCCGCTGGCCGGCAGCCTCAACTTCATCACCAACACCGCGAACACCTCGCCCTTCAGGAACTGGCAGGCCCCGCAAAAGAACTTCGTGATCCTGTTGACGGACGGTGACGATACCTGCGCCGATCCTGGCGGCAACACGGACCGCTCGGCCGTGCTGGCCGGCGTGGCCGCGTCCACGCTCTTCAACAACACGGGGACCCCGACCCGCCAGGCGGAGACGCTGGTGGTCGGCTTCGCCAGCGCCGTGAACCCGGCCCGCGTGAACGTGATCGCCCAGGGCGGATCGGGCGCCACCATCGACGGCGCGTCCAGCAACCCGGCCACGGCCTACACCTGCCCCGTCGGGAGAACGTGCCGCAACGCCTTCTTCGCCTCGAACACGCAGCAGCTGATCGACATCCTCAACGCGGCCCTCGAGCAGGCCTCGTCCTCGGGCGTCTTCTCCGCGACGCCCTCCGTGTTCGACGGCGTGCCCGAATACGTGAACCTGGTTCCGCTGCCCACCATCACGCCCGCGCCCGTGCCGGCACCCAGCCCCTACGCGGTGCTGAACCCCGACACGCGCTACCGCGCCAACTCGTTCCGCCAGTACCGGGCGCTCTTCGAGGTGAACGGCTTCAAGGGCATGGTGCAGGGCTACGACGAATACGGGGCCATGACCAACACGGCCCGGCCGGCCCCCAGCCCGCTCCCGGCCCCGGCGCCCATCTACACGCGCAACTGGGAAGCCGGGCAGCGCATGATCGACAACGACCGCGTGTCGTCCGACCTGGCCACCACGGACCACACGTTCGCCGAGCTGCTGGTGAACTCGAGTACACCCACTCCCGCCGGCACCTCGCCGCTGTCCCTGGCCGCGCGGAACTCCCACATCCACCGGCGCATCTTCACCACCGTCCAGAACGGACGGCGGCTGGGACGCATCGGCATCACGCCCGCCACGGACGACCTGGGCGGCAACGCGTTCTGCACGCCGTCACCCTGCCGCGTGAACCTCTGGCCGCCCGACGCCGCGGTGGCGCCCGGCGGACCGGGATATGCCATGCCGGCTCCGCCCACCCTGGCTCCTTCGGGCATCCTCGACTCGAGGCTGTTGCGCAAGCCCGACGGCACGCCAATGGCGTTCGCCGACCTGCAGGCCGCGCCGCTCTACGCCTGCATGGGGGCCACCGCGCCCGCGGCCTGCACCAGCACCACCGTGGCCGTGCAGCTGGCCGCCGCCCAGAAGGAGGCGCGGGAGATGATCCTCGCCTTCACCGCCGGCGCGGCGGCCGAGCGCGAAGCCTCGGGTGCCCCGAGACGCGTCGGCGGCCTCATCGTGTACCGCCGGCGCCCGTGGCTCATGTCCGAGTCCACCATCGGCACTCCGGCCCTGGTAGTGCCTCCGGGCCAGAGCACACCCACCGTGCATACGCAGGAATACCTGCTCTACCGCGACGGGCCCCGCGACAACACGGGCGCCGGGCCCGGTGACACCGACTCCTTCATCAGGCAGGGCTTCGGCCTGCGCAACCCCGACCAGGACGGCCGCGAGGTCCCGCAGGGCGCCCAGAACCGGCCCGCGCTGAAGCCGGTGATGAGCGTCGTCTACGTGCCGGCCAACGACATGCTGCACGCCTTCCGCGCCGGCCCCTGCCCGGCCGGCGTCAGCAACTGCGGAGTGGGCGCCCCGCCGACGGGCAACGTCGAGTCCGGGGCGGAGGAGTTGTGGGCGTTCGCTCCCCACGACCTCCTGCCCAAGCTGAAGGAGAAGATGGGGACGCAGACGCGCACCAGCCACACCTTCATGATCTCCACCTCGCTGCGCATCGCCGAGGTGTTCGTGCCCGGCGTGGCCAGCGTCAACCTCAGCGGCAAGGTCTACAACATCCAGGGCCGCTGGCGGCGGATGATGCTGTTCGGCCGCGGCCTGGGCGGGAAGTACTACACCGCCCTCGACATCACCGGCGTGGGCAGCCTCACCAGCGCCGCGCTCGACACCGAGCTGCCGGGCGTGCTCTGGAGCCGCGGGAACCCGGACACGGTCGACGGCACCCTTGCCGGCCTGCCGGTCAACACGGCCGGCGAGGCCACGCTCTACGCCGACATGGGCCAGACCTGGTCCACGCCCAACGTGGCCCGCGTGACGGCCAGCGTGGCCAACGGCAACCGCGAGTTCATGGTCTTCACGGGCTCCGGCTATCCGACCACCAACAACAACGAGGGCACGCGCTTCTACAGCCTGGACCCGCTGTCCGGCGACATCGTGGCTTCCGACGACGTCGGTGAAGGCTCGCAGCCCGCGTTCCAGAACGCGCTTCTGGCCAGCCCCGTCGTCTACTCCGCGAGCCAGGCGGTCGGCGGCGTGGACCTGCCGCACCCGGCCTCCACGCCCGCCGAGTCGGTGTTCATCGGGGACCTCCACGGACGCCTGTGGAAGTTCAACGCCAACAACTCCGCCACCCGCACGCTCTTCCGCGACCTGGGCAACAACCAGCCGATCGGCGTCGACGGTGCGGTGCTGAACGTCGGCGGCTCACCGCACGTCTTCGTGAACACGGGCGGTGACCTGCGCGTGGGCACGATCGATCCCGTCAACCATCCCACCGTTGTCGTATCCATGCCGACGGAAGGGTTCGCCTTCTACGGCTTCCGTGACGATGGCGGGCCGACGTATCCCACCACCCGGGTGCCGGTGCCCCTGACCGGACCGCCCGACTTCACGCAGGCCTTCGGCCATCCGCCGCCGGCGGGCAAGGGTCACTGGCGCGGCACGCTGCAGCCGGTGACCACCTTCAACCCGGCCAACCCGACGAACGGCCAGGTGTTCTTCATCGGGACCCGCTTCAACGAGATCGCCCTCGGCGCCTGCGTGACCAGCTTCGACACCATCATCTTCGGCCTCAACGCCGACACGGGGAACACCGCCTACGCCACGCAGACCTACACCGGCGTGAAGGCGGTCGGCACACCCTGGGTTCCGCAAGGGCCCGACGGCGCCGGCAACCCGCCGGTCGACCAGGGCACCGGCGTCGGAGGCGCTCCGCCGATCACCGGCGGCGTCTTCGGCGGCACCAACGGCGGCCTGAGCAACGGCCCCAACACCGGAGTGTCCGTGAAGAACCAGGTGGTCCGGAGCGGCTCTACCGTCTGCCGCTAGCCACCTGATCGTTTCGTCCGCTGAGCGGGGCCCCGGTCGGGGCCCCGTTCTTTTTGTGTTGGCACGGAGTTGGGGCGGTTGTGTTAACCTCTCGCCGGAGGTCTTGCCATGACCCGTGGCGCCGGTCGGACCTGCCCGTCCTGCGGGACGCTGAACAAGCCCAAGTGGGAGTTCTGCGCGCGCTGCGGTGAGTCCCTTTCCGCCGCCGCGGGCGCGGGCGCCGGGGCGGCGGCGCCCGCCAAGGCGGGGCGCGCGGCGGCGCCGGTCGACACATCGGACGGCTCCTCCTTCCCCTGGAAGCCGATCCTCCTGGTGCTCGTGCTGGCGGGCCTGGTCTGGGGCAGCATCGCCATCCGCAGGGCCGGCCCGGCCGATCCGGGCCAGGCGACGATCGTGATGCCCACGCGGCCCAGCGAGCCACCGGCCGCTGCGCCGGCGAACGCCAGCCCGGTCGAGAAGCACCTGGCCGAAGGCCGGCGCCTGCTGGCCGCCGGCGACATGCCGGGCGCGTTGCGGGCGTTCAGCGCGGCCGCCGATGCCGCGCCCGACAGCGCGCCGGTGCAGAGGGAATACGGACAGGCCCTGTGGGCCGCGGGCGAGAAGGACGCCGCCCTGACCCGGATGCGCCTGGCCGCCACCCTCGCTCCCCAGGAGGCCGCCTACCGGCTCGACGTGGGGCGCGCGTTGCTGCAGCAGGGACAGGCGGCGGCCGCCCGCACCGAGTTCGAGATGGCGCTCACCGCCCACCCCAACGATCCGCGCGTGCTGGAGGCCGTGGCCCAGGCCTACATGGTCACGGGAGCGGGCGCCCAGGCCGTGCCCCTGCTGCGCAAGGCCCTCGAGACCCGCGGCGACGATCCGGCCCTGCTGGCCCAGCTGGGCGATGCCCTGGCCAAGACGGGCGCCCGCGGCGAGGCCATCCCGGTGCTGCGGAGCGCGCTCGACAAGCAGCCCGACGCGTCGGAGACCCGCACGCAGCTGGCCGACGCGCTCTTCAGCGAAGGACGCAAGGACGAGGCGGCCAGCGTCCTGCGCGACGGCGTCAGCCTCTCGCCCGACTCTCCCGAGCTGCGCCGCAGCCTGGGCTCCGTGCTGGAGCAGACCGGCCACGCCAAGGAGGCGGCCGAGGCCTACCGCGAATACGCGCGCCTGGCGCCGGACGCCCCCGATTCCAAGGCCATGGCCGAGCGCGCGGCCGCCCTCGACAAGGGCGCCCCTGCGGCCGCCACCCCGCCGCCCTCCTGAGAAGCAGCGCTGGGCATCGGCGAGGGGCATGCTACAGTCGACGTGAGGAAGGTGTAGTCATGCGTCTCGCGTCTGCCGCCGTCGTCGTCGCTCTCCTGGCCCTGCCCGTCGCCGCGCGCGCCGAGGAGCCCAAGCCGGCCGCCAAGGACAAGAAGGGCTCGTCCGGCGCCGACAAGAGGGTCTACACCAACGACGACTTGAAGGACGCCGGCAAGAGCGGCGGCGCCGTCACCTTCCTGGCCGAGCCGGCCGGCGGCACCGCCCACTCCGGGTCGGAGGTCACCAGCGGCGGAGGGGAGGGCGGCTCACCCAACGCCGCGTCCGAAGACGGCAGCACGCTGACCGAGGCGGGATGGCGGGCCCGGGCCCGCGAGCACCGCGAGTCGGTGACGGCGGCCCGGACGGAGGTGGAGAAGCTGGAGGCCAAGCTGCAGGCCATGAGCAACCCCATCCGCCAGCCCCAGCCCATCGAGGCCCTGCAGCCGGACCCCAACAACCTCCTCACCAAGAGCGAGGCGCGGCAGGCGCTGGAGAAGCAGCTGGAGGAAGCCCGCGTCGCCCTGTCCGACGCCGAGCGCGCCCTGCAGGACTTCCTCGAGGACGCGCGCCGCCAGAGCGTGCCCCCCGGCTGGCTCGAGGACCGCTAGGTCCTGGCCGACATCCTGGTCGTCGAGGACAAGGAGTCTCTCCGCACGATGTTGCGGAAGACCCTGGAGGGCCGCGGCTACGCGGTGGAGGAGGCGGCCGACGCCTACGAGGCCCGGCGCCTGCTGGCCAGCCGCCGGTTCCTGCTCGTGCTCACCGACCTCCGCCTGCCCGCCGGCAGCGGCTTCGACGTGCTGAGCGCGGCCGTGGACGCCGACGCCCAGATGCCGGTCATCGTGATGACCGCCTTCGGCACCATCGAGGAAGCGGTGCGGGCCATGAAGGAAGGCGCGGCCGACTTCCTCACCAAGCCCGTCGACACCGAACACCTCTCGCTGCTGCTGGAGCGGGCCATCGACCGGCGGCGCCTGCTCACCGACTACGTGCTGCTCAAGGAGGACTACCAGAGGCGCTTCGCCCTGCCCAAGGTGATGGGCGAGGACCCCGGCTTCAAGGCGGCCATGCTGGAGCTGCAGCGGGCGGCCGCCTCGGAGGCCACCGTGCTGCTGCTGGGGGAGAGCGGCACCGGCAAAGAGCTCCTGTGCCGGGCCCTGCACCAGCTCTCGGCCCGGGCCATGGGCCCCTTCGTGGCCATCAACTGCGCGGCCATCCCGGAGGCGCTGCTCGAGAACGAGCTGTTCGGCCACGAGAAGGGGGCCTTCACCGGCGCCGTGGGGCGCAAGGTGGGCAAGGCCGAGCTGGCCCACCACGGCACGCTCTTCCTGGACGAGATCGGCGACCTGCCCCTCGCGCTGCAGGCCAAGATCCTGCGCCTGGTGCAGGAGAAGCAGTTCGAGCGCGTGGGCGGCGTGCAGACGATCACGGTGAACGTGCGCGTGGTGGCGGCCACCAACCGCGACCTGAACGAGGCGGTGGCGGCCAAGGAGTTCCGCGAGGACCTCTTCTTCCGCCTGTCCGTGTTCCCCATCGAGATCCCGCCCCTGCGCCGCCGGCGCGGCGACGTGTTGCCCCTGGCCGAGGCCTTCCTGGACCGCTTCGCGCGCGAGATGGGACGGCGCGGGATGCGGCTGGGGGAGGCCGCCAGCGAGGCCCTGCAGGCGCATTCCTGGCCGGGCAACGTGCGCGAGCTGCAGAACTGCATGGAGCGGGCGGTGATCCTCTGCGACGGCAACGAGGTGCGTCCGGAACACCTGCGGCTGGGAGCCTCCGGGGCCGGTCCCTCGTTCGCCGACCTCATCGACCTGCGCCGCCCGCTGTCCGAGGTCACCGAGCGGGCGGCGGCCCTGGCCGAGGAAGAGGCCCTGCGCCTGGCCCTGCGCGAGTGCCGCGACGATCGCGCGGCCGCGGCCGCGCGCCTGGGCATCACGCCGGCGGTGCTGGGCCGGCGCCTGAAGGGGCTGGGGCTTCCGCCCGAGCCGCGCTGACCGCCTACCCCCCTCGGCTTTCCCGTTCCAGCGCGGCCAGGTCCTCCGGCGTATTGACCCCCAGCACGCTGGCCGCACCCGCGGCCACGTGCGTGATCCATTCCGGGTGTTCGGCCAGCACCGCGCGCGCACCCCGTTCCGGGGGCGCCGCCCGCAGGGCGGGCCAGGCGGGGCGGGCGAAGCCGGCCGGGTGGCCGCGCCGGCCTCCGTGGCTGGGCACGGCGATGACGGCGCCGGCGGCCAGCGCGGCCAGCACGGAGTCGACCGTGGCCGGCTCCAGCAGGGGATGGTCGACGGGATGGAGCAGCACGGCGTCGGCGCCCACGCTCTCGGCCCGGTCCAGCCCCGCGATCACCGAGGAGAGCATGCCCTGGCCGTAGCGCTCGTTCACGACCACGTGCACCGGCACGGGCGCGGGAAGCAGCGCCCGCACGTCGTCGGCCCGGTGGCCCACCACCACCACGCGCTCGGCGATCCCTGGGCGGTCCAGCCCGTCCAGGCAGCATTCGAGGAAGCTGCGTCCGCCCAGCCGGAGGATGGCCTTGGGCCCACCCATGCGCCGCCCCTCGCCGGCCGCCAGGACCACGGCCACCACACGCATGACGCGTATTATCATGGCGCCCCTGATGAAGCAGAGGCACCTGGTCAGCGAGAAGGACTACACCCGGCAGGACCTGGAGGAGATCTTCGCCCTGGCCCGGGCGGTGAAGCAGGATCCCGCGCGCTACCGCGGCGCGCTGCAGGGCAAGTCCCTGGCCATGCTCTTCCAGAAGCCGTCCACCCGCACCCGGGTCTCGTTCGAGGTGGGCATGTACCAGCTCGGCGGCACGGCCCTGCACCTGAGCGCGAACGACATCCAGCTCAACCGGGGGGAGACCGTGGCCGACACCGCCCGCGTGCTCTCGCGCTTCGTGGACGGGATCATGGCCCGCGTGTTCCTGCAGGAAGACCTGGTGGAGCTGGCCAAACACGCGACCGTGCCCGTCATCAACGGGCTCTCCGAGATGCTGCACCCCTGCCAGGCCCTGGCCGACTACTTCACCCTGCTGGAGCGGCGTGGCCGCCTGGAGGGGCTGAAGCTGGCCTACGTGGGCGACGGCAACAACGTGTGCCACTCGCTCATGATGGTGGGGGGCAAGCTGGGGGTGGCGGTGGTGGCGGCCACGCCCGAGGGATACCAGCCCAACCCGCTCATCGTGAGGAGCTGCGCCCGCGAGGCGCAGAAGTCCAAGGCCCCCGCGCCGCAGGTGGTGAGCGATCCCATGGAGGCCGTGCGGGGGGCCGACGTCGTGTACACCGACGTGTGGACCTCGATGGGCCAGGAGGAGGAGGCCGAGCAGCGGCGGCAGGCCTTCCAGGGCTACATGGTCAGCGCACAGATGATGGCCGCGGCGGCCAAGGACGCGGTGTTCATGCACTGCCTGCCCGCCCACCGGGGCGAAGAGGTGGCGGCGGAGGTGATGGACGGCCCCCAGTCGGTGGTGTTCGACGAGGCCGAGAACCGCCTGCACACCGAGAAGGCGGTGCTGATGCTGCTGATGGGCGGCGCCTAGCCGCTATCCCATCAGTGCTTCGCGGCCGGCCATCACCTTGAGCGCGCGCGCCATCTCCGGGCGCTGCACGTCGGGCTCCACCACCACCTTGCCGATGCGGGTGGGCAGCACGAAGGCCACCTTGCCCGCCCGGACCTTCTTGTCGCGGGAGACCGCCTCCAGCACCTTCTCGCGGGACAGGTCGGAGACCCGCGGCCGCGGGCCCAGCCGGTCCACGGCGGAGGCGATGCTGTCGTAGGCGCCCTCGGCCAGGAGGCCGCGCCCGCGGGCGATCCAGGCCGCGCCGATGAGCCCCCAGCCCACCGCTTCGCCGTGCGTGAAGCGCCGGTAGCCGGTCACCGCCTCCAGCGCGTGGCCCAGGGTGTGGCCGAGGTTGAGCACGCGGCGCAGGCCGTCTTCGCGCTCGTCCTTCTCCACGATCTCGGCCTTGATGCGGCAGGCGGAGGCGATGGCGTTCTCGACGTCCACCCGCTCCCAGCCGGCCAGCCGCGGCGGGGCCTGGCGCAGGGCCTGGAAGAGCGCGCGGTCGCCCAGGATCGCGCACTTCAGCACCTCGTAGGCGCCGCTCTGCAGCTCGCGCGGGGGCAACGTGCCGAGCAGGGCCGGGTCGGCCAGCACCGCCTTGGGCTGGTGGAACACGCCGATGAGGTTCTTGGCCTGGGGATGGTTGACGCCCACCTTGCCGCCCACCGAGCTGTCCACCATGGCCAGCAGCGTGGTCGGCATCTGCACCCACATCAGGCCGCGCATGTAGGTGGCGGCGGCGAAGCCGGCCACGTCGCCCACCACGCCCCCGCCGAAGGCCACCACCACCGCGTCGCGTCCCACGCCCAGCTTCACGAAACCGTCGTGCAGCGTGTCGAGCGTGGCCCGGGTCTTGTGCTTCTCGCCGTCCGGGATGAGCAGGCGGTCGAGGCGGGAGGAGAGGGCCTTCAGCGCCTTCTCCACCCGCGCGCCGTGCAGCGACCACACGCGCGGCGCCGACACCACCACGAAGCGGCGGCCGCGCAGGCGGCCCAGCAGCTCGGGCAGGGCGGCGGCCAGCCCGTGACCGATGACGATCGGGTAGCTGCGCGGTCCCAGCTCGACCGGGATCTCGATCACGGGCCGGAGGATAGCACTTGGGGGTCTGGGGGCGAAGGGCACGGAGTGCCCGGTAAGCCCCCGGTGCGGCGGTCGGGCTTTGCCCGGACCGCGTAGCATGACGCTAGCGGAGCCATCCGGGCAGCGCCCCCGCCCTCCGGGCCCGCTCCTCGAAGCGCGACTCCATCTCGCTCCGGCGGGCCTCCAGCGCGGCCAGCCGGCGCCGCCAGGCCTCGATGCGCGGATCGGTGTAGGGCCGCACGCCGGGCTGCCGGCGGCGCTCCTCGATCTTCTGCCGCAGGTCGTCCATGCGCTCCTCCAGCGGGGCCACGCGCTCGCGAAGACGTTCGGCCTGCTGGCGCCAGTAGCCTTCGCCCTCCGCCCGGGGCGGCGGCTCCGGCCGGGCCTCCTTCGCGGGCAGGGGCGGGGTCGAGAGCACGCCGGTATCGCCGCGGGCGGGGGAGACCCGCTCCAGGTCGGCGTTGGTGTACGTGGGCACGGCTTTCCTGGCCGGCCGCTCCTGGGCGCGGGCGGGAGCGGCGAGGCTGAGCAGGATCAGGGCGGGAACGAGACGGCGCGGCATGGCACGGCCTTTCCGGGAGTGACGGGAATGGATGGAAAGGGAGCGGGCCGCGGGAGGCGGACGGCGAACGAGGCGCGCGGACTCTACACCGGCAGCGCTTCCCGGTTCAAGTACCACCGCCGCCCGTCTGATAGACTCGATGTTTCGGTCGCGCTCGGTTTTTTCCTGCTACAAGGCCAGCCACTTGCAAGAGATCCGGACGGACTACCTCGTGCTCGGCTCCGGCATCGCCGGCCTGCGGGCGGCCATCGGCCTGGCCCGCGCCGGCCGCGTGCTGGTGGTCACCAAGGCCCAGCCCTCCGAGAGCAACACGGGGTACGCGCAGGGCGGCGTGGCCGTGGCCCTGGGACACGACGACGAGCCCGGCCTGCACCTCCAGGACACGCTGGGGGCCGGGGCGGGCATCGTCACGCCGGCCGCGGCGCGCGTGCTGGTGGAGGAGGGGCCGGAGCGGATCCGCGAGGTGGCGGGCTGGGGCGCGCGCTTCGACCGCGAGGACGGGCGCCTGCACTTCACGCGTGAGGCCGCCCATTCCCGCAACCGCGTGCTGCACGCGCTGGGCGACGCCACCGGCTGGGAGATGGCGCGCACGCTGCTGGAGAAGGCGCAGCGGACGGCGGCCGTGACCGTGCGCTCGTACGCCTGCTCCACCGACCTCATCCGTCACGAGGGCCGGGTGGTGGGCTGCCGCTTCCTCTCCGGCGACGCGGGCGACGAGGTGCGGGTGCTGGCCCCGGCCACCCTGCTGGCCACGGGCGGGGCCGGCCAGGTCTTCCGCGAGACGACCAACCCGCCGGTGGCCACCGGCGACGGCGTGGCCATGGCCCAGCGCGCGGGAGCCGCGCTGGTCGACATGGAGTTCGTGCAGTTCCATCCCACCGCCCTGGCCATCGAGGGCGCGCCGCGGTTCCTCATCTCGGAGGCGGTGCGGGGGGAAGGGGCCCACCTGATCAACCGGGCCGGTGAGCGCTTCGTGGACGAGCTGCGCCCGCGCGACCAGGTGGCCCGGGCCATCGCGGCCGAGGCGGCGGCCGGGCGGGGCCCGGTGTGCCTGGACCTGCGCCATCTCGAGCCGGAGCGGGTGCGCACGCGGTTCCCGCGCATCCACGCCACCTGCCTGCACTACGGCGTGGACATCACCCTGCAGCCGGTGCCGGTGACGCCGGCCGCGCACTACGTGATGGGCGGCGTGGCCACCGATCTCGCCGCCCGCTGCACGTTGCCCGGCCTCTACGCGGCCGGCGAGGTGGCGGGCACCGGCGTCCACGGCGCCAACCGCCTGGCCAGCAACTCGCTGCTCGAAGGCCTGGTGTTCGGCGCGCGGGCCGCGGAGTCGATGATCGCCGACGGCGGCGCCGCGCCCGCCGGACTGCCCGCGGAGGGGGAGCGGCCGGCCTCCGGCGGCGCTCCCGCCGGCGACGTGCGGGCGGTGGTCGAGCGCCTGCGCGCGCGGACCTGGGAAGCGCTGGGCCTGGAGCGCCGCGCGGACGGGCTGGCGGGCCTGCTGGCCGATCTGGCCCCGTTGCGCGCGGCCACCGCCGGCCCTCCGGCCGACCGCGCCGCGGCCGAGGCCCGCAACCTGGTGGACGTGGCCGAGGCCATGGCCCGCTGCGCGCTCTTCCGCGAGGAGAGCCGCGGAGCCCACTTCCGCCGCGATTTCCCGGAGCGGGACGACGCCCGCTTCCTGGGCCACACGCGCCTCGAAGGCGGGGCGGCCCGCCTCACCCCCGTGGAGACACCCGTGGAACAGACCGCCTCGTGCTGAGCCGCCTGCGCCTGGCCCTGGCCCAGGCCGCCGCCTCCTCCGCCACCACCGGCGCCGCGGCCGCGCTGTGGACGTTCCCGGCCATGCTGTTCTCGGCCTTCGTCATCGCCTGGGGCGCGGAGGTGGCGCAGTTCTTCATGAGCCAGGGCCTGGCCCTGGCCATCCTGGCCTGGCTGCAGATCCTGCCCGAGTTCGCGGTGGAGGCCTCCATCGCCTGGGACCGCAACCTGGCCAACATGACGGCCAACTTCACGGGCAGCATCCGCCTGCTGGTGGGGCTGGGCTGGCCCATGATCTTCGGCACCGCCGCCTTCGTGCACTGGCGCCGCTCCGGCCAGCTCCTCAAGGTGATCGAGCTGGAGGAGGAGCACGCGGTGGAGGTGATGGGCCTGCTGCTGCCCATCGTCTACTTCGCCTTCATCTGGTGGAAGGCCTCGCTCACGGTGTGGGACGGCCTGGCCCTCACCGGCCTCTACCTGGCCTACCTCTGGGTGGTGAACCGCATCCCGCCCAAGGACCACGAGAAGGCGGAGGAGCTCGACTTCGTGCCCCGCCACGTGATGGGCCTGCGCCCGGGCGTCCGCGGCGCCGTGGTGGCCGCCATGTTCGTGGGCGGCGGGTTGATCCTGCTGGTGTGCACACATCCCTTCGTGGACAGCCTGCTGGCCCTGGCCGTCAGCATGGGCATCAGCCAGTACGTCTTCATCCAGTGGGTGGCGCCCTTCCTCTCCGAGTTCCCGGAGTTCCTCTCCGCCTTCCGCTGGGCCAGGTCGGTGCGCCACGCGCCCATGGCCCTCATGAACGTCGTCTCCTCGAACGTGAACCAGTGGACGGTGCTGGCCGGCATGATCCCCGTGGTCTACAGCCTCAGCCTGCACCGCGTGGCCGGCATCCCCTTCGACGGCATGCACCGGCACGAGATCCTGCTCACGGTGGTGCAGTCGCTGCTGGGGCTGCTGCTGCTGGCCGACCTCACCTTCAACTGGTGGGAGGCGGTGGTCATCTTCGTGCTCTGGTTCGTGCAGTTCGTGGTGCCCGGCCTGCGCGTGCAGATCATCTACGTCTACCTGGCGCTCATGGGCCTGGTGGTGCTCGAGATCGTGGCCGGGCGCCGCCGCCTGCTGGCCTTTCCGGCCTTCGTCCGCCACCTGAGGGGAGCATGACCGCCCACGACATCACGCTCTTCCCGTTCGCCACCTACTGGTGGCTCTACGGCGCCTTCGCGGTGATGGTGATGGGCCTGCTGGCCCTGGACCTGGGCGTGTTCCACCGCGAGCAGCACACGGTGGGCTTCAAGGAGGCGCTGGGCTGGACGGCGGTGTGGGTCACGCTGGCCCTCGTCTTCGACCTCGGCCTCTACCTCTACCTGCGCCACCGCCTGCCCCTCGACGCCACGTTGATGGCCCTGCCCGGCTTCGACCCGGCGGTGGTGGCCCGCGCCACCGCCCTCGAGTTCCTGGCCGGCTACGTGGTCGAATATTCGCTCTCCATCGACAACATCTTCGTGTTCGTGGTGGTGCTCAGCTACTTCGCCATCCCGGCCGAGCTGCAGCACCGCGTGCTGTTCTTCGGCATCCTGGGGGCGTTGATCTTCCGGGCCGCCTTCATCGCCGTGGGCGCGCTGCTGGTGCAGTACCAGTGGGTGCTGATCCTGTTCGGGGCCTTCCTGGTCTACACCGGCTTCAAGGTGATGTTCGCGCCCGAGAAGCCGATGGAGCCGGAGAAGAACGTGCTGGTGCGTCTCACACACATGTTGATGCCGGTCACCCCCGACTTCCACGGCAAGAGCTTCTTCGCCCGCCTGGACGGCAAGCTGCACGCCACCCGCCTCTTCGTGGCCGTGCAGTTCCTGGAGCTCACGGACATCGTGTTTGCGGTCGACTCGGTGCCGGCCATCTTCGCCCTCACCGACGAGCCCTTCGTGGTGTTCACCTCCAACGTGTTCGCCATCCTGGGCCTGCGCAACCTCTACTTCATGCTGCGGGGGGCGGTGGACAAGTTCCACCTGCTCAAGTACGGGCTGGGCATCGTGCTCATCTTCGTGGGCCTCAAGATGCTCGTGCTCAACCGCATGTACGGCGGCCACTTCCCCATCGGCCTCTCGCTGGGGGTGATCGTCTGCGTGATCGGCGGCTCGGTGCTGCTCTCGCTTCTGTTCCCGCGCGCCCACGCCGCGGAGGAGTGACTCAAGGAGCCATGGAAAAGGAACGCGTCATGAAGGAGATCACGCCCAAGGGCGATGACTTCTCCCAGTGGTACCTCGACGTCGTGCTCAAGACGGAGCTGGCCGACTACGGCCCCGTGAAGGGCTGCATGGTCATCCGCCCCTACGGCTACGCGCTCTGGGAGCACATGCAGGCCGATCTCGACCGGCGCATCAAGGAAACCGGCCACGTGAACGCCTACTTCCCCCTCTTCATCCCCAAGAGCTTCCTGGAGAAGGAGAAGGAGCACGTGGAGGGCTTCTCTCCCGAGTGCGCCTGGGTGACGGTGGGCGGCGGCGAGGAGCTGGACGAGCCGCTGGCCATCCGGC
>Ga0111538_10001847_pt1 | contig 29692 bp, 26 predicted proteins | sample SoiMethybrSBSTD1_FD_79669 | JGI IMG/M metagenome (GOLD analysis project Ga0111538, IMG submission 79669) | Bulk soil microbial communities from a Populus tree surrounding site in Tennessee, USA - Soil MetaG P. TD hybrid SBSTD1 (version 2)... | ecosystem: Environmental > Terrestrial > Soil >... | reverse complement strand
TGCCGCCTGTTCAGTTCCGTTAATGCCTTAACACAGTCCGGGCTATCGACCGGAGAAGACCGTATGCGCCGTTTTAAATCCGTATGCGTGAGTTGTGTGTAGTCCACGGGCTGCCTCCTAAGCAGGTCTTCTCGCCATCCTAAGCGGATTCTTCTCGTACGAAAAGAGACCTGGTTTCCCAGTGACGCGGCTTGTCCCCCTAAGTTAGGGGGACAGCGCGATCGAAGATCGCGCGGGAGGGGGTTCCAAAGCCGCACTCTTCCAGGGTTTGCTTAGGAACCACCCCCCGCGTGATCTTCGATCACGCTGCCCTCCTAACTTAGGAGGGCAAGCCGCTTCTTTGAAACTAGACTGGTACCCACACAGCGGACATTTGCCGAAAGGCTCCCCTACGCTTCGTCCGTCACACACCCAAGGCTGGCGCTTTTCACCGACCGAATGTACTTTGCGAGCGTGCCACGCTCAGACTTGTACGGAGGCATCTTCCACGCTTTTCGGCGCGCCGCCATTTCATCGGCTGAAAGATCCACGCTCAGGACATTCTCCTCTGCATCGATCGTGATGCGGTCCCCCGTGCGGACCAGAGCGATGGGCCCTCCGTCCTGAGCTTCCGGCGTGATATGTCCGACAATGAATCCGTGTGAACCACCGGAAAATCGGCCGTCTGTGATCAACGCCACGTCTTTGCCCAGGCCAGCGCCCATGACAGCCGAAGTTGGTGTCAGCATTTCAGGCATGCCGGGTCCGCCTTTCGGCCCCTCGTAACGAATCACAATGATGTCGCCTTTTTCGATCTCCTTCCGCTCGAGTGCGTGGAGCATGTCTTCTTCAGAGTCGAACACCTTTGCGGGGCCCGAGAAACGCAGACCTTCCTTGCCTGTGATCTTTGCCACGGCTCCCTCGGGCGCGAGATTGCCTTTGAGGATCTGAATGTGTCCTGTTGCCTTTATCGGGTTCTTCAGCGGTTGGACTATCGGTTGCCCCGGAGACAGCCCGGGGAGATCCTTCACGTTCTCCTGAAGCGTCTTGCCCGTAACGGTCATGCAATCGCCGTGCAGTAATCCTTCGGCGAGAAGCATTTTCGTGACAGCCGGAATGCCCCCAACGCGATGCAGATCCTCCATCACGTACTGACCGCTTGGTTTGAAGTCCGCCAGAAGGGGAACGCGGTTGCTGACACGTTGAAAGTCATCAATTGTCAGTTCCACCCCGACCGAGCGGGCCATCGCAATCAAATGAAGCACGGCATTGGTGGACCCGCCCATTGTTGTCATCAGCACGATTGCGTTCTCGAAAGCCTGACGCGTCATGATGTCGCGTGGCTTGAGATCCAGTTCCAGAAGATTTCGAATGGCAGCTCCCGCCCGGAAGCACTCCTCCAGCTTGAGTGGATCTTCAGCCGGTGTTGAAGAACTGTAAGGCAGCGACATCCCGAGGACCTCGATTGCAGATGCCATCGTATTGGCTGTGTACATGCCACCGCAGGCGCCGGCTCCGGGACAGGCGTGGCGAATAATCTCGCGGCGGCGCTTTTCGTCAATTCGTCCGGAAAGATATTCACCGTAGCTTTGAAACGCAGAAATCACATCCAGCTTTTGCCCTTCGCTGTGACCGGCCTGGATCGTTCCTCCGTAGACCATGAGTGACGGTCGGTTCAAACGTCCCATGGCGATGAGGCAACCCGGCATGTTCTTGTCGCAGCCCGGCAGCGAGATGTTCGCGTCGTACCACTGCCCGCTCATTACGGTCTCGATCGAATCGGCGATTAAGTCTCGTGACTGGAGGGAGAAACTCATTCCGTCTGTCCCCATCGATATACCGTCGCTGACGCCGATGGTATTGAAGCGCATGCCCACCATGCCTGCCGCCTGAACTCCTTCTTTCACTTTTTCGGCAAGATGGAGCAGGTGCATGTTGCACGAGTTGCCTTCGAACCAGACGCTGGAGATTCCGACCTGTGGTTTTAGCAGGTCTTCATCGGAAAGCCCGGTCGCATAGAGCATTGCCTGGGATGCGCCCTGCGATTTCGGACTGGTAATGCGGGAGCTGTACTTATTCAATTGTCGAGTCATAGGGGCATGATATGCGTTCACGCAGGGAAATTTCCACGCCGGTCTATAATTAGCGGCTTCGAATTTTAGTAAGGACGAACATGAGCGAAGTACGAATCATTTACACCGAGACGGATGAAGCACCGGCGCTGGCGACATATTCCCTGCTGCCCATCATCGAGGCCTTCACGAAGACAGCCGGTATTGTGGTGGAGACGCGCGATATCTCCCTGGCAGGCCGAATCGTTGCGAGCTTCCCGGAATTCCTGAAGCCCGACCAACGACATCCCGACGATCTCAACGAACTGGGGGAACTCGCAAAGACTCCCGAAGCGAACATCATCAAGCTGCCCAACATCAGTGCGTCGGTGCCGCAGCTTACCGCCGCAATCAAGGAACTGCAGTCACAAGGGTACGCGGTGCCCAACTATCCCGACGAGGCGAAGACGGAAGAGGACAAGGCAATCCGCGCGCGATATTCCAAAGTTTTGGGAAGCGCCGTGAATCCCGTTCTGAGGGAAGGGAATTCCGATCGCCGAGTTTCCCCGTCGGTAAAGGAATACGCAAAGAAGCATCCGCATTCCATGGGCGCGTGGAACCCTGCTTCGAAGTCTCATGTGTCCCACATGACCGACGGCGATTTTTACGGCAGCGAGAAGTCCGTGATCGCGCAGAACGCCGGCAAGGTGCGCATCGAACTGACGGACGCCCAGGGGAAGGTAACGGTCCTCAAAGACAACATCCCTGTGCAGGAGGGCGAAGTCCTCGATACTGCCGTGATGAGTTGCGACGCTCTTCGCGCGTTTTACGAGCGAGAGACGAAAGATGCGAACGAACGCGGCGTGCTGCTGTCTTTGCATCTCAAGGCCACCATGATGAAAGTGTCGGACCCGATCATGTTTGGCCATGCGGTGCGCGTTTACTATCGCAATGTCTTCGAAAAATACGCAGCGGTCTTCGAACGGCTCGGTGTTGACGCCAACAATGGCATCGGCGATGTTTATTCGCGAATTCAGGAATTGCCGGCAGCGCAACGCGCAGAGATCGAGGCGGACATTGAGGCTGTTTACCGGACACAGCCTCCGCTGGCAATGGTGGATTCGGACAAAGGGATTACGAACCTGCACGTGCCCAGCAACATCATTATCGACGCATCAGTGCCCGCCGCGGTTCGCACTTCCGGGCAGATGTGGGGTGCCGACGGCAAACCTCACGACACAAAATTCATGATTCCCGACCGTTGCTATGCGGACATCTACCAGGCCGTGATCGACGATTGTAAGAAGAACGGAGCATTTCAAGTCCCGACGATGGGGAACGTTGCGAACGTCGGCCTGATGGCGCAGGCTGCGGAGGAATACGGCTCGCACGATAAGACTTTCCTGATGCCGGCAGATGGTGTGGTCCGCGTCTCAGGCCAGGCGGGACAGTCACTCTTTGAACAAAACGTCCGAAAGGGCGACATCTGGAGAATGTGCCAGACGAAAGACCTGCCGATTCGGGATTGGGTAAAACTCGCCGTGACGCGAGCAAGACTGACCGGCTCCACGGCCATCTTCTGGCTCGATGAAGCTCGCGCGCATGATCGGAATCTGATCGAGAAGGTAAACCGCTATTTGCGCGATCACGACACCTCGGGCCTCGATATTCGAATCCTTTCACCGATCGATGCGATGAAGGCCACCCTGCAGCGCGTGCGAGAAGGGAAAGACACGATTTCCGTCACCGGTAACGTCCTGCGTGATTACCTGACCGATCTTTTCCCCATACTCGAACTCGGCACCAGCGCCAAGATGTTGTCGATCGTCCCGCTTCTCGCAGGCGGGGGGTTGTACGAAACAGGAGCTGGCGGTTCTGCGCCGAAACATGTGCAGCAGTTCCTCGAGCAGGGCCACTTACGTTGGGACTCTTTGGGAGAGTTCCTTGCGCTGGCCGTTTCCATTGAGGACCAGGCTATCAAGACCGGCAATACCCGCGCCCGAATCCTCGCAGAGGCACTGGATCGCGCCAACGGAAGAGTGCTCGAGGAGAATAAGTCTCCTTCTCGTAAGGTCGGCGAGTTAGACAACAGGGGAAGCCATGTCTATCTCGCTCTTTATTGGGCCCAGGCACTCGCTGCGCAGACGGAGGATCCCGCGCTGCAAACGAAATTTCGCAGTGTGAGCGAACAACTGGCGCAAAACGAGAAGAAGATTGTTGAGGAGATCCGGCAGACAGAAGGAAAACCCGTGGATATCGGCGGCTACTACCATCCGAACAGGGAAATGGCTTCCAGCGCGATGAGGCCGAGTTCGACCTTTAACGCAATAATCGCGTCGGTCAAAGCCTAGCAGTCGTTTTTCCGAACGCTAGACAACAGGGTCGCCACTCACCTTCTCGCTCTGCAAGTGAAGGCCGAACTGGTCCAGGAGTTCGTGGATCTCCTTAAGAGACCACCGATCGAAATTCTTAGATTCCAGTTCGCGTTCTGATTTGGAGAGGAGATCTCGGAGCGTGTCCACACCGATGTTTTTCAGCCGGTGATAAGTGTTGGCGCTCATGTCCAGATCGTCGATTGTTTGATCCAGAGGGTCCATAAAACTGCTCTCCGGAATATTCCAGCACGCCCAGCGGGATAAGGCTACTGTTCGATAGTGACTAAACTTCGGCCCCCCCTCCCTGGTCGGGGAGTGCCGTCACTAAAGTGCCTGGTTCGCGAACGCATAAAGTTTTCGTGGATTTACTACAAGCACGCGGCGCAGGGCCTCTGCGTCCTGATGCACAGACGGCCAGATCCAGTGATTTGCGATGTCGCCATCGTTCGGCATTTTGTTGGGAGGGTTTCCTCTGCCGGTCAAAATCACGGTGTTCATGTTGGGTCTGGGTCTGTCCGTTCCGCTGATGACATTTCCGGGGAAGTTCTTCAGCAGTTCATGTGCGAAAGGAAGGACGATGGACCAATCTTCCGGGCGTGCAGATCGGGTGTAGCGGTCGGGCGATGTGATCTTCCAGAAGATGCCGTCTCGACTGTGTCCTAGATCGAGTAGTCGTTTGAAGTAGTCGTTCTTCTCGACCGGCATCTTCACATCAGGCCGGCCCATATGGTCAATGATGACGGGCGTCGGCAGCGATCGAATCAGCGGCTCCATGACCTCGAACGTTTCCGGCAGAAAGTACAGATCCGTGTGCCAGCCGAATGTCGCAATCTTCTCCGCAATGCGTTGAATGACATCTGCCGGCGTTGTTTCGCTTGCGATGTGGGGCAGGAAAGCGAAGCGTACGCCACGCACTCCGACTTCATGCATCCGTCGGAGTTCTTCCATCGAAATATTCTCATTCACGCTGGCGACGCCTGCGGCGCGGCCTTCCATGTGTTCCAGCGCGTCGATGACGACGGAGTTGTCCGTGCCGTGACATGTCGCCTGTACGACCACAAAGCCCCAGAATCCCATTTTGTCGATAAGGACTTCCTTCTGCTCTTGCCAGGTGCATTCGTAGGGCTGGTACTTCGAAGATGGTGCGAGCGGAAAGCGGTCAAACGGTCCAATGACGTGCATGTGAGAGTCGATCGCGCCGGTCGGCATCTCGAATGTGATCGACGCGGGATTGGAGTCTTGTTTGACGTAAGGTTCTGTACTCATGCTTGTGAGCTACCCTGCCACAGATTCGATGAAGTTCACTTCTTCTTCGGTCAACGTGATCTGATCGATGCCGAGATCCTGCCTCATGTGCTGATCATCGCTTGTCCCTGTGAGTGGAATCATGCCCACCTGCATCGCGAATCGGAAAATGACTTGTGCGGTCTCCACTCCAAGCCTCTGAGCGATTGCGACAATGGGTGGATGTCGCAGCAGAGGAACATTGGCCGTCAGCAGGGAGAATCCCTGATAGTGGATCCCATGGCTCCGGCAAACTTCGCGGACCTCTCGATCCCAGCCTTTGTTCGCGTAGCAGCGGTTTTGGACCATCATGGGTTTGACCTTGGCCCGTTCCACCAGGACTGTTAACTGCAGATAGTTCACATTGCTGATGCCGATCATCCCGACGCGTCCCGACCGGTACAAATCCTCGATGGCGCTCCATACTTCCCAGTCCTGGTCTCCAAGATCCGGAAAGGAGTAGGGCCCATGCAGCAGGTAGGAATCAATTCGGTCCGTCTTCAGATGTTCCAGGGAGGACTGGAAAGATTGTCGAACCTGCGTCCTCAAATCTGCTCGCGGATCGTAGGGCACCCTGTTGTCGTGTCCATCAAGCGGAGTGAACTTCGTTTGAAGGAAAAGCTGATCGCGGCTAATGCCTTCATTGGCGAGAACGGCGATTGCCTCTCCGACTAAATGCTCCGAATAGTGCTTGGGCTGGTTCGCCGTATCGATCGCCCTGAAGCCGGCCCGGACCGCCCTTTGAACCAATTCCGTCGTTGCTTCCTTCTTCCACGCGGTTCCGTAAATAAAAGTGGGCGTCATTTCGGGGCCTGATGGGCTTCCAGATACGCTGTCACGGCTTCGACCGCACCTTCATGCATGCATTCAGGCCGAACATACCGCCAGTGCTTGTCAAACTCTTCATTGGACATCGTTTCCCGGCCTAGTCGTTCCTTGTTCTTAAGGAAATTTTCGGCCCACTCGCGAACTTTCGGGTCCTGGTTCATCGCGCTTCGGGCCATGTGCATCGAAATCTGTTTGCTCATAGGTCACCGAGTATAAGCGAGAACCTTCAGAATTTTTTGCAAAGGCCCTTGCCTTTTTGGCGTGTCACCGTCGTATCCTTCAAGCAGACTTGCTAAGGGACGAGCAAGACTGTTCTGAATGACCCGGGCCTGCTGAAGGATCGTGGTCGACTTCAGTACTTCTGGATTTTTGTTTCCTCCGGAGGCTGAGTCGTGGGTAACCAGACGCGACGTTTGTCGTCGATCGGCATTCTTGCATTCGTCTATTTACTGTTGGGCAAGTTGAGCCTGACGCTGGCGTTCCTCCATCCGAACGTGTCAGCGGTATGGCCGAACTCCGGGCTCGCCCTCGCCGCGCTGCTGATTTTCGGATTCGAACTTTGGCCCGGCATTTTCCTCGGCGCCTTCCTTGTTCATTTCTTCACTGAGGGTACGATCGCCACTTCCATTGCCATCGCGTCGGGCAATACGCTCGAAGCGGTTGTGGGTGCGTGGCTGGTTCGGAAATTTGCCGGCGGTGCGAACGCCATCCTCAAGGCCCACGACATATTTCGATTCACCATCCTCGGACTGCTGAGCACAGCGGTTGCGGCAACGATCGGCGTCGCGAGCCTTGCGGATTCGGGACTTGTCGACAAGCAGGATTACTGGCTTGTGTGGCTCACCTGGTGGCTTGGCGACACGGCGGGAGTTGTTATCGTTGCACCGGTGCTGCTCACATTCGCGGCACAACGGAGCAACCGCTTGAGGTGGTCAGAAGTCCGACCGGAAGCCGTGGCGCTTTTGGTGACTGTATTTGCTGCCGGCCAGATTGTTTTCAACGGTGTTGTGGTCAACGGTGGCAAAAACTATCCCCTCGAGTATCTCTGCATTCCTCTTCTTGCATGGTCGGCTTTCAGGTTTGGCCAACGTGAAACTTCGGTCGCGATGTTGGTCTTGTCAATCAGCGCGATTGCGGGGACATTGAGCAGTTTCGGCCAGGTTGGTCTGGAGTCGCTGAATGAGAGCCTCCTTCTGTTGCAGGCATTTCTCATAGTCGCCGCAGCCCTCAGCATGGTCCTGGCCACCGAAGTCGCCGAGAGACGCCGTTCAGAAAGCGAAGCGTTGTCCCTGGCAACGACAGACCCGCTTACCGGCCTTGGCAACTATCGCAGGTTCCACGAGTCGCTGGATTCGGAGATTCAGCGATCGGGACGGAGCAAGCGGCAATTTGCCCTCCTCCTCCTTGATCTGGATGAACTCAAGAAGATCAACGACGTTCATGGCCATCTTGCCGGCGACCGTGCTCTCTGCAGACTCGCCGATGTCATTCGTCTCAACTGCCGCGGTTGCGATGTCACGGTCCGATACGGAGGCGACGAATTTGCTGTGGTGCTGCCGGAGTCAGATCGCCAAACCGCCTACCGCGTTGCAGGTCGGATTCGCGCCGGACTGGTCGGTGACATGAATAAGCCCATGCTTACGGTAAGCATTGGCGTAGCGGTCTTCCCCGCTGATGGGAGCACATTCGAAACCCTGCTGGATACCGCGGACCTCGATCTGTACGACATGAAGAATCAGTCCGGCGGAAGACGCTTTCGCCGCAGTGAACTCGCCTAGATCATCGCTGCCCTGATCCCACATTCGGTGATAAATTGCGATTGACGTGAGAAACAACGTTCGCGTGCCCTCGTACGGTCAGAAGGAAATAATGAGCCAGGAGTTTCTTCCCGGTCAGCGATGGATCAGTGAGAGCGAGCCGGAATTGGGACTCGGATCCATCCTGCAAGTTACGCCACGCACCGTCATTGTGGAGTTTAAGGCCAGCGCGCAGCGACGCGAGTATGCCCGCGCCAGCGCGCCGCTGCGTCGCGTTCGTTTTCGTGCGGGCGACACTGTGCAAAATCGAAAGGGCAAGGCACTGACCATTCAGTCCATCGCCGAGCATCGCGGACTCCTCCGATACAAAGGCGGCAAACAGGAGTTGCCGGAAGAAGATCTCAGCGACTCGATCAGTTTCAACAAACCCGAAGAGCGCTTGTTTGCGGAGCAGTTTGACTCATTGGCTGTTTTCAACCTCCGCGTAGCGGCTTTACGACATCAATATCACCGTCGTCGATCCCAGGTACGGGGTTTTGTTGGAGGGCGCATCGACCTGTTGCCCCATCAGCTCTATATCGCGTCTGAAGTCTCCGGACGGCTTGCGCCTCGTGTGCTCCTGGCAGATGAAGTCGGCCTCGGCAAGACCATCGAAGCGTGTCTGATCCTGCATCGCCTGATCCTGACGGGACGCGCTCAGCGCGTACTGATCCTGGTGCCGGAGTCCCTGGTCCATCAGTGGTTCGTGGAACTTTTGCGCCGCTTTAATCTCTGGTTTCATATCTACGATGAAGATCGCTGCGACGCAGCGGGAGATCGCAACCCCTTTCTCGAGACGCAGCTGATTCTCTGCGGTCTCGGCCTCTTCACTTCAAATCCCGATCGTGTTCAGCAAGCAGTCGATGCCGGCTGGGACATGATCGTCGTGGACGAAGCCCACCATCTCCACTGGTCTCCCGAGGCCGTCAGCCCGGAGTACACCATCGTGGAAACCCTGGGACGAAAATCTCCGGGCCTTCTGCTACTGACAGCCACGCCGGAGCAACTTGGTATGGCGGGCCATTTTGCAAGACTGCGTCTGCTCGATCCGGACCGATTTTTCGACCTCGAAGCCTTTCTGAAAGAGGATGAGCACTATCGCGAAGTCGCGCGCAAGGCCGACAAACTCGAGGAAGGCCCTAAACTGGATGCGCTACTCGATCAGCATGGCACCGGCCGAGTGCGTTTCCGAAATACTCGCGCGACAGTATCCGGATTTCCTCATCGCGTCGTGCAGATGCATCCTCTCGCGGCTGCGCGAACAGGAGATCCGAGGATCGTGTGGCTCATCGAGTTGTTGCGGCATCTCGATCCGCAAAAAGTTCTGCTGATTTGCCGCACCCTCGAGGCCGTTGGCGAAATTGAGTCTACACTGCGCCGGCGCGTGCGCATGGAACTCGCCGTGTTTCATGAAGGACTCACGCTGGTTCAACGCGATCGCAACGCCGCGTGGTTTGCTGAGGAGGGCGGCGCCAGAATTCTGCTGTGTTCGGAGATCGGCAGTGAAGGAAGAAACTTCCAGTTCGCCCATCACCTCGTGTTGTTCGATCTGCCATTAGATCCGGAAGTCCTGGAGCAACGCATCGGTCGCCTGGATCGCATTGGACAGAAGTCCGAAATCCACATTCACGTTCCCTTCGTCATCAACAGCTTTCAGGAAGTGCTCGCGCGCTGGTACCACCAGGGGCTGAATTCCTTCGAGGAGCAGATTGAAGGCGGACGCGAACTGCTCGAACGCTTCGGTCCTGTCATCAACGGCCTGAAGTCGCGCGGCGACCTCGACCTCCTGATTGACGAAACACGTGTCGTGAGGCAGCAGATTGCAACCCGACTCCATGAAGGACGCGACAGACTCATGGAATTGAATTCGTTTCGCCCCAAAGTCGCAGCGAGGATCGTGGAGGAGATTCGGCATGAAGACGCCGACACCACGCTGGAAGACTTCATGCTCTCCGTCTTCGACTTTTTTGCACTCCAGGTGGAAGAGATTGCGGACCGCACTTACAAGCTTGGCCGGGCAGGAATCGTCGCAGATGCATTCCCGGGATTACCTTCCGGAGGTTTCGCCATTACGTTTGACCGGCACCGCGCTCTGCTTCGCGAAGACATGCAATTTATGACCTGGGACCACCCGCTGGTGACCGGAGCCCTGGACCTGCTTCTTGGATCTGAAAAAGGGAACTGCGCCGTGGATCCCCAACTGATGTCTGGTTTGGAGGCTGTTTACCTGCTCGAATGCGTCGCACCTTTGCACCTGCATGTCGATCGCTTCCTGTCGCCTGCGCCCATTGTCGTGCAGGTGGGAGGTGACGATCTTCAGGAACTCCTGGACCAGGCGCGCGAAAATGCGGAGTTACAGGTTTCCGCGATCGTCAGCGAGGCCCGCCGACAGATGACGGGTCAGCTTCAGATGGAGATTTCACGCTTGCGCGAACTGAAGAAAGTCAATCCAAGCGTGCGACAGGAGGAGATCGATCTCCTCGTCGCGCAACGTCGCGATCTTGAAGAGCATCTCTCGAATGCCAGGATTCGACTCGATGCGATCAAGGTGGGGACGGACCTGCTATAAAGTCCAGCCTGTAGTCGTCCTCTTCCCGTTTTGCCTTACAATATCCGGCTGATGTCGAACTACGAGCCGATTCTGCTGAAGAACATTCACGATCCACGGGTCCTTGAAGTCGATCGCTACGTTGAACTCGGAGGATATGCCGCCGCAAGGAAGGTCGTCCTCGAGATGACGCCCGCCCAGGTCATTGAAACGACTAAAGCGACGGGATTGCGCGGGCGCGGCGGCGCGGGATTTCCGACCGGACTGAAGTGGAGTTTCGTTCCCAAGAACACCGGAAAGCCGACTTACCTGTGCTGCAACGCGGATGAGAGCGAGCCCGGCACCTGTAAGGACCGCGTGATTATGGAGCGCGATCCCCATCAACTGATCGAAGGCATGATCATTGCTGCTTACGCGGTGGACTGCCATCTCGCATTTATTTACATCCGTGGCGAATTCACCTACGGCTATCGCGTGATGGAAGCCGCCCTCGCAGAAGCCCGACAGAAGGGGATTCTCGGTAAGAACGTTTTCGGCACCAATTACGAACTCGACATCATTCTCCATTCCGGCGCAGGCGCCTACATTTGCGGAGAAGAGACCGGCTTGCTGGAATCACTCGAAGGCAAGCGAGGACATCCGCGGCAGAAACCGCCATTCCCGGCAGTCCACGGGTTGTATGGATGTCCAACTGTCGTGAATAACGTGGAGACGTTGGCCAATTTGCCCCACATCTTCAACCGGGGTGTCGATTGGTACAAAAGCATCGGATCGGATGAGAAAAATACGGGTCCGAAGCTCTACTGCGTGAGCGGGCACGTCAACAAGCCGGCTGTCATTGAGCGCGAACTCGGCATTCCCTTGCCGGAATTGATTTTCGATATCTGCGGAGGCATCCGAAACGGGAACAAGTTGAAAGGCGTAATCCCGGGAGGATCGTCAGTCCCCATCCTGAAGGCGGACGAAATCGATGTCCGCATGGACTTTGACTCTCTGGCGAAAAAGGGAACACTGCTTGGTTCAGCAGGCTGCATGGTGATTGATGAAACTGCCTGCATCGTCAAGCTTGCGTGGCGAACGGCGAGATTCTACGCGGAAGAGACCTGCGGCCAGTGCACCCAGTGCCGGGAAGGAACCTGGTGGATGGACCAGGTCCTGCATCGCATCGAACACGGCCACGGCAGGATGCAGGACCTCGATATGATTCTCGACATGTGCGCCAACATGAAGGGCGTAACGATTTGCGTGTTGAGCGATGCCTGCGCCATGCCGGTTGAAGCCATGATCCGCAAGTACCGTGAAGAATTCGAATATCACATCACGGAAAAGCGATGCATGGTGCAATCGCTTGTTACTTCACCGGGGGTGGCAGGACTCGCGCCTCGATAACGGAATTGAAGCCATTCTTGTGGCTCCCGTCACAAAACGGCTTGTTCTGAGACATACCGCATCGGCATAACGAGATGGCATTTCGACCGCTCAGGTCGAAATCTTTTCCCTGGGAGTCCCTGATTACGAAATTTCCTGTAACCCGCAGAGGACCGTTGGGATTGCAAATAATGATGGTCGGTTCGTCCATTTTTCTTGTGCCTCCAGAGCCTGCTGATTGTAGCGTAAATTGAACTTCCGCTGTCCGGGGTAATGACGCTATAATCCCGCGCCCAACCCTACGTGTGTCCGCAGGGTGGTACGGTTGAGAGATAACGTGGGGTTGTACGTCAAAGAATCCTATCCCGTGGCAAGGCAGGACGCCCTTGCGGAAAAGAGGTAGCCCAGATGGACGAAAAAAAGGTTCAAAAATTCAGACAGCGGTTGACAGAGGAGTACCAGAAGCTTATTCGCTCGATCAATCGGAATCGACTCGCTGAAGAAGAGATCACGCTGGAAAACACGGAGGATGAAGGGGACCTCGCCACGATCAGCCACAATAAGGAGTTGCTCTATAACCTTCATGAGAGCGACTTTCAACGCCTGAAGTCGATTCAGGAGGCCCTCAAGCGGATGGACCGCGGCGAATACGGCGAGTGCCTGCGTTGCGGTGAAGATATCAACGAAAAGCGCCTGATGGCAGTGCCTTGGGCAACGCTATGCATCCAATGCCAGGAGGAAGCCGAAAAGGAAGGCGCGACATCCCGACCCGTGATGGCTGGGAAACCTGAAGATAACGACGACGAGTAAGGCCTTAGCTGCGGATGACGCAGGGATTTGCGTCATCCGCAGCTAAAACATTCATCCGCCTGACCCAATCTGCCGGATCAAAAGAAACAGCCCCATCCCCGCAAAAACAAGAAGCGCCATCCGGAAACCGTGTTCCCGATTCACTTCGGGCATCAGGTCCGTTGCGGCGACGTATAACGTACAACCTGCTGCCAGCGGCAACGCGAATGCAGGAGAACCCATTGCATAAAAAGCGGCCAAACCCACCAGTGTCGATACTCCGAGAAGTGCGCTCGCTGCGAGAGCGCGGTTTGGCGGATGTCCTGTACTTCGCACGATGGAAGCGATGGTAAATCCGTCGGGAATTTTATGTAGAAACATCGCCAGGAAAACCAGCAGGCCAAGTTCCCTGGATACAGAAAATCCCGCACCGATCGCGACGCCATCGAAAAATGTGTGCACGAGCATCCCGATAAACGCGGATACGCCTAGCGTGATATTCATTTCGTCGTGATGGGTTTCTTCGCCGAAGTGCAGGTGCGTCGCAAACGTGTGTTCAAAGAAGTGAACGATGAGGTACCCGCTCACGAGCATGATCGGCCACAACGGCGTCGATTTCGCGGCACTCTCCGGAATCATCTCCAGGAAAACCGTTCCCAGCATGAAGCCGGCGCCAACAGCGATGAAGTATCGCAACGAGCGATGAGCCCAGTCGCTGCGAGTCACCATCAGGCCGCCGATGATATTTGCGCTCGCCGCGATGAGAGCGAACAGGACGATCAATCGGCGTTATCCACTATGGCGGATCTCCATGATGTCTCCATCTTTGACGATGTATTCCTTGCCCTCAAGACGCAGTAGTCCCTTTTCCTTGAGAGCCTGATGGCTGCCGTGTTTCACGAAATCATCGTAGTGGCACACTTCCGCTCGAATGAAATGCTCCTGCAGATCGGTGTGAATCACGCCGGCCGCACGCTGCGCGTTCATGCGCCGTGAAATCGTCCAGGCGCGGCATTCTTCTTCACCCACGGTGAAAAATGAAATCAGTCCGAGCAGTCGATATGTCGTGCGAATCAATCGCGTGGATCCCGATTCCGTCAATTTGTAGTCCGCCAGAAATGTTCGCAACTCTTCGGGAGAAAGTTCCGCCATCTCCGCTTCAAGTTTGCCCGAGACAATCGTGCGATCCATGTTCATCGGCAGATTCTGCGCGGCCTCGATTTCCGTAAGACGATCGAGTTGCTCTTCTCCGATATTCTCGACTTCGATCATCGGTTTTTCGGAGAGGAACGCGAAACCCTTCACCAGCTTCTTTTCCTCGCTATCGGTTTCCATCTCGCGCAACGGTTTCTCCGATTCCAGCCAGGCCTTTGCTCGCTCGAGATAACTCATCTCCTTCAAGAGCGCCGGTGTCTTGCCGCGTTTGAGATCCTTTTCCAGACGTTCCATCCGCTTTTCGATGGATGCGATATCGGCAAGCATCAACTCATAGTTCAGATCTCTGCGGTCCCGCTCCGAATCCACAGATCCTTCGGGATGTGGGACAGATTCGTCACGGAATGCACGGATCACGTGAATCAGAACGTCCACAGTCCTCAGTGGCGCTAATGCCACGTCCTGCCCGCGGCCGCGCGTCAACGCCGGGACGTCGACGAACTCCACAACCGCATACGTCGTCTTTTCGGGGTTAAAAACTGAGGAAAGGTAGTCCAGACGGGCATCGGGAACCTGCACAGACGCAACGTTCGGCTCTTGCTTGCGGGCCCCGCCTCCCCCAATTGACGCTCGGCCGTGGGCCAGAATCTGGAAAATTGTGGTCTTGCCGGAGCTTTGGAGCCCGATGATTCCCGCTTTCATAGGAGCAAAACCTTAGCACATAACTTATTCAGGACTTTAGGTTCAAAGCGCAAATTTCCTGTTGACACTACCAGGGCAGGTGCGTAGAGTTGGGGCCCCAAGTGGGAAATTGAGGTCTATTGTGTTTCGATTTGGACCCGAAGGGCTCTAAAAGATGTTACGTGGGAACGCTACAGCGACAGTGGACGATAAAGGACGATTTAAGATCCCTGTCCAGTTCCGCGCGTACATCGATGACACCTGGGGTAGCGATTTTTACGTCACCAGTTTTGAAGGTGAATCGGTCCAGATTTATCCCCTCCCTGTATGGCAAGAAATCGAAGAAAAACTCGCCAAGCTTCCTTCACAACACCCAACGAAAAAGAAATACCTTGATCGTACAAGTTACTACGGTCAGGCGACATCATTGGATAAATCTGGCCGCATTTTAATTCCTACGTTATTACGGGAATCCGCCCGGATGACGGGCGAAGTCGCTGTTCTGGGAGTGCTCACCTACCTGGATGTATGGAACCACCAGTTGCTGAAGACGCGACTGGATAGCCAAACGGTAACTAACGAAGACAAAGAAACTCTGTCGCAGCTGGGCATCTAGCGGGGGGAACAATGACTCATGTATGGGCACCGGGCGGTACTGCTCAACGAAGCCCTGGGTTATCTGGAACCTCAGCCGGGCCGCGCCTTCATCGATGCGACTTTTGGGGCCGGCGGTCACACCAGGGCACTGCTGGATCAAACAGCCCCCGATGGGAAAGTTCTCGCTCTCGATGTGGACGAAGCGGCGTTGGCGGCCGGTCGCGAAGCGTTCGCCGAACCGTACGGTTCGCGGCTCACCCTCATCCATGCGAACTTCAGGGATATTCAGCAAGTAGCCGAAATTCAAGGCTTTATGGGCGTGGACGGCATTCTTGCCGACATCGGTGTCTCGTCGATGATGTTCGACGATCCCGGGCGGGGGTTCTCCTTTATGCGTGAAGGTGAGCTCGACATGCGAATGGACAGGACTCAGGGGCTGACGGCGTCCCTCATTGTGAATGTGTATGCGGAAAAAGAGATCGCCGACATTCTTTATAACTTCGGGGAAGAGCGTCGATCGCGGCCCATCGCCCGTTCTATCGTTCGTTCCCGCCCACTGAAGACCACTTTGGATTTGAGTCGCGCCGTCGAGAAGGTACTCGGCGGGCCGCGATATGGACGGATCCATCCCGCGACGAGGACCTTCCAGGCCCTGCGAATCGCCGTCAACGGGGAGTTGGACAATCTGCAGGAGTTTCTGAATTCGGCTCCGGCCTGCTTGCGACCGGGCGGCCGTCTGGCTGTCATCACTTTTCATTCATTAGAAGACCGAATCGTGAAAAACACCTTCCGGGGGTCTGCGATAGCCGGCCGGGCGCTCACGAAGAAAGTCATCACTGCGACACCTGAGGAAATGGACTCGAATCCGCGCTCTAGAAGCGCGAAGTTGCGAGTCTGGGAGAAAAGCAATGGCGATTGAAGTCGTATTTGAGAAGCGTATCAACAACACCGCTGTATATCGCGAAGTCGATGTGGAGCAGCGCCGGCAGATCTATCTGTTGACTTCCCTGGCCGTGCTGTTCGGTCTGGGCGTGCTGCTTTATGGGTGGCAGCAATACCGGTGGATTCAGCTGGGCTACGAGATCGCGGGGCTGCAAAAGCAAAAAGAAGAACTCGTGAACTATCAGAACACCCTGATTGTTGAGCGTGACACGGTGACGCAATTCGAGCGTGTGGATTGGATCGCGCGGACCAGGCTGGGAATGGTGCAGGCCGCGCCCGGTCAGATCGTCACGCTCGCATCCGATGTAGTACCCGGCGAAGCGACAACTCCTGAAGCAGTAGCCGCTCCATTGACAGCTCAAGAGGTGAGGTGAGGCGGGAAAAATTACCTGCGAGGAGACTGCGTGTCCTTGTGGCGATCATGGCCATTTGGGCACTGGGCATAGGTGCGCGTCTTTACTATCTTCAGGTCGTGGCGTCGGCTAGTTATGTCCAGAAAGCGGCTCAGCATCAGCAGCAGGTCATCAAGATTACACCGCGTCGTGGCGACATCCTTGACCGTGACGGAAATGCACTCGCCGTCAGCCTTCAGGTCAATTCCGTCTCTGCTCGTCCTTCGGAAGTCAAAGAGGCAGAAGGCACAGCGAGGACCTTGTCGAAACTTACCGGGATCCCGTATGGCGAACTCCTTCGGAAGCTGACGTCCCCGAGTCCTTTTGTCTGGATCAAGCGCAAGGTCAGCGCCCAGGAACGCCGGGCGATCGAGAAAGCAAACCTTGCCGGCATCAACTTCGAGAACGAATTTCGACGTTTTTATCCCAATCGGGAGTTGGCCTCACACTTGCTCGGCTATGTGGACATAGACGAGGAAGGGGGGACCGGTTTGGAACGGAGTTACAACGGTCCAGTTCGCGGGCAGCCTGGACAGCTGCTTCAACTGCTTGACGCACACGGAAAAAGTTATCAACGCAAACAGCAGGTGCCCCAGGCGGGGGCGGCGCTGACTACAACGATTGATCGTGCGACTCAGTACATCGTCGAGAAGGAACTTCGAGCGGCGTTTGAAAAAACGCAGGCAACGGCAATTTCGATCGTGGTGATGGATCCGAATTCCGGCGCGATTCTGGCGATGGCGAGCGCCCCATCCTTTAACCCGAACGAATACGCGCAATCTCCCAGTTCGTCATGGATCAATCCCTCGGTGAGCCTGATCTACGAGCCTGGTTCGACTTTCAAGATGGTCACGATTGCTGCCGCGCTCGAAGAAGGCCTCATCACGCCCGACGAACTGTTCTATTGCGAGAACGGCGCCATTGTTGTCGGTGGGCGGCGGATCAAAGATCACAAGCCGTACGGCGTGTTGAGCGTTCGCGAGATCATGCAGAACTCCTCGAATGTCGGGACCATCAAGATCGCTCTGAAGGTCGGCGAGGAGAAGTTGAAAAGTTATATCGATCGATATGGCTTCGGCCAGAAAACGTCCATTGATCTTCCCGCCGAAGTCGTCGGCCTTGTGCGAGACACATCGAATTGGTCGAAGAATTCCATTGCGTCTATCGCAATCGGGCAGGAGATCGGCGTTACGCCTTTGCAGATTGCGTCGATGGTATCGACAGTCGCCAACGGCGGGATTCGCTACAAGCCCTATGTCGTCCAGAAAATCCAGGACCCCAATGGCGCGAGCATCGAGATCAAACCCAACGGCACTCGTGTGATGTCGCAGACAACTGCCAACCAGCTCCGCGACATGCTGGAGGACGTTGTTACGGACGGTACGGCGAAAACTTCGAAGGTCGAAGGTTACCGGGCCGCCGGAAAGACCGGAACCGCACAGAAAATCGATCCGGAGACCCGGCGCTATTCAACTTCGAAACACATTGCATCGTTTGCGGGTTTTGTTCCGGTTTCCAATCCGAAGCTTGCGATGGTGGTGGTTATCGACGAACCGCGAGGTTTGTACTACGGTGGCGAAGTGGCGGCCCCGGTATTCAAGAGAATCGCCGAGCAGGTGCTTCGAATGAAATCGGTGGTGCCGGATGTGCCCCGATACGTGCCCCATTACACGGTTGCCCCGGACAAGACAAAGCAGAAGCCTGCTCCGCGCCGTGAAGGCCCGGGGTTCAAGGTGTGGGACGCGACACTGAACGCCAACAAAGACGACAATGCCGGGTTTGAACTCGGAGAAATTGCGGTTCCCGATTTCACGGGGCGCCCGATGCTCAAGGCGCTGGACGAAAGCGACAAGCTCGGACTCGATCCTTCCGCAGAAGGATCGGGTAAGGTGATCTGGCAAAATCCTCCGGCAGGCACACACGTCCGGCCGGGTACTCGAATTCAATTTCAACTTTCCACGAGATAGCCATGAGACTAAGTTCGGTGCTGGGCGGGTGCAGCGTCGTGCAAACCCGTGGCGATCTCAACACAGATGTCACCGGCATCACGCTGGATTCCCGCCAGGCCTCACGCGGATCTATATTCGCTGCAATTCAGGGCTTCAAGACAGACGGTAATCGATTTGTGGCCGACGCGATCGCGCGAGGAGCTTCGGCGATTGTCTCCGCGCTGCCCGGTGAAAACCATCCCGACGCGACATGGATCCAGGTTGAGGACGTGCGCGCAGCACTTGCCGGCCTTGCTGCAACGTTCTACGACCATCCCGCAAGAAAACTGCACGCGATCGGCGTTACGGGAACGAATGGAAAAACGACGACCACCTATCTGATCGAAAGCGTCCTTAAGGCAGCCGGCTTTCCGGCGGCCGTATTCGGGACCATTGAATACCGCGGCCCCGGATTCAAATTTCCTGCCGACCGCACCACGCCCGAGGCGCCCGAACTTCAAGGACTGTTCGCGCGTGTTGTTGACGGGGGGTGGAAGCATGCCGTCATGGAGGTTTCCTCCCACGCGATTGAATTGAAGCGAGTGCATGGGCTCCATTTTGAAATCGCGGTGTTCACGAATCTTACTCGCGACCATCTCGATCTTCATGGCGACATGCGATCGTACTTCCTTGCAAAAAAACAATTGTTCGCCGGGCTCGATGGAACTTTGCCGCGCGTCCTCGTTCTCAACGCCGACGACCCCCAGTTCGAGGAGTTGAAGGCAATCGCGCCGTCGCGCGTCATTTCCTATGCGGTGGACGGATCCGCTGACATTCGACCTTCGCGATACGACGCGATGAGCAGTGGCGCAGAAGCGGTTTTTGAATCGCCGGCGGGCAAGCTTCAGATCCAATCGGCGACGCTTCTGGGGAAACCGAATCTCTACAACATCGGCGCAACAATCGGCACTGCCATCGGGTTGAGTTTGCCGGCCTCGGCAATTATGGCGGGTATCGCGTCGATGCCCGGCGTTCCGGGGCGCTTTGAACCGGTGCTCGCCGGTCAAAGCTTTCGAGTCCTTGTGGATTTTGCGCACACCGATGACGCGCTTGTTCGCGTTCTTCAGTCCGTAAGGGAGATCACGCGCGGGCGTGTCCTCGTGGTGTTTGGCTGCGGAGGAGACCGTGACCGAACCAAGCGTCCGCTCATGGGCGAGGCTGCGATTCGAGGCAGTGACTTCGCCGTCGCGACCTCCGACAATCCTCGGAGCGAAGACCCGTTGGCGATTCTGGCAGAAGTTGAAGCGGGCCTGAAACGCGCCGGTGGTATCGAGGGCACGAATTACCGTCTGATTCCGGACCGCCGTGAAGCGATCGCGTATGCGCTGAAACTGGCGTCGGCTGGGGACACTGTATTGGTGGCAGGTAAAGGTCATGAGCCTTATCAGATTATCGGTAGCAAGACTTTTCCATTTGATGATCGCGTCGTAGCGCGGGAACTGCTCAATGAACTTACAGCTTCAACAAATCGCTGACGCTCTGAAGGGCTCGCTGACCGGTTTGGGGGACATAACCGTTCAGGGCTATTCGATCGATACCAGGACCCTGAATGCAGGTGATCTCTTCTTTGCGGTGAAAGGGCCTCGATTCGATGGTCATGAGTTTCTTCAACAGGCTATGGAGAAAAAGGCGGCCGGCGTCGTTATCGAGCGGGGCGAGATCCAGCCTGCAGCGGGCTTCGGCGTCGTTCGGGTTCCATCCACAGTCGCTGCATTGCAGGGCCTCGCGCGCGAGGTGCGTCGCCTGTGGGGCGGTCCGATCGTCGGTGTCACCGGCAGTGCCGGCAAAACCACGACGAAGGAAATGATCGCCGGCGTGCTGGCGAAAAAGTACACCGTGCTGCGTTCGATCGGAAACCTCAACAATGAATTCGGATTGCCGCTGTGTCTTCTTCGGGTAGACCGCGCACAAACCATTGCCGTGCTGGAGATGGGAATGTCGGCGAAAGGGGAAATCCTGAACCTTGCCCGGATTGCGGAACCTAATGAGGGCGTAATCACCAATGTCAACCCGGTGCACCTGGAGTTTTTTGACTCGATTGAAGGCATCGCAGCGGCCAAGGCGGAACTCCTTCAGGGCCTGGTCGAGCCCCGTGTGGCTTACCTCAACTACGACGACGCCCGGGTCCGCGCGATGGCGGGGAACTTCACCGGAAAGGTAGTGAGCTACGGCATCGAGTCCGAGGCTCTATTTAAAGGGCAGGCCGTGCGCGACCTCGGACTCGATGGCACGGCGTTCGCAGTGCATACCGCGGAGCACGATCATGATTTCGTCCTGCGGCTTCTGGGTCAGCACAACGTGACGAATGCTCTGGCCGCGATTGCGGTCGGTATCTCCCATGGGATTCCGTGGAACGACGTTCGCGATGCGATAGGCGCCATGAGACCCGAAAAGAAGCGCGGGGAAGTCGTCCGGTTCGATAAGGGATTCGCCGTGATCGACGACTCCTACAACTCGAATCCCAAGGCACTGACAGAGATGATCCGGTTCTTGGGCCGCCTGCAGGGATACACGCGAAAAATTGTTGTTGCCGGAGAGATGCTCGAGCTTGGTCCCGCTTCGGCGGAACTCCATCGTTCCTGCGGCAGAGAAGCGGCAGACGCGGGAGTGGCCTTGATCGTGGGTGTGCAGGGTGAAGCCCGCTCCGTTCTCAAAGGAGCGCGCGAAGCCGGTTTCAAAGATGACCAACTGCTGTTTGCAGAAGATTCGGTGGATGCCGGCAGGAAGGTCGCCGGATTTGTGAGGCCGGGGGACGTGGTTCTCGTTAAAGGTTCGCGTGGCGTGAAACTCGAAAATGTGCTGAGTGCCTTGCACTCCAGCTTCTCGAGTAGGGAGGCGTAGTGCTCTATCACCTGCTGTATGAGTTCTTCTATCAGCTGAGCCCGTATTGGGCACCATTGAAGGTTTTCAACGTCATCCAGTACGTGACGGCCAGGACGGCATACGCCAGTCTCACGGCGCTGCTGATCAGTCTTCTGCTCGGCCCATGGCTCATTCGGCGGCTCCAGGACTTTCAGATCGGACAGCACATTCGCGACGAAGGGCCGAAGTCCCATCAAAAGAAGGCTGGAACGCCGACGATGGGCGGCATCCTGATCGTCGTCTCGATTATCGTCCCGACATTGTTGTGGGCGAACCTGCGGAATCCCTTCGTCTGGATGCTGATCATCTCCGCACTGGCCTACGGGTTCATTGGTTTCGCCGACGATTATTTGAAGATCCGCAATAAACGAAACCTCGGATTGACGGCGCGTCAAAAGATCACACTGCAGTTTCTGGTCGCCGCAATTATCGGTATGGTCCTTCTGTACCTTGCGAACCGAGGCGTCTACTCCACAACGCTGACCGTGCCTTTCGCCAAGTTTCTGCATCCTGATCTGGTTGTGGATCGATTCCTGTCGGGCTCATGGTTACTCGCCGCGATCGGCTATTCGCCTTTCGTTATCTTCGTGATGATTCTTATTGTCGGCTCGTCAAACGCCGTCAACCTGACGGACGGACTGGACGGTCTCGCCATTGGTTGCACCCTCATTGCATCCACTGCGTTCACCGCACTGGCTTACATTTCGGGACACAAGACGCTCTCTCAATACCTGGATATTCAGAACATCGCCGGCGTTTCCGAAGTGACGGTTTTCTGCGGGTCGATGGTGGGCGCCAGCCTCGGGTTCCTCTGGTACAACGCCCATCCCGCTGAGGTTTTCATGGGCGACGTTGGTTCTCTGGCTTTAGGTGGTGCGCTCGGCACCGTCTCTGTCGTTATCAAGCAGGAACTCCTGCTGCCTCTGGTCGGAGGCGTGTTTGTTATCGAAGCGTTGTCCGTGATGATTCAGGTGGCCTCTTTCAAACTCCGGGGAAAACGGGTTTTCAAGATGTCTCCCATTCATCACCACTTTGAACTTATCGGATGGAACGAATCGAAGGTGATCATCCGGTTCTGGATTGCAGCGCTGATCTTTGCGCTGCTTAGCCTGTCGACATTGAAACTGCGATGACTCTTGTAGTGGGAATGGCGCGAAGTGGTGTGGCTGCGGCCCGGCTCTTGAAGAGCCGGGGTGAATCCGTCTTTGTGACGGATTCCGGAAAGGCGACGGCTTCCGATCAGCTGAATGCCGTCGGCATTCCCTGGGAAGCGGGGCAGCACACCCTGTCGCACTTTCTCTCGGCCGACGAGATTGTCGTCAGCCCTGGAGTCCCGTTGAATATCAAGCCGCTCGAGGCCGCTCGTGAAAAAGGCGTTCCCATTATCAGCGAGCTCGAACTTGCGTCTCGCTACCTGAAGGGCGAAATCGTCGGCATCACCGGATCGAATGGCAAGACCACAACCACCACTCTTGTAGGGGCGATCCTCAAGGCAGCCGGAAAGACAGTGCAGGTCGGCGGAAACATCGGCACCGCGATGTGCGGGCTCGTGGACACGTCGACTCCGGATACGATCAATGTCGTCGAAGTCAGCAGCTTTCAGCTGGACGGGATTGTGAAGTTTCGCCCCAGGGTTGCGGCGTTGCTCAATGTCACGCCCGATCACCTCGACCGCTATCCGGACTTCGCGGCCTATCGCCAGTCGAAGTTTCGGATCTTCATGAACCAGCGAGATGACGATATTGCCGTGCTCAATCGTGATGATGCGAACGTTTTTCCCCCGCCCTTTGGTTTCCGGCCGCATCCGCTTTTGTTCAGCAGAACGGACGGTGTGAGCCCGGGTGCATTTCGTTTCGGCGGCATGTTGTACCTGAACGGACAGGCAATCATGGCGGCGTCGGACGTACGTCTGCGGGGCGAACACAATATCGAGAATGTCCTCGCATCATTGGCGATCACGTCTCGCTACGCAGTGCCCGCAGCAACCTTGTGTCGACTTATTGGTGAATTCGACGGCGTGGAACATCGGATCGAGTATGCCGGGAAAATAAAGGGTGTCGAATTCTTCAATGATTCCAAGGCGACGAACGTGGACTCGTCAATCAAAGCGGTGAATTCCTTCGAACGAAACGTGATTCTCATCCTTGGTGGCCGGGACAAAGGCGCTTCGTACCAGCCACTCGTGAAGGCGATGGACGGCAAAGTGAAACACGTGCTCCTCATTGGGGAAGCCGCCGAAAAGATTGCTGCGGCTATCGGAACCGTGTCGCCCACCAGCCGGGCTCAAACATTAGAGGAAGCCGTACAGCAAGGTCTGGCATTGAGTTCGCCGGGCGACGTGGTTCTGTTATCACCCGCCTGCGCGAGTTACGACATGTTTGAAAACTATGAACATCGGGGGCGCGTCTTTAAGAGCGCTGTTGAGGAGCTAGCCAGGAATGCCTAAGACAGTAAAAGCGGATCACGCGCTCTTTCTCACCACACTGGCCCTGAGCGTATTGGGTGTTGCCATGGTCTTCAGTGCTTCTACGGTCTGGGCTACCGAGAGAGTTGGAGACGCAAACTATTTCTGGTTACGGCAAGTGATGTCCGGATCGCTGGGAATGGCGATCCTGTTCCTTCTCATGAAGCTGGACTACCACAACTATCAGAAGCCCGCTTTTATCTTCTCGGCGCTCTCTTTGGTTGTCGCACTGTGTGTGTTCGTTTTCTTCCTGCCGTCGACACGCAACACGCACCGGTGGATACAGTTCTCGGGAATCTCGTTCCAGCCGTCGGAGATGGCCAAGCTGGCCCTCGTTGTATTTCTGGCGTACTTCCTGGACAAGAGAAGAGGCCGAATCAACGAACCGTCCACGCTGGTGCCGATCGGCGTGATCGTTTTGACGTTGGCAGGACTGATCCTTCTACAGAGAGACCTGGGCACTGCCCTGGCTCTCCTGGTCACGACCGCGGTTCTGGTCTACATGGCCGGACTGAATATGAAGTGGATCGGCGTGGCGACGATCGCCGGTTTGCCGGTGGGAACTGCTGCGTTCTACTTCTTCGTCTACAAGGTCCAGTATCGCTGGGATCGCATCCTGGCCTACTGGAACCCCGAGGCGTACCCCAAGAGTTCCGCTTATCAGATCATTCAATCGATCCTCGCGGTGGGAACGGGCGGGTTCAACGGCCTGGGATACATGGAGAGCAAGCAGAAGCTCTTTTACCTGCCCGACCCCCATACCGATTTCATTTTTGCCGTGATCGGTGAGGAACTTGGGTTGATCGGCACCTGTCTGGTTGTGGTTCTTTTCGGACTTTTTCTCTGGCGGGGGCTGCGCGCCGCAACCCGCGCTCCCGACCTTTTCGGCTTTTACGTGGCACTCGGAATCACGATGACGATTTGTGTGCAGGCGTTTCTTAACATGAGCGTGGTGCTCGGGCTTGTACCGAACAAGGGGATTCCGCTTCCGTTCCTGAGTTACGGAGGAAGTTCGTTCGTCATGATGTTGGCGGCTGTCGGCATTCTGCTGAACGTTTCACAACAAGGAGACAGGTTGGGCAGGAATTAGGAATTCCCCTGATCTGGGAAATATGCGGGCAATCATAGCGGGCGGTGGAACAGGCGGGCATCTCTTTCCGGGAATCGCTGTAGCGCGGGAAATTCAGCGCCGTGACAAAGATGCAGAAATTCTTTTTGTAGGCTCAGACCGCGGCATTGAGTCCCGGCTGGTGCCACAGGAAGGGTTTCGGCTTCAGTGCCTGCCTGCTGGAAGCATGAAGGGCGTCGGGTGGAGCGCGCGGTTTCGAAACCTAATCGCAACGGTGAAGGGAATCTTAGGAGCAAAACGCATACTGAGTGAATTTCGTCCGGCCATCGTCATTGGCGTTGGAGGTTACGCGTCATTTCCCATGGTTGGAGCCGCGATTCTCAAGGGATATCCGCGAATCGTCATGGAGCAAAACGCGATTCCCGGGCTTGCCAACCGCATTCTCGGCCGCTGGGTTTCTTTCGCTGCGGTGACCGATCCGCGCACGTCGTCTTACTTTGGAAGCCGGGCCATCGTCACGGGCAATCCGATCCGACCTCAATTCAAAGCCATCACTCGAAAAGAGCACAAACCTCCTTATGAGGTTCTCGTCTTCGGCGGAAGCCAGGGCGCGCAGGCGATCAACAAAGCGATCCGCGAAAGTCTCCCGTTGCTTGCAGATTGGAAAAACCGCCTTCGCTTTACGCACCAGACCGGGGAGGCGCAGCTCAAGGAAACTCGAGAGGCCTACACCTCAGCGGGCTTCACGGCGGACGTCCAGCCATTCTTCAACGAGTTTCACCAAAGATATGCGGCTGCCGACCTGATCGTTTCGAGAGCGGGCGCAACGACCGTGGCCGAGATCAAGGCTGCGGGAAGAGCCGCCATCCTGGTCCCATTTCCATTCGCCGCAGATGATCACCAGACCCGGAACGCGGAGGCCATGGTCCAGGAGGGCGCCGCGATCATGATTCGAAATGCGGACCTGACCGGACAAAAGCTTGCGGGGACGATTCAGGGTCTTCTCTCGGATATTCCCCGGCTTGAAAAGATGGAAGAGAGTGCGAGACGTATCGCGGTGCTCGATGCAGAGGAGCGAATCGTGGATCTCGCCGAAAGAGCAGTGCAGCAAGGAGGCGCACAATGACGATGTTTAAGCGAATCAAGCACGTCCACTTTGTGGGCATTGGCGGTATCGGAATGAGCGGTATCGCCGAGGTTTTGTTGAACCTGGGATATCAGGTTTCCGGCTCCGACCTGCGGTCCACGCCGATAACGGAGTCCCTGGCGCATCAGGGCGCAAGTATCTTTTATGAGCATCGTGCGGAGAACATCGGCAACGCCCACGTGGTGGTGACGTCGTCCGCCGTCCGTCGTGACAATCCGGAGATACTCGCGGCCGAGCGTCGCAAGATTCCGGTGATTCCACGAGCCGAGATGCTTGCGGAACTGGCTCGCTTGAAATACAGCATCGCGATTGCGGGCACGCACGGGAAGACGACAACGACCTCGATGATCGCGACGATCCTCGATCGGGCAGGGTATGACCCCACGGTTGTCGTTGGTGGCCTGCTCAACACGATTGGAAGCAATGCACGGCTCGGCAAAGGCGACTATATCGTTTTGGAAGCGGATGAAAGCGACGGATCGTTCCTGCTGCTTTCGCCGACGATGGCGGTTGTGACGAATATCGAGGCCGATCACCTGGATCACTACAAGGATCTTTCGGAGATTCAGGAAGCCTTTCTTCTTTTCGCCAACAAGGTTCCGTTTTATGGCGCGACGGTGCTGTGCCTCGACGATCCTGCCGTGCAATCCCTTATCCCACGGCTGAAGCGCCGCTTCGTGACTTACGGCACGGCCGCGCAGGCCGACATCTCCATTCTCGAATCGATGCCAACCGGCCTCGGGTCGACGTTCAAGCTGCGCTACAACGGTGGAACGACGCAGACCTTCGAGTTGCGAGTCCCCGGAGTTCACAACGTTCTCAACGCAACGGCTGCCTTCGCGGCAACACGCGACATGGGTGTGGAACCGTCCGTGATTGCTGCCGGGCTGCGCGATTTTCAAGGTGTGGATCGTCGATTCCAGATCAAATGCAACGACGGTATAACCGTCGTCGACGACTACGCGCATCATCCAACCGAAGTCCGTGCCACGTTGAGCGCCGCCAAGTCCGGTGGATTCCGCAATATCTTCGCTATTTTCCAGCCACACCGTTACACGCGGACGATGCACCTGATGGAAGACTTTGCGCGGGCGTTCAATCTTGCCGATGTTGTGTTGTTGCTCGATATCTACCCCGCAGGCGAATCACCGATCGAAGGTGTTTCGACTCCGGCTCTTGTGGAAGAAATCAGAAGGTTCGGCCATAAAAACGCGATCTATGCGCCGGACTATGAAGCTATCGAAACCTATATCGCCGAGAACGCGAAAGACGGCGACGCGGTTGTTGTGATGGGAGCGGGCAGCGTGACGAAGCTGTCCGACAGCCTTGCCGTGAAACTATCGCGCCATGGAGCTGCATGAAATCCGTGAAAGCCAGGATCTGTAAATCTTTCTTCGCAATCGTTGCGCTCACGACGCTGACCGTCGCCGGCTACGGCTCCTACACGATTGTTCAATACCTGCGGACATCGCCGCGCTTCGAGATCAAGAAAGTCGAAGTCGTCGGCTTGAGACGAGTCGAACAAACCGAAGTGCTCGCGCAGGCGGGCTTGCCCGACGAGACAAACGTGTTCGCCGTCGACCTGGCGCAGGTTCGTGAACGTGTCGAAGAACTCAAGTGGGTGCGGTTTGCAAGCGTCAAGCGCGTCCTTCCGGACACCATCGCAATCAGCATTGTGGAACGGCAGCCTGTTGGGCTCGCTAGGATCAAGAAGCAAATCCTGCAATTTGATACAGAAGCGGAGTTGCTGGCACGCGACCAGGGCACGGGGATGAACGCGCCAATTCTCGATGGACTCAAGCCAAACGATCGAGAAGGGAACAAGAAGAAGGTCGGTATTTATCGAAAGATCATGGACGATCTGCACGGGCAGGGCGAGCTGTCGGAAATCCACATCAATGATGCCGGTGAAGTTTCCGTCATATCCCTGAACGAACCCCTGCTGGTGAGATTGGGCGCCGATGACTTTCGGGGCCGCTGGGGGATGTATCTAAGGCACAGGGCAGAGATTCAAAGAGACTACCCGGAAGCCGTTCAAGTGGATTTCCGGTTTGCGAATCAGGTCATTCTGAAGATGGGGCCGGACGCTCCTGCTGAACAAGAGAAGGTGGTATGGGACGAAGAGAAAAAATCCTTGTAGGCCTCGACGTCGGTTCCACGAAAGTCTGCACGCTCATCGCTGCAGAGCGGGAATCCCGACTTGAGCCTATAGGTTTTGGGGTGGCGGAATCGAAAGGACTCAAGCGGGGTTCCGTCGTGAATCTTGAAGCCACCGTGGAGTCCATCAAGAAGAGTGTTTCGGAAGCCGAGGCAATGGCCAAGTGCGAAGTGGAGCATGTGTATGTAGGGCTGGCTGGGCCGCACATTCGCAGTTCCAACAGCAAAGGCGTGACGCCGATCGCCACACGGTCCCGCGAAATCACCGGTGAGGACGTGAAGCGTGTCATCGAGACCGCGCGCGCCGTGGCACTTTCGCCGGAGCGCGAAATCATCCACATCATTCCGCAGGAGTTCACCGTTGACGATCAGACCGGGATCGCCGATCCCATTGGCATGACCGGAACCCGTCTTGAAGTGAATGTTCACATTGTCACGAGCTCGACAACCGCAACCCAGACGATTGTCACCGCCGTCAACCGTTGTGGGCTTCTGGCGCAGGACACGGTTTTGGACCCGATAGCCATCGCTGAAGCGGTTCTCAGCGAAGACGAGAAGGAGTTGGGCGCGATTCTGGTAGACATCGGCGGGGGCAAGACCAGCGTGGCGATCTATCACCACGGCGCGGTGCGGCACACGGTCGTGTTACCGGTCGGCGGCGAACACTTCAGCAACGATATTGCGGTCGGTCTGCGCACCACGATCCCGGATGCCGAAAGACTCAAACGGGAACAGGGGTGCGCGATCTCGTCCATGGCAGACCAGGACAATGTCTTTGAAATCGCGGGCATGGGATCGCGGCAGCCTCGTGCGATCGCCCAGCAGGTGCTCAGCGACATTCTTCAGCCGCGCGCTGAAGAGATCATTCATTTTGTTCGCAACGAGATTCGAAGTGCCGGTTATGAACGCCAGGCTGGAGCCGGGGTTGTGATGACCGGTGGCGGCGCAATGCTCAAAGGATTCGCCGAACTGGCCGAAGAAATCCTCGATTTGCCGGTTCGAATCGGAATCTCCTCTGGAATTTTTGAAGCAAAAGATGCGCATGTTTCTGCATTGCAGGGACCTGAGTTTGCCACTGTGGCTGGTTTAGTGTTGTACGGCGAGCGACGGCGGAAACGACAGGATTTTCATGAGAGCTCGGGGCCGGGATGGCGAAAGCTAGTCTCGAAGTTGAGAAGTTTCATTTAAACGTTGAGCGAGGGACCATGGCAGAAAAAAGA
>Ga0111538_10001846_pt1 | contig 29693 bp, 27 predicted proteins | sample SoiMethybrSBSTD1_FD_79669 | JGI IMG/M metagenome (GOLD analysis project Ga0111538, IMG submission 79669) | Bulk soil microbial communities from a Populus tree surrounding site in Tennessee, USA - Soil MetaG P. TD hybrid SBSTD1 (version 2)... | ecosystem: Environmental > Terrestrial > Soil >... | reverse complement strand
CCGGCCGGGTGGCCGGCCGGGCTCGTCGGAGCCGACGGGAGACCGGCGGGGCCCGCCGGCGCGGCGAGGAACGGTGCCGGGCTCGCGGGGGCCGCCGGATACGCGGGGCCGCCCGGGTACGGTGCCGGGCTCGCGGGGGCCGCCGGGTACGCGGCCGGGCTCGCCGGAGCGGCCGGATACGGTGCCGGGCTCGCCGGAGCGGCCGGATACGCGGCCGGGCTCGCCGGGTATGCGGCGGGCTCGCCGGGGCGGCGGGGAACGCGCCGCGGCTCGGCGGCGCGGGGGCGGCGGGCACGACGGGCACGGCGGCCTCGGCCGCGGCGACCACCGGTGCACCCTTCTTGGAGTGCCGGCGCTTGATCGAGCGGGTCGACTGCGAGTCTTCCGGGAGGTCGACCGGCGCCGACGGCATCGGCGCCTCGAGCTTCTCCAGGTCGCTCTCGAGGTTCCGGGTGACCTCGTGATCTTCGCCGAGCGCCGCGCACGCGGCCACGTAGGCCACGGTGAGCACCCGGCGGGCCGCGGCGCTGTCGCCGGCGTCGCGGTGCAGTTCCGCGAGCTGAGCGGCGATCTGGACGGTGTCGGGGTCTTCGGCGCCGAACGCTTCGCGGTGCTTCTGGTGCGCCTCGGCCAGTTCCTCGCGGGCGGCGTCGATGTTGCCGCGATCGCGCTGCAGCAGCGCCAACCGCACGCGGACGAGGGAGCCGGCCCGGCTCCCCTTGTCGCCGATGCGGTCGCCGACCTCGCGGTAGAGGCGCTCGGCCGCCTCGAAGTCGCCGAGTTCGTGCACGACGGCGGCCAGCACGGCCAGGGTGCGGACGCTGGCCGGGTGGCGCGGCCCGAAGGCGGCCTGGGCCTCGGCCAGGTTCTCGGTGAGCACCTCGCAGGCGCCGTCGCGCTCGCCCAACTCACACATCACCTCGGCGAGCATGCGCCGGGCGGTGCAGACCTCGACCCGGTCGGCCCCGGAAGCGGCCTGCGCGAGGTCGACGACGTGCCGGAGCAGCTGCCGCGCCTGCGGCAACGCACCGGAGCGCCGCAGGCGATCGGCCTCGGCGATGCTGCCGCCGACGTCGACCACCGGGCCCCGCTGCACCCGACCGGGGTACCGACTCCGGCCCCCGACGCGGGTGTCAATCGTGTGAGTGTTCACGATGTGGCTCGCTCCCATCCACCCCCAGCGATTGAGAGTAAAGCTCAAATAATCTCTCGCCAAGCACCGGGAGTCCGTCGCCGTGTTTCCTTACCTGACGGCTTCGTAAACGCGCAGGTAGTCGTCCACCATTCGGTCAGCGGAAAATCTGGCTCGGGCGTGCGCGCTGACCTGCCGACGGTCCAGCCGCAGCGCCGCCGGTACGGCGGCAGCGGCCGACTCTACCCCGTCGACGAGGAAGCCCGTCAAACCCGGCTCCACCGTCTCCGGAAGCGCTCCGCGCGGATACCCGATGACAGGAGTACCGCACGCCATCGCCTCCACGACGGACAAACCGAACGGCTCGTCGAAGCCGAGGGGGTGGAGAAGAGCGGACGCGCCACCGAGAACGGCGGCGCGTTCGGCCGGCCCGATATTTCCGAGATACCGGATCTGCTCGCCGTCGACGTGCGGTTCGACACATTCACGGAAGTAGCCGACGTCATGCACCGGACCGCAGATGAGCAGCGGCAACCCCGCCCGGCGGGCGATCGCGATCGCGTCCGCCGTCGCCTTGTCCGGATGGATGCGGCCGAACGCCACCAGGGTGCCCGAGGCGCCCTCGCCGAACGGGAACTGACCCAGGTCCAGGCCGTGGTGCACGGTCGCCACGTAATCGAGACCGGACGCGCGGTCGGCGTCGGAAATGGAGACGAACGCGGACCGTGACCGTCGGTACGCGGGCAGGATGCGCGGATCGCTGAACCCGTGGACGGTGGTGACCATGGGAGCCGAACACAGGTGACTCATCGCCAGCGGGAGCCAGTCCACATTGTTGTGGACCAGGTCGAACTCGCCGCTGCGGGCCAGACAATGGGCCACGTGCAGGGCCTCCCAGACCCGGCCGTCGAGATCGGGGTCCTCGTTGTACGGCTGCGGGCAGACGCCGTCGAGGGTGGCCTTGGTCTGCGAGTCGAGGGTCGCGAAGAGGGTGACGTCGACGCCGCGCTCCGCAAGGCCCTCGGCCAGCAGCGACACGACCTGTTCCCACGGCCCGTAGGCGCGCGGCGGGGTGCGCCAGGCGATCGGGCCCAGCAACGCGATCTTCATGCACCGGTTATACCGGCGCGTCGCGGGTAATCCGCCCGTTATGCGGCAGGACAACTACCCACACCCCGTTTCCGACCCCGAGGCCGAGGGGCTTCCCGACTACGCCGACGACGACTCCGACGCGTACGAGCGCGCCGACTCGCCGCGGATCTCCGACGGTCCCGACCCGGCGGCGCTGCCCGCGGATCGGCCGCTGGGCGTCGACAGGTTCGGCACGACCGCGGCGGAGCAGCGCACCGGGGAGTCCATCGAATACCGGCTCGCGCAGGAGGAGCCGGACGTCGGACCGGACGCGGCTCGCGGTTGGGCGGACGAGGGCGACGCGCTGTCCGAGGACCTGGACCGGCCGGCCGACGACGTCGAGAACATCCCGCCGATCCAGCCGAACGCCGACTCGCAGGTCTCGATGTACGACATCCCCGACGAGACGGAGCCGGTCGGCCGGATCGTCGAGCCGGACGAGGGCGTGCGCGAGGACGACGAGAAGGACGCGATCGCCTACGACGCCGGCCCGGCGGGCGGCGGCCCCACCGCCGAAGAGGCCGCCATCCACGAGGTACGCGACCGCTAGCCGGCCCGCCAGCACACCCATGATCGCGTTGATCTTGCAGTTGTGGTGGCTTACAAAACACCTCGAACACGGACGAATTCCGGCACCACAACTGCAAGATCAACGCGATCTTGGGCGCCTCAGAGAACCACGACGGACCGAAGAACCTCACCCTTGTGCATCTTCGTGAAGGAAGCCTCGACGTCGTCGATCCCGATCTCCTCGGAGACGAACTTGTCCAACGGCAGCCGTCCCTGCCGGTACAGCGCGATCAGCGTCGGGAAGTCACGCGTCGGAAGGCAGTCGCCGTACCAGGACGACTTCAGCGCCCCGCCGCGCCCGAACACCTCGAGGAACGGCAGCGTCAGCGTCATGTCCGGCCGCGGCACGCCCACCAGCACCACGGTGCCGGCGAGGTCACGAGCGTAGAAGGCCTGCTCGTACACCCCGGGCAGCCCGACCGCCTCGATCGCCACGTCGACGCCGAACCCGCCCGTCAACTCCTTGATCTTCTCGACCGGATCGCCCGACGACGCGTTGATCACGTGGGTGGCTCCGAACCCGCGAGCCCACTCCAGCTTCCGGTCGTCGAGGTCGACGCCGATGATCGTGGTCGCGCCGGCCAGGGCCGCCCCGGCGATCGCCGCGTCGCCGACGCCGCCGCAGCCGAACACGGCCACCGAGTCGCCCCTGGTCACGCCGCCGGTGTTGATCGCCGCACCGATGCCGGCCATCACCCCGCAGCCGAGCAGCCCGGCCACCGTCGCCGGGGCCTCGTTGTCGACGGGCGTGCACTGGCCGGCCGCCACCAGGGTCAGCTCGGCGAACGCCCCGATGCCAAGCGCCGGCGAGAGCACGGTGCCGTCGGCGAGCGTCATCTTCTGGGTGGCGTTGTGGGTGGCGAAGCAGTACCACGGGCGCCCCCGACGGCAGGCCCGGCACTCGCCGCAGACGGCCCGCCAGTTGAGGATCACGAAGTCACCCGGCGACACCTCGGTGACGCCCTCGCCGACGGCCGCCACGATCCCGGCTGCCTCGTGACCGAGCAGGTACGGGTAGTCGTTGCCGATGCCACCCTCGCGGTAGTGCAGATCCGTGTGGCAGACCCCGCACGCCTGCACTCGGACCAGCGCCTCGCCGGGCCCAGGATCGGGCACGACGATCTCCTCGACGGTGACGGGTGCGTCCTTCTCACGGGCGACCACTCCGCGGACCCGGTGCGGCATGCTGTCCTCCTTCATAGGCACTGCCGCCCATCCAACCGCACCGCCCGCGATCTTGGACTCCGGTCGGTGCCATGGCACCGACCGGAGTCCAAGCTCGCCCGCCTCAGGTCATGGACTCCGCGACGGTCATCGCGTCGGTGAGCGACGCCATCCCCTCCAGGCGGTACGTGACGTTCCCCGCCGTCCAGATCAGCGTGGGCCCGGCGAGCCGGCCGGTGGCCGTCTGCTCCTGGCCGGTGCGGTCGACGTAGGTGACCGAGTGCGGGCCGGGCACCCAGACACCGACGTCCCCGTTCACCGTGACGAACTCGGCCGCCTCGGCGCCCTTCTTGAAGAAGTAGGGATCGATGGAGCCGTCGAACTCGTCGAGCCGTACGGTGCCGCCGCGGTAGATCAGCGACACCACGCGGGGCGCGCCGTCCGGCGCCGGGTCGGCCAGTTCCACGGTGTCCGGGACGCCCAGCGCGAGCGGCGCCCGCACCGGGAACTTCGCGACGCGGCGCGCCTCGTCCAGGGCCGCCGAGCGCACGGACGGCAGCGGGCTCGGCGTCGCGGGCAGACTGCCGGGTTCGGCGCTGATCTCGATGCCGGCGAACCGGAACAGCCCGCTCACCGCGTCGACGACGGCGGCTCGCGCCGGCGGCACCACGGCGACCACGCAGACGACGGCTACGAGCGCCGCGACCGCCGTCCGCCACCGCCGCGAAAGCGCCGACCAGCGCAATCGGCGCGGCCAGCGCAACCAACGATCCGCGCCGGCCGCCGAGCCGGCCTCGACGCGGGCCATGACCGCGGCGGCGAGGCCGTCCGCCACGGGCGGCACCTCGACCCAACCGGCGAGGTCGCGCAGCTCGGCGATCAACGCGTCATCGCGGCGATCGGCCATCGGGCACCTCCTTCGCCGGTTGCGGTCGGTCCAGCCGCGCGCGCAGCTTGACCAGGGCCCGGGCGGTGCGCGACTTCACCGTCCCCAGCGGCCACGCGAGCGTCGCCGCGGTCTCCAGCTCGGTCAGGTCCAGCAGGTAGCGGCAGATCACGACGTCGCGGTCGCGACCGTCCAGCGACTCGATCGCCTCGACCAGCCGCCGGCGCCGCTCGGCGGCGACCGCCGCCTCGACCGGATCCGTCGGCTCGTCCGGGTCCGACACCGCCGCCGCCCGCAACGCGAGGCCGTCGCGCCGCTTGCGGCTGCGGTGCAGGTTGCGTGTCTCATTTCCGACGATCGCCAGCAGCCACGTGCGGAACCCGGAGTCCCCGCGGAAGCGCGAAAGCCGCCGGAACGCCTTCACGAACGACTCCTGCACCACGTCGTCGGCGTCGTCACCGGCCCCGAGCAGCGCCGCCGTGCGGTGAGCGGCCACGGAGTGCCGGGCGACCAGGAACTCGTACGCGTCCCGGTCGCCGCGGCGGGCTCGCTCGAGCGCCGTGGCTTCGTCCATCACTGAGCAGTAGACACCGCTGGCCGCCGCCGGGTTCCATGTGCAGCATGACTGCCGGACTGCTGCACGGGCCGACGCCGCTGGAGCCCGCCGAGCGGCTCGGCAAGGCGCTCGGCCTGGCACCCGGCCAGCTATGGATCAAGCGCGACGACCTGACCCCGCTCGCCGGCGGCGGCAACAAGGTCCGCAAGCTCGACCACCTCTGTGCGGACGCGCTGGCCGCCGGCGCCGACGTGCTGGTCACCGGCGGTGCGCCGCAGAGCAACCATGTCCGCCTCACCGCGGCCGCCGCGCGCCGGCTCGGCTTCGACGTGGTCGCCGTCATGTCCGGCGACGCGCCAGCGCACGCGTCCGGCAACCTCGTCGTCGACGCGCTGCTGGGCGTCGAACTGGTGTGGACCGGGCGAGCCAGCCTGGCCGAGGTCGAGGCGGTGCTCGACCACGTCGCCCGCCGGCTGAGCTCGGCCGGGCGGCGGCCGTACGTGGTCCCGGTGGGCGGGGCGAACGCGCTCGGCTCGCAGGGATATGTGGTCGCCGCCGACGAGCTGCTCTGGCAGCTGCCGAACCTCGACCTGGTGGTGGTGCCGTCGAGCACCGGTGGCACGCACGCGGGGCTGGTCGCCGGGCTGGGCAGCCACGAGCGGGTGCTGGGCATCAGCGCCGCCGCGTTCGTCGACATCGAGGCCCGGGTGGGCCGGCTCGCGAACGAGGCGGCCGAGTTCGCCGGACGGGAACCGCCGACCGGCCGGCCGAACGTCGACATGCGTTACGACGCGGCCGGCTACGCCGCCCCCATCGACGCGGTGGCCGAGGCGATGCGGCTCGCCGCGCGCACGGAGGCGCTCGTGCTGGATCCGGTCTACACCGGAAAGGCGCTGGCCGGGCTGGCGGAAGGGTTGGCCGAGGGGTCGGTGGCGCCGTCGGGTCCGGTGGTTTTCGTGCACTGCGGCGGCGCCTACGGCCTGCTGAGCGAGCCGTTCGGCGCCTGGGCGGCCGGCTCGCTCTGACCCTGTTCGTCGCGAATCTTGGACGTCTACCGTGCCGGGGCGATGGCAGGCGTCCAAGATCGCGGTGATTGGCGCGGTTTCGGGCGCCGGCCCGCCGGGTACCGCCACGGCCGATGACCGTCGCCGATTCCCTCCGCCGCGCCGCGCGCGGGCTCATGGCACCCCGCCAGCTCCGTACCGTGGCCCGCACCCGCTTCGGGTTCACCCACCTGCGGCCGAACCAGCTCGACGCGATGCGCGCCGCGCTCTCCGGCCGGGACGCGCTCGTGGTGCTGCCCACCGGCGCCGGCAAGTCGGCCGTCTATCAGGTGCCCGCCACGCTCCTGCCCGGTCCGACTGTCGTGATCTCCCCGCTGCTCGCCCTGCAACAGGACCAGATGGCCGCGCTGAACGAGCGTGGCGACCCGGCGCTCGCGGCCGTGCGGATCAGCTCCGCCGAGTCGGCGACCGAGCGCCGCGACGCGCTCGCGGCGCTGCGCGAGGGCACGGCGCGCTTCCTGTTCGTGACGCCGGAACAGCTCGCCGACCCGGACCGGCTCGCCGAGATCCGGGCGGTCAAGCCGTGCCTGGTCGCCGTCGACGAGGCGCACTGCATCTCGTCGTGGGGGCACGACTTCCGGCCCGACTACCTCCAGCTCGGTCGCGTCATCGCGGAGCTGAACCGGCCGCCGGTGGTGGCGCTGACGGCGACGGCGTCGCCGCCGGTCCGCGAGGACATCGTGGCCCGGCTCGGCCTCGCCGACCCGTTCGTGATCGTCGCCGGGTTGGACCGGCCGAACCTGTTCCTGGAGGCGGCCCACTGCGTCGACGAGGAGCAACGCTGGCAGCGGCTCGTGCAGCGGCTGCGGGACAGCCCGCCGCCGGGCATCGTCTACGCCGCGACCCGCCGGGCCACCGAGGAGCTCGCCGAGCGGCTCTGCGCCGCGGGCCTGCCCGCCACCGCCTACCACGGCGGGATGACCGCGAACGAGCGGGAACGGCGGCACGAGACGTTCCTCGCCGACGAGGTTTCGATCATGGTGGCGACCACCGCGTTCGGCATGGGCATCGACAAGCCGAACATCCGCTGGGTCAACCACGTGACGCTGCCCGACTCCCCCGACTCGTACCAGCAGGAGATTGGTCGCGCCGGCCGGGACGGGGCACCGGCGCAGGCCCTGCTGCTGTTCCGCACCGAGGACACCGGGCTGCGCAAGTTCTTCAGTACCAGCACCGTCGACTCCGACGAGGTCGTCCGGGTGGCGACGCTGCTCGCCGCGGCGCACCGGCCGATCACCAGGGACGACCTCCGCGAGCAGACGGGGCTCGGCCCGCGCAAGGTGAGCCAGCTGCTGTCGGTGCTGGAACAGGTCGGCGTCGCGGCGGCGGCGGCCCGCGGTGGGTTCCGGCCGGCCCGGTACGCACCCTCCCCGGAGGAGGCAGCCGAGCTGGCGGCCGCGCACGTGGAGCGGTTCCAGACGGTGCAGCGCTCACGCGTCGACATGATGCGCTACCTCGCGGAGACGACGAACTGCCGCGGCCAGGCCCTGCTCGCGTACTTCGGCGAGCACCTTTCCGAACGGTGCGGCCACTGCGACAACTGCGCCGACGGGTCGGTGGACACCGTCGCACCGACGTCGGTCGAGCCGTACCCGGTGCACAGCACCGTGCGGCACCCGGATTGGGGCGACGGGATGGTGCTGAGCTACGAGGCCGACCGGATGACGGTGCTCTTCGACGACGTCGGATACAAGACGCTCTCGGTGCCCGTCGTCGTGGAGCAACGGCTTCTGACATCCGGCCAGGTTTGAACATCCGGTTCGCCGGATACGCCGGAGGTCACCGCAGCACGCGAGGGAGGCACCGTGGCTGATTTCGGGTACACCCTGCTCTGCGAGCAGGCGGGGCCACGGCAGCTGATAGCCGACGCTGTTCAGGCCGAACACGCGGGTTTCGACTTCGCGGTGATCTCCGACCACTACAGCCCCTGGTTGGAGTCGCAGGGCCACGCGCCGTTCGCCTGGTCGGTGCTCGGCGCCGTCGCGCACGCCACCGAGCGGATCAACCTGATGTCGTTCGTGACCTGCCCGTTGGGGCGTTACCACCCGGCCGTCGTCGCCCAGATGGCGGCGACGATCGGGGTGATCTCGCAGGGCCGGTTCACCCTCGGGATCGGCGCCGGGGAAAGCCTGAACGAGCACGTGGTGGGCTCCTGGCCGCACGTCAGCGTCCGGCACGACATGCTCTGCGAGGCGCTGGAGATCATCCGGCCGCTGCTGGCGGGCGCGACGGTCCACTTCAACGGGTCCTACTTCGACGTGCCGGAGGCGCGCCTGTTCGACCGCCCGGAGCGCGGAGTGCCGATCGCGGTGGCGGCGTCCGGGCCGGCGTCGGCGGAACTCGCTGTCGACTACGGCGACGCCATCGTCGCTGTCGAGCCGGACGCGGAACTTATCGAGCGGTTCGGCGGCGGCACGTCCGGCACCAAGCCGCGGTACGGGCAGGTGGCGATCTGCTACGGGCCGGACGAGCAGCAGTGCCGCAAGACGGCGCTGGACCAGTGGCGGTGGAGCGCACTCGGGTGGCCGGTGATGGCCGAGTTGCCCGGGCCGTCGTCGTTCGAGGCGGCAAGCCAGTACGTGCGCGAGGAGGACGTCGCCGAGAAGGTGCCCTGCGGCCCGGACCTGGACCGGCACGTCGCCGCCGTGCGGGAGTTCCTGGAGGCCGGATTCACCCACGTCGCGGTGGTGCAGGTGGGCGCCGAGCGCCAGACCGACTTCCTCAGATGGTCCGAGTCGGATCTCCTACCCGCGTTGCGCGCCCTCTAGGCGGGGGCGCTCCCGTTGCCGCGATCTTGGACGTTGGCTCCCGCGGGAGCGACAGCAAACGTCCAAGATCCGCTGAAAGGGGTCAGGTGCGGCGTTCCTCGTTGTGGTGGCCCAACGCGGCCCAGATCTCGTTGACCGTCTGGAACGTCTCGTCTGCCGGAAGCTTGGCCAACTGCGCCACGACATCGTCGGGCGCGTTCAACTGGTTCGCTCCGACGATCAGTCCCTCCCGGTCGCCGGGCAGGCTGCTGCGCGGGATGAACCGGCCGAGCCGGCTGCGCTGCTCGACCTCCTCGTAGGTCATGCCGGGCGGGGCGCCACCCTCGTAGTTGCCACCACCGGGCTCCGGCTGGTCCTCACCGGCCGGCTCCGGATCGTGAAACTCCTCCACCCGTCCATTCGTCCGGCCGCTCTGGACGAGACCGCGCACCTCCTGCGCCATCTCCTCGTCGAGGCGGGGTCCGTGTTTCGTGCTTCCGCGATCCATGAGGCAGCGCGTACCCAGGCCATCCCCGGACAAACGGGCCACCCGCTCGGTGTGACGTTCGCCGATGGTGGGTAACACCCGGAATGACACAGGAGGTGAACATCCGTGGCAAGAATCGGAGTGTTCGGTCGCCGTACGGAGGAGCAGGAACCGCCGACGGCGGTCGGCAGCACCTCGACGGACCGGACCGAGATCATCGATCGGGACCATGACGGCGTCGACGACCGCGAGGAGCGGCTCGTCAAGTCGACCGAGATGAAGGACGCGGACACCAACAAGGACGGCGTCGTCGACGACGCCGAGGCGCGGGCCGCGCACGAGCGCACCCAGGCCCGGCTCGCCAACCGGGAACGGCTCGCCGCACAGGAGCGGGCCGACGAGCGCACCGACGCGCGCACCACCGTCGTCGAGCGGCCGGTGGTCGCCGAGCGGCCGGTCGCCGAGCGGCCGGTCGTCGACAGGGACCGGGACGGCGTGGACGACAGGGTGCAGAAGGCACCGAAGGTCCGCGCCCGGGCAAGTCTCGCGGCGACCCTCGCGCTGATCGTCGGCCTCACGTCCGTCTACTGCGCCCTGACCGGACGGTTGGCCCCCATCGCCGTCGTGCTGGGTGTCGTCGGTCTGTTGCTGTCGTTCGCCGGGCTGTCGGCGAGCGGTCGCCCGCGCGTGACCGGCAGCGGCCTGGCGGTGTTCGCGCTGCTGCTGAGCGTCGGCGGGGCCGTGCTCGGCGTGCTCGCGATGACCCACAGCGTGTCGTGGCTGGACAGCGATGTCGACCAGGTCTCGCGCCTGCGTGACTGGTTCGACGCCCAGTTCCCGTTCATGCAGGACTGGTAGGCACTTTCGGCCGGAAACGGGCGGTCCCCTGGCGGGGCCGCCCGTTCGCCTTGCCGCGTACGCTGCTGGCTCATGACGGACACGCGGCGGCCGGGCGGCCCGCGGGGAGTGCTGGACCGGGTCGGGCGCCTGCTCGGCGGCGGCCCGCGGCGCGCCCCGGCGCCCAAGGTCGCGCCGCCGCACCCGTTGCTGAACAACTCGGTCGTCGACTGCGCGCTCTACGTCGACGGCGTCCGCGAGCCGGGCGTGCTGCCGTTCACCGACGCGGTGGCGAAGGCCGAGCGCAACTCCCGGGCCTTCGTCTGGCTGGGCCTGCACGAGCCGGGCGCCGACGAGTTCAGCTGGGTCGCCGACGTGTTCGGCCTGCACGAAACAGCCGTCGAGGAGGCGACCGCGAAGTCGGCCCGGCCGAGGATCGAACGGTTCGGCGACCACACCAAGATCGTGCTGCGCACCGCCCGCTACGTGGAGCACGCCGAGCTGAACGAATGGTCGGAGGTCGTCGAGACCGGGCACATCCTCCTGTTCATCGGCGAGCGGTTCGTCATCACCGTCCGGCACGGCGCGCCGGGCGCCCTCAGCCAGGTGCGGGCCGACCTGGAGAAGCGCCGGGCGTTCCTGGCGCTCGGCCCGTGGTCGGTGGCGCACGCGGTCTGCGACCGGCTCGTGAACACCTACGTGGAGGTCGCCGACGCGGTCGAGGACGACGTCGACGACCTCGAGGAGGCGGTGTTCGCCCGCAAGCGCTCCGAGCACATCGCGCACATCTACCAGCTCAAGCGGGAGCTCGTGGAGTTCCGGCGGGCCGTGGTGCCGCTGCAGCGGCCGTTGCAGGCGCTGCTCGAGGACAAGGGCGAGCTGCCGGCCGGGCTGCGCCGCTACTTCAAGGCGGTGGAGGGCCACCTGGGCCGCGCCGTCGACCAGATCAACACCCAGGACGAACTGCTCAACACCGTCCTGCAGGCCCGGCTCGCCCAGCTCACCGTCGACCAGAACAACGACATGCGCAAGATCGCCGCATGGGCGGCGATCGCGGCTGTCGAGACGGTGATCGTCGGCATCTACGGGATGAACTTCGAGCACATGCCGGAGCTCGGCTGGCGTTACGGGTACTACGGGGTGCTCGTCGTGATGGCCCTCGCGGGCTTCGGCACATACCGCATCCTGCGCCGATCCGGCTGGCTCTGAGACGCACAGGGGGTGCCATCGGGGGGTGCCGGACGCCTTGTAGCCTTGCGAACCATCCGCCACATCCATGACAGTCACCGGGCGCCGGCCGCGGACCCCTTCCCTCCGCGCAGGTCCCGGCGCGCCCTGTCGGCGGTGCACCGTCGGGGAGGGGTCCGTTGACCGGCATTCGCGTCGCGGCCGTCCAGTTCGCGGTCGGATCCGACGTCGACGCGAACCTCGCGACCTGCGTGCGTATGGTCAACGCGGCCGCGGCCCGGGGCGCTCACCTGATCGTGCTGCCCGCGTACTGCAACCACCCGGTCGAGTATGACGACCGCGCGCACGCCGAGCGGGTCGCCTGCCGGCTCGGCGACGCATTCCTCGAGACGCTGTCCGCCCTCGCCGCGGAGCACGAGGCGTACCTCAAAGTGCACGTGACGCTCGCCGTCGAGGAGCGGCTCACGGCGGCGAACCTGCTCTACGGTCCCGACGGCACGCTGCTGGCCCGCGCCGACGCCCACGCCCTCTCCGAGTCGGAGCGGGAGTGGCTCGACCCGGTGCCCGGGCCCGGCCCGGTCGTGGACACCCCGATCGGCCGGTTCGGCCTGGTGGCCGGCGCCGACGCCGCGCGGGCCGGCGTCCCGCGGGCGCTCGCGGTCGCCGGTGCCGAGGTTCTCCTCGTGTCGATGGACTCCGTCACCACCGACGACACCCGCCTGCACGTGCCGGTCCGGGCGGCCGAGAACAAGGTGTGGATCGTGGCCGCGAACGTGATCGGCTCGCGGCCCGGGGCGTCGGCTCTGGGCGTCCCCGAGGACTGGCTCGCGGGCGTCGGGGAAAGCGCGGCGTTCGGGGCCGACGGCGCGCCCGTGGCGCGGGCGCCGCGGCGGGCCGAAACCGTGGTGATCGCGGACATCGAGCCCGGCTGGGCCGCCGACAAGACCCGGCCCGACGGCGGCGACATCTTCCTCGCGCGGCGGCCGCGGCTGTATGCGGCAAGGCGCCCGCCGGGGCCGAGGCCGCCGGCCGCCGCCAGCACCCGGGTGGCGGTGATGCGCCCCGACGGGCACGGGATGAGCGCGATCGAGGACGCGGGACGCCGGGTACGGGCCGCCGCGGCGGACGGCGTCGAGCTGATCGTGCTGCCGGAACTGTTCCACTACGCCGACGGGCGGGCCGACGGATCGTTCCTGGACGGGATCGCCGTCGACGTGATCGCGCAGTCGCTGGACGGGACGGCGTGCCACGCGGTGACCACGCTGCCCGACGACGCGGCGCACGTCGGGGTGCTGATCTCCGCGCGGGGGGTGTCCGGGCGGCAGGTGCAGATGCATCCGTGCGCGCGGCACGTCGGCTGGCAGGCGGCGCTCGGCGACCGCCTGGTGCCGATGGACCTGTCCTGGGGCCGGCTGGTGATCATGGTCGGCGACGACGCGCTGTACCCCGAGATGTTCGACCTGGCGGCCCGGCTCGGCGCGGACGCCGTCGCGGTGCCGTGCGCACCGGCCGAGCGGTGGGAACTGACCCTCGGGCTGCCCGCCCGCACGGCCGAGTGCGGGCTGAACATCGTCGCGTCGGCGCATCCCGGGCCGGGCGGCGGCGGGTTGATCCTGACGCCGGTCGCCGACCCGGTGCTGCACGCCGGCCGCTCCGGCGGGTTCGACGGGACGCTGGCGGAGCCGGCGGTCGCCCGGGTGCCGGCCGGTGTCCCGGTGGTGACCGGGGTGATCCACCCCGAGCGGGCCCGGCGGCAGGTGCCGGAATCGGCGGTCGCGGCGAGGTCGCACCTTCCACTTTGATGCCGATCCCAGCGCTGGGTGGCGGCGGCGGGGCGGGGCGGGCAGCATATCGAGGTGCCCGTTGCCGACCACCTCGCCTCGGTCGTCGCCCACGCCGCCGGGCCGGCCGGCCGCGACGACCCGCGGGCGGCCGTCGCGAGCCTCTCCGAGGCACTCGTCCTCACCGGTGAGCGCATCGGCACCGACCACCCCGAGGTGCTGGCCGCCACCCGGGTGCTGGCCGCGCTGCACAAGCAGCTGGGCGAACTGCCGGAGGCCAGGTCGCTGCTGGAGAACGCGATCGCCGCCGGCCAGTTCACGCGCGGCGAGCGCGACCCGGTGATGCTCGGGCTGGCCTTCGACCTGGCGCACGTGGCACACGAGTTGGAGAACCGGCACGAGGCGCGGCGCAACTTCGAACGGGTGCGCCGGCACGGGCCCGCGGTGCTCGGCCCGGAGCACGAGTACGTCCGGGTGGCGCAGCGGTATCTCGGTGGCCCGCCGGCCGGCGGGACGTCCGCGCCGGTCGCGGCGCCGCAGGTCGCGGCTCCTGGTGCGGCGGTTCCTGTCGCCGCGCCGCCGGTCGCGGCGGCTCCTGTCGTCGCGGCTCCTGTTGCCGCGCCGCCGGTTGCGGCGCCTCATCCCGCGACGGTTGCGCCGCCGCCTCCTGGCGCGACGCGACCGATCGGGCGGGTTCCGATCCAGCAGATCCCGATGCCGCCGCCGGTGCCCGTTGCGCCGGCGCCCGCGCCCACGGAGGTGCCGGCGCAGCGCGCGACTGATGGCGCGGCGACCGCTCCGCCGTCGGTCGAAGGGACCGGCCGGGTGACCGCGGGGGCGAGGGTGCCGGCACAGCCGACCGCTCCCACCCCACCGGAGGCAGGCACCGAAAACCCAGCGACGACCGCAGCCGCGCAGACCGCGCCGGCCGGACCGACGACAACCGCCGCACCGCCGCGCGAGGCCACCCGGCCGACGACACCGTCGGTCGAACCCGCACCGGCGACGCAGCCGACAGCGCCTCCGGCACCCGAGCCGTCCGCAGCCGCGCCGACGACCTCGGGTCCGGAACAGGAACCTGAGCCGCCAACCACCCCTGAACCCGCACCGGCGACCCGCCCGGCTGGCTCTACGGCACCAACCGAGCAGCCGCCGCGAACCACGGCCGCCGACCCACCGCCACCGGCTCAGGAATCCGAGCCGACACCATCGGCGCCTGGACCCGGCAGCGAACCGCCACCGGCCGCTGCACCCGAGCCGACCGGCGCCGCCCAGCCCGCATCCGCTCCGGACGCAGCCGGACCAACGCGGGCACCGGCCGAAGCCGCCCAGCAGACTCCGCCGACCGTGGCGCCGCCCGGCGCCGCGCCGCCGGCAGCCGAGCCAGCGCCAACGCGCCATCCGGCGCCCGCCGAGGCAGCACCAACGGACCCGCCGGCGTACGTCGCCCCGCCCACGCCGCCGGCAGCCGAGCCAGCGCCGACCGCACCTCCTGCATCGGCCCGGTCGCCGGAGCCAACGGCAGCCGCCGAGCCACCTCGTGCTCGCACACCGGAGCCGTCGCGGGACCTCGTCACGTGGGCGACCGCCCGCCTGGAGCCGGACTCCGACGAGACGCAGCGGGTGACCCCGGCGGAGCGGGAGCCGGAAGCCGCGCCCCAGCCCATGCTCATCGCCCCGCTGCGGCCGGTGCCGGCGCACCGCCACGCAACGGCACCCGCCCAGCCACCCCGGCCGAAGAGCCAGCCGAAGCACCAGCCGAGCGACCAGCCGAAGAAGAGGTCGCGCGCGCCGCTCATCGTGCTCGCCGCGGTTCTCTCGCTGGCTGTGCTGGGCGGCTCGGCCGCGCTCGTGGTCGCGTTCCTGTCCAGCGATCGGCGCCCCGATCGGCGCGCGGATCCGTCGGCGTCGGCGTCGGTGCCGTCGGCGATCCGGCTCAGCCTCGACGATCGCGGCGCCACGGTGAACCTCTCGTGGACGGATCCGAGCCGCGGGACGGTGCCCTTCGTCGTCAGCTTCGGGCGGGCCGACGGTCCGGCGGACCGCACCGAGCAGGTCGCGGCCGGGACCACGACGCTCGCCGTCAACCAACTGACCCCGACGCAGGACTACTGCTTCACCGTCGAGGTGGGCGACCCCGCGGCCGGCGTGGCGCCGTCGCCGACGGTGTGCACGAACCGCCCGCGGCCGTCCGCAAGCCCCGGCCGTTAGCTACGTGCGAGCGAGGATCCGGTCGGCCCGGTCCCGCGTCGACTCGATCAGCCGCGCGTTCGCCGCGTCGCTGCCGCCGGCCCACGCCTGCGCGTCGCTGCGCGACAGCCCGCGTGCCAGTTGGCGGCGCACCAGCGCCGAATGCCGCGTCGTGTGCGGCGCGTCGAGGTAGAGGGCCAGATCGAGCAGCGGCCGCACGCCGTCCCAGGGCGGGGTGTCCAGCAGAAGGTAGTTGCCCTCGGTCACGACGACCCGCACGTGCGGCGCCACCGGGATCGCGCTGCCGATCGACTCGTTGACGGCCCGGTTGAACGTCGGGGCGTACACAGTGGACGGTTCGCCGGCCCGCAAGCGGCGCAGCAGGTTGACGTACCCGCTCGCGTCGAACGTCTCCGGTGCGCCCTTGCGGCCCTCGAAGCCGAGCCGGGCCAGCTCGGCGTTGGCCAGGTGGAAGCCGTCCATCGGCACGGCGACGGCCAGCGCGCCGGCCTCGTTGGTCAGCGCGGCGGCGAGCGCGGTGGCGAGCGTCGACTTGCCGGCGGCCGGCGGCCCGGTCAACCCGACGATGAGCCGGCCGGGCCGTTCCTCGAGCAGCGGGCGGACGGCGTCCAGCGCCGCCGGAAGCGCCTGTGGGCGCATCAACGCTGCTCGGCGGCGGCGCTGGCGCCGGCCTCCCCCGAAGCCGTCGCGCCGGCCTCCCCCGGTGCGGTCGACCGCAGGTGGCGCATGGCGGCCAGCCAGCGCCCCCGGTCCTGGACCCGGAACTGCTCGTACTTCGCGACCTCGGGATGCGGCAGGATCAGGAACTCCTCGGCCGCCAGGCCGGCCACGACGACCTCGGCCACCTCCGCCGGCGACACGATGCGCCCCGACGCGACGGTGACCTGCGCGCCGCGGTGCCCGACCTCGAGGCCGCCGCGGAGCATGTCGGTGTCGACACCCTGCGGGCACAGCGCGCTCACCCGGATTCCCCGGTCGCCGTAGGTCATCGAGAGCCATTCGGCGAACGCGACAGCCGCGTGCTTGGTGACGGCGTACGGCGCGTCGTCGACGGAGGTGAGCAGCCCGGCGGCGGAGCAGGTGTTGAGCAGGTACCCGGAGCCGCGCGAAAGCATCGCCGGCACCACCGCCCGCGCCGCGTAGATGTGCGACAGCACGTTGACCGCGATCGTGCGCTCCCACACCGACGCGGGAGCGTCCAGGCCGTGGCCGGTGGTGACCCCGGCGTTGGAACAGAACAGGTCGATGTGACCGTGGCGGGCCAGCACGTCGGCGACGAACGCGGAGATCTCCGCCTCGTCGGAGACATCGAGCCGCGCCGGAAAGGCGACCGGCCCGATCGCCGCGGCGACGGCGCTCACCCCGTCGGAATCAAGGTCCGCGACCACGACGGCGGCCGCGCCCTCGGCGGCAAAGCGCTCGGCGAGCGCCCGGCCGATGCCGCGGGCCGCGCCGGTGACGACGGCGACCCTACCGGTCAGCTCCACGACCCCTCCTCGGTTCCGCCGACGGCCGCCGGCCCGAGCGCGCGGACGGCGGTCAGCAGGTCGGTGCCGGGCGCCGGGACCAGCGAGAGCACCGGCGTGCGGACGCCGCCGGCGACGTAGTCCTCGACCTGCTTGCGCACCTGGGCCGGCGTGCCGTGCAGCACCAGGGCGTCGACGAGATCGTCCGGGACGGCGGCCAGCGCACCCTTGCGGTCGCCGCCGGCCCAGGCGTCCCAGACCGGGCCCAGCACCGGTTCCCGGCCGAGCCAGCGATGGAACTCCGCGTAGGCGCCGACGGTCAGGTAGGCGGTGATCATCCGCTTGCCGACGGTGCGGGCGTAGGCGGCGTCGGTGGTGGGGCACACGAAGATGCGCGCGGCGACGTCGAAGCCGGCGGGCGCACCGGTCAACTCGGCCGTCACCCGCGGGACGTCGGACGCCGCGAGCCAGTTGAGGATCGCCCCGTCGGCCTCGGCGGCGGCGAGCCGCAGCATGCCCGGGCGCAGCGCCGCCAGGTACAGCTTGGGCGGCTGGGCGGGCGGCCGGTCGAGCCGGAAGCGCCGCACCCGGAACGTGGGGTACTGCTCGTCGACTGTCTCGCCGGCCAGTGCCTTGCGCAGGAAGCGCAGCATGTCGCGGGTGCGGGCGAACGGCTCGGCGAAGTCCAGCCCGTTCCACTGCGCCACGATCGCCGGCGACGACGCCCCGATGCCGACGATGGCCCGGCCGGGCGCCACCTCGGCCAGCGTGGCCGCGCTCATTGCCAGCAGCGCCGGGCCGCGCGTGAACACCGGGACGATCGCGGTGCCCAGCCGGACGTCGGGGTCCCAACCGGCGGCGAGCGTCAGTGGCGTGAACGCGTCGCTGCCGTTCACCTCGGCCGACCACAGGTCGGTGTAACCGGCCGCGATCGCCTCGGACACCACACGGGAGTGGTCGGGAAGGGAGATGTCGGGCAGCGGGATCGTAAGTCCCCATCGGCGCATCCGCCGATCATCGCGGCCGGCGGCCCGGGAAGGCAACCCGGTCCGACCGGACGACCGACCCTCGCTTCGGTAACCCATTTGTTACCGTAACTCATACGTTACCGAAGGGAGCGACGTTGAAGTCGTACGAAGCCAGCGCCGACATCAAGGCCAGCCCGGAACGGGTCTGGGCCGTGCTCACCGACGCGGCGGGCTACTCCCGCTGGGACTCCGGCGTCGTGCGGGTCGAGGGCACCATCGCGCCCGGCAACACCATCAAGGTGTTCTCGTCGGTGAGCCCGAACCGGGCGTTCCCCGTCAAGGTCAGCGAGTTCCGGCCGGCCCAGGTGATGCAGTGGTCGGGCGGGATGCCGCTCGGCCTGTTCAAGGGCGTGCGCACGTTCCGGCTCACCCCGGACGGGGGCGCCACGCGGTTCGAGATGCGCGAGGAGTTCACCGGTCCGATGCTTCCGCTGATCTGGCGCTCGATGCCCGACCTCGGCCCGTCCTTCGCGCAGTTCGCAACCGGACTCAAAGCGCAGGCCGAGACGAGCGGCTAGTACGGTGCCGTGGTGGCATCGATCGATCCCGCTGCCGACCCTTTCGAGGCGCTGGGCGACCCGCAACGCCGGGCGATCGTCGAACTGCTCAGCGGGGGCCAGCGGTCCGTGCGGGAGATCGCCGACGAACTGCCGATCAGCCGGCCGGCGGTCTCCCGGCACCTCAGGCTGTTGAAGAACGCCGGCCTGGTGGTCGAGGACCCGGTGGGCACCCGGCGCATCTACCGCCTGCACGACGAGGGCATCGCCGCCGTCCAGGAGTACCTGAACCGGGTCTGGCGCGACGCCGCCGCCCGCTTTCGCCTCTTCGCCGAGAACATTTCGGAGAACACGGATGATTGAACCGCTGCGCGTGTCGGTCGAGATCGACTGTCCGCCGGAGCACGCATTCCGGGTGTGGACCGCGCGGTTCGGCACGTGGTGGCCGGTGAGCCACAGCGTCAGCACCGCGCCCGGGCTCACCGTCGTGCTGGAGGGGCGGCCCGGCGGTCGCATCTTCGAGCGGACGCCGGAGGGCGTCGAGCACGACTGGGGCGAGGTCACCGTCTGGGAACCGCCGACGCGGCTGGCCTACGTGTGGCACCTGCGCCGCGACCGGGCCGACGCGACGGACGTCGAGCTGACGTTCGTCGACGTCGACGGGCGCACGCGGCTCGACATCGTCCACACGGGTTGGGAACGGCTCGGCGCCCTCGGCCCGGACTGGCGCGACGCCAACCGCAACGGCTGGGCCGGATTGCTGCCGCACTTCGTGGGGGCGTGCTGAACCAGCTTGTCAGCCGAGCCAGCCGGGCCGGACCAGGCCGGCCTCGTACGCGTAGACGACCAGCTGGGCCCGGTCGCGGGCGCCGAGCTTGGTCATCGAGCGGCTGACGTGCGTCTTGGCCGTCGCCGGACTGACCACCAACTTTGCGGCGATCTCGTCGTTGGACAGCCCCGCGCCCACCAGCGCCACCACCTCGCGCTCCCGCTCGGTCAGCCCGTCCAGCGCCTCCGGCGGGCGCGGGGTGCGGCTGCGCATGGCGAACTCCTCGATGAGGCGCCGGGTCACGCTCGGCGAGAGCAGCCCCTCCCCGGACGCGACGGCCCGCATCCCGCGCAGCAGGTCGACCGGCTCGGTGTCCTTGACGAGGAAGCCGCTGGCCCCGGCGCGCAGCGCCTCGAACAGGTACTCGTCGAGTTCGAACGTCGTCAGGATGATGATGCGCACGTCGGCGCAGTCCGGGTCGGCGACGATGCGCCGGGTCGCCTCCAGGCCGTCCATGCCCGGCATGCGGATGTCCATGAGGACGAGGTCCGGCCGGTCGCGCACGGCCAGCCGCACCGCGTGCGCGCCGTCGGAGGCCTCGCCGATCACCGTCAGGTCGGACTGCGCGTCGATCAGCGCCCGGAACCCGGCGCGCACCAGCGCCTGGTCGTCGGCCAGCAAGACCCTGATCATGTCGTTCTCACCGGCAGGTCTGCCACCACCTCGAAACCACCTTCCGCCCTGGGCCCGGCGCGCAACGTCCCGCCGAGCGCCGTCGCCCGCTCCCGCATGCCCGCGATTCCGTTTCCCTGCTGCGGCTCGTCGACCTCCGCGCCGAAGTTGGCGATCCTGACTCCGAGCCGGTCCGGACCGTAGGCGATCGTGAGCTTCGCCGCCGCCTCGGGCCCGCCGTGCCGGCGGACGTTCGTCAGCGCCTCCTGCACGATCCGGTACGCGGCGCGGTCGAGGTCCGGGGGCAGCGCGGCGGGCGTGCCCTCGACCGTGTACTCCACCGGCAGGCCCGCCGCCGCCACCAGGTCCGCCACGTCGGCGAGCCCCGGCGCCGGCGTCTTCGGCGCCGCCTCGCCCTGCGGGCGCAGCGCCGCGAGCACCCCGCGCACCTCCCCCAGCGCCTCGGAGCTGGCCTGCTTGATCGCCTTGAGGGCGGCCTTGGCCTGGTCGGGGTGCTCGTCGAGCAGGTGCAGCCCGACACCCGCCTGCACGTTGATCAGCGACAGGTGGTGGCCGAGCACGTCGTGCAGTTCGCGCGCGATGCGCAGCCGCTCCTCGATCGCCTGGCGGCGCTGCTGCTCCTCGGCCGCGCGCTCCTGCTCGGCCCGGGCCCGCTCCTCCTCCGCGTGCGCGCGGGCGATCGCGACCGCCTGCGCGGCCCGCACCCGGATCGCCTCGGCAAAGCCGAACCCGACGGCCGTCCACGCCCCGACGGCGAGGGCCTCCCCCCAGCCGAGCGTGCCGTAAGCGCGGCCCGCGACCACGTATGCGATGTAGGCCACCGCGAGGATCGCCGCGGCCGACCAGCGCTTGCCGGCCCGGACCGCGCCGATCAGGGCGACGAGCGGGGCGACGAAGGTCGGGCCGCCCGGGTAGGCGAGGGTCTCGTAGGCGACCATCGCGGCGGCGGCGACCGCGAGCGCGAACAGCGGGAACCGGCGCCGCACCAGCAGGGCCGCCGGGCCGGCGAGCAGCAGCGCGTAGCCCTGGGGCGGCACGTCCGCCGCGGCGAGCGCGCCGCCGACGACCTGGATGACGCCGACGAACACCGCGCCGCCCGGTGAGCCGCGACCCTTCGGATCCCATTCGCGGTTGTCCATCCACGGCGGCCGGCGGTCCCCCCAAGGCGGGCGGCGGTCGACCCACGGCGGGCGACGGTCGACCCGCGCCGCGCGGCGGTCGGCCCAGGGTGGGCGGCCGCGCGTCCGGTCGGGGCGTCGCCTGCTCATGGATGAAGACGGTAGGCCAGGTCGGCGCGGTCTGCGTCGGCCCGGCGCGGCCTGTCGCGTACGACGTGGGTTGTACGCGACGCCGCCGAGGTCGCCGCCGGGTGTACCCGAGATGCCGGCTCACGACTGACGTCAGCGGCGCCCGCGCGCTCCAGTCTTGAGTCATCGGAGCGAGCGGGAGGTAACGGAGATGACGAAGCCAACGGAACCCACCCAGTACGGACGCGTCCGCGCCTCGGACGCCGAGCGCGAGGAGTACGCACAGATCCTGCGGGCAGCGATGTCCGAGGGTCGGCTCAGTATGGAGGTCGGCGAGGAGCGGCTCGGCCACGCGTACGCGGCGACCTACCGCGACGAGTTGGACCCGCTGATCGCCGACCTGCCACGCAGCGCCGCGTTCCGGACTCCGGAGTTCCTCGAGGAGGCGCAGCGGCGGCTGCGGCGGCACCGCAGCATCGTGGTCTCGGTCGCGGCGCTGCTGACCGGGATCTGGCTGCTGTTCGCGATCCTGGCCCACCCGGTGTTCTTCTGGCCCATCATCCCGATCGCGATCATGGCGCTCGGGCTGAGGCGGCACCGACGGGTGCTCCGCTGGTACGCCAGGGGCGGCGGCTGGGGTCCGTGGGCCCGCGGCTGGGGCGGTCCTGGCTGGGGTGGACCCGCCGCCGGCCCCGGTGCCGGTGGCCCCGCTTGGGGCGGGCCCGGCTGGGGAGGCCCGGGGCGCGGTTGGGAGCACCGCGGCTGGGGCGCCCCGGGCCACGGTCACGGTCACGGGCCTGGACGCGGCTGGGGTCAGGGCCCGGGTCAGGCCGCCTGACCCGGACCGGGGGTCCCTGACCCGGACCGGGGGTCCCTGCGCACCACGGGGGCGCAGGGACCCCGCGGCGCGCGGACCCGCTTTCCGCGATCTTGGACGTTGCTCGCGCCCCCGGCGGTAGCCAACGTCCAAGATCGCGGGAAAATGATGCTCGTGCCCACGCCTCCCGCCGCCGACCAACGGGTGCCCGCGTTCTGGCGGGCGCTCGGCCTTTCCGGCCTCATCGACGTGCACGTCCACTTCCTGCCGCCGCGGATGCTGCGCCGGGTCTGGGCGTACTTCGACCGCGTCGGCCCGCTGACCGGCGTCGAATGGCCGATCGCCTACCGCTGGCCGGACGCGGACCGGGTCGCCCACCTCGACGCGATGGGCGTGCGGTCGTTCCCGGCACTCGCCTACGCGCACAAGCCCGACATGGCCAGCGACCTCAACGACTGGACGCTCGACTTCGCCGCGGCCAACCCGGCGTGCGTGCCCAGCGCCACCTTCTACCCCGAGCCGACCGCACCGTCCTATGTGGACAAGGCGCTGGCCCGTGGTGCCCGCATCTTCAAGCTGCACGTGCAGGTCGGCGACTTCGATCCCAGGCACCCGCTGCTGGACCCGGTCTGGGGCCGGCTCGCCGACGAGCGGGTGCCCGTCGTCGTGCACGCCGGCAGCGGCCCGGCGCCCGGAACCTACACCGGACCGGACCGCTTCGGCGCGGTGCTCAAGGCACATCCGACGCTGCGCGCGGTGATCGCGCATCTCGGCGCGCCCGAGTACCGGGAGTTTCTCGAGTTCGCCGAGCGGTACGAGAACGTCGTGCTGGACACCACGATGGCGTTCACCCGGTTCTTCGGCTCCCCGGCGCGCTATCCGGACGACCTGCTGCCCCGCCTGCGCGATCTCGGTTTCGCCGGCAAGGTCGCGCTCGGCAGCGACTTCCCGAACATCCCCTATCCGTACGTGGAGCAGCTCGAGGCGCTCGCTGAGCTGGACTTCGGCGACGACTGGCTGCGGGCCGTCTGCTGGGACAACGGCGCTGCGCTCACCGGCGAGCCGAATCACCCGCGTTAGAGGCGACGGCACCCACCGCTGCCGGCACTGGCAGCCCGAGCGACACCGTCGTCCCCACTCCCGGCGTCGACGACAGCCCGATCCAGCCGCCGTGCGCCTCGACGATCGACTTGCTGATCGCGAGCCCCAGCCCGCTGCCGTTGATCGCCCGCCGCTGCGCCTCGGCCGACCGGAAGAACCGGGTGAACAGGCGCACCTGCTCCGCCTCGGCGATGCCCATGCCCGTGTCGGCCACCGACACGACGACCTCCGTGGGCTCGGCCCGCGCCGTCACCGTGACGGTGCCGCCGTCGGGCGAGAACTTGACCGAGTTCGACAGCAGGTTCAGCATCACGCGCTCGATCTGCGCGCCGTCGGCCTCGACCACCGGCAGCTGATCGGCCGTGTCCAGCCGGATCGTGAGCCCCGGCTGCGCCGTCGAGCGCACCGCCTCGACGGCGCTGTCCAGCACGTCGGCCATCTGCACCGGCCCGTAGGTGAGCACCAGCGTGCCGGCTTCGATGTGCGAGAACGTCAGCAGGTCGTCGATCAGGTTGAGCAGCCGCCGGCCGTTGCGGTCGATGATCGAGATGATCCGCTTGTCCTCCTCGCCGAAGACCCCGTCGACGTCCTCGGCCAGGATCTCGGTGTACCCGCGGATGCTGGTCAGCGGCGTGCGCAGCTCGTGCGAGACGGTCGCGATGAACTCGCTCTTGAGCCTGTCGAGTTCCTGGAGTTCGGCGTTCGAGCGGGCCAGCTGCTCGGCCTGGCGCTGCAGCGCCTGTTCCGCGCGCCGGCGCGCGGTGATGTCGGCGATCTGGTGCACGACGTTGTCGCTGCGGCACTCCCCGATCAGCGACGCCGAGTACTGCGTCCAGGTGACCTTGCCGGTGCGGCTGACCAGCCGCAGCTCGCGGGCCGGCCGGCCGCGCAAGGCGCCGGCCTCGGCCTCGGGCTCGCCCCGCGGCGTGCGCCGCCGGTCGCCGTCGCCGCCGGCGTACAGCAGGTCGATGTACTCGGTGATCAGCGGACGGTCCTCGGCCAGCACCACGTCGGTCAGCGGATGGCCGCGCAGGTCGTCCAGGCCCTGCCCGGTCATCTCCAGCAGGGCCGCGTTGGCCTCGATCACCGCTCCGTCCCCCGACGTCACCGCCATCCCGACGGGCGCGTGGTCGAACGCGGCCCGGAACCGCCGCTCGTGCTCGTGCGATTGGGCCTCCGCCCGGCGCCGGGCGTGGTCGAGCCGGCGCTGGGCCAGCGCGTGCTCCACCGCCGGGCCGAGCCGGGCCAGCCGGTCCTTGAGCAGGTAGTCGACGGCGCCGCGGCGCACGGCCTCGACGCACGAATCCTCGGACAGCGCGCCGCTGACGACGATCACCGGCGGCGGGTCGGGCAGCGTGTTGATCACCCGCAGCGCGTGGATCGCGCCGAAGCCGGGCAGGTTGTAGTCGGCGAGCACGACGTCGGTGCCCTCGGCGAGGCCGGTCCGCAGCCCGGCCTCGTCGTCCACGAGCGTCCACTCGGGTTCGAAGCCGGCCCGGGTCAGCTCGAACACCAGCAGCTCGGCGTCGTCGGGGTTGTCCTCGAGCAGCAGCACTCTCATGACGCCGCCCCGGTCATCAGGTCGGGCTGGTTGAGCTCCAGCCAGTAGGTGCCGATGTCCTGCATCGCGCGGAAGAAGTGCTCCAGGTCCACCGGCTTGACGATGTAGCTGTTGACCCCGTACGAGTAGCAGCGGCGCAGGTCGCGGTCCTCGGCCGAGGTCGTCAGCATCACCACCGGCAGGTGCCGGGTTCGTGGATCCGCCTTGATCTGACGCAGCACCTCCGGCCCGTCGACCAGCGGGAGCTTGACGTCGAGGAGCACCACGCGTGGATCGTCGAGCGGGCTGCGTCCGGCGTAGCGGCCGCGGCAGAACAGGTACTCCAGCGCCTCGGCGCCGTCGCGCACGACATCGACCGGGTTGCCGAAGCCGCCCCGGTCAAACGCGAGCAGCGCCAGCTCCAGATCGCTCGGGTTGTCCTCCACGAGCAGGACCCGCTTGGGTGTGAACTGCATCGACCGCCTCCTCAAGGGGAGTTCCCGGCAGCGTGAAGAAGAAGGTGGCGCCGCGGTCCGGCGCCGCCTCGGCCCAGATCCGGCCGCCGTGGCGCTGGATGATCCGCGACGAGAGCGCCAGGCCGATCCCGGTGCCCTCGTACTCTTCGGCCCGGTGCAGGCGCTGGAAGACCTGGAACAGCCGGTCCGCGTAGCTCGGGTCGAAGCCGGCACCGTTGTCCTTGACGAAGTAGGCGTCGCCGGTGGCGCCGACCTCGATCCGGGCCGGGTCGCGGCCGCGGGTGTACTTGAGCGCGTTGCCGAGCAGGTTGGCCATCACCTGCCGGAGCAGCCGCGGGTCGCCGACCGCCGGCGGCAGGTCGCCGACGGTCAGCTCCACGGTTCGGCCGACGCGGTCCGGGGCCAGCTCCTGCCAGACGTCGTCGACGAGTGCCGCGATCCGGACCGGACAGGTGGTCATCGCCTGGCGCTGCAGCCGGGAGAACGCCAGCAGCCCGTCGATCAGCTCGCCCATCGTCTGCGCGCCGGCCCGCACCCGCGCGATGTAGCGGCGGCCGGCGTCGTCCAGGTGCGACGCGTAGTCGAGTTCGAGCATGCGGGCGAACCCGTCGACGGCGCGCAGCGGCGCCCGCAGGTCGTGCGAGACGCTGTACGAGAACGCCTCCAGCTCGGCGTTCGCCGCCTGCAGCAGCTCGGCCTGGATGGCCTGCTGCGCGCTGCGCCGGGCCAGCTCGTTGGCCTTGCCGGCGAGCTCGCGGGTGCGCTCGGCGACCCGTTGCTCCAGTTCGGCGTTGAGCCGCCGGATCGCCTGCTCGGCCGTGCGCCGCTCGGTGATGTCGTGGTACACCGCGACCGCGCCGGACTGGCCGTCGCGCGAGTCCAGCGGCCGGGCGGACACGTTGAGGTGGATGCCGTCCGGGTACGCGGGATTGCGGACCACCATCTCGACGTTGGTCTTCTCCTCGCCGCGCAGCGCCGCCATGATGGGCAGCTCGTCGTGCGGAAGCGGCGTCTCGCCGTCGGCCCGGAACATGCCGTAGAAGCTCGGGAAGTCGGACGCGTTGCGCGGCCCGGCCGGCCGGCCCAGGAGCTTGACGGCGGCCGGGTTGCGGATGAGCAGCTCGCCGCGCTCGTCGACCACGCCGACCCCGTCGCTGATGCTGTTCATCACGGCCGCGAGCAGGCCGGCCTGGCGGCGGGCCTCGACCTCGGCGGTGCGCACGTCGGCGGTCGCCCTGCGCACCTGCCACTCCAGCCGGCGCCGCCCCGTGGCCATCAGGTAGGCGAGCACCGCCGCCAGCGCGCTCAGCACGGTCCCGGCGCCGGCGATGCCGACGTCGAGCTGGCTGTTGGCGCCCGGTAGGGCGTCCCGGTCGGCGCTGACCCGCAGGATCCACTGCTGGTCGGCGACGTCGATGGCGACCTCGCGGTGCAGGTCGCGGCGCGACGACCCGGCGGCGGCGCCGGCGAGGCGGACCAACGGAACCGGATCGCCGGCGGCGTGCACGGTGATGTCCAACCGGTCCGAGGACTGCCGCAGCACGCCCGCCATCAGGTCCGCGGCCCGCACCCCGATCAGCAGCCAGCCCAGGAACTGCCGGGCCGGATCGACCACGGGCGCGGCAAGCACGAACGCCCGCTGCTGATCCTCGACGGGGCGGCTGCGGTCCATGAGCAGCACGTACGGCCGCGAGACGGTGGTGCGGCCGATCGCCCTGGCCTGGACCAGGGCCGCGGTCGGCTCCGGGACGCCGCTGACGTCGGTGCCGGGCGAGACCGTGGTTCCGTCGAGGCTCAGCTGCAGCACCGGGAACAGGTGCTCGGCCCGCCAGCCGGCCCCCGGTCCGATCGCCCGCAGAGCCAGCCCGGTGACCCCCCGCTCGCGCCACAACGCCTCGGCCGCGGGCACCCCGTCGGCCGTCACCGGCACCACGAACGCGGCCGCGGAGGTCCCGCGCAGGTGCAGCTCGGACAGCCGGTGGACCACCGACCGGAAGCTGTCGTAGGTGATCGTGGGCTGGGCGGCCAGCCCGCCGGCGACGAGGCCGGCCGCGTCGACGTAGCGCTGCGTCTCGGACTGGACGGCGACCTGTACCGACCGGGTCTGCCGGGCGATGACGCTGTCGGCCGCCGTCAGCTCGGACCCATGGACGAGCACCGCGGCCGTGCCGGACGCGCCGAGGCCGACCAGCGCCACGAGGACGGCAGCGGCAAGACCCGACCGCCGGACCCGCCCGAGCCCGGCCCGCTCAGCACCGCCCACAAAGCTCCTATCGGCAGCGGGCCACCGGCCATGACCCGTTTGCCGTGCGATCTTGGGCGGCGGCCGTAGTAGCGTGCGCCTCATGCGTCACTCGCACTGCGGCTACTGCGGCACCGCGTTCCCCGCCGACGCCGGCTGGCCCCGCACCTGCCCCGGCTGCGGCGAGATGATGTGGCACAACCCGCTGCCGGTAGCGGTCGCGCTGCAGCCGGTGCGCACCGGCGACGGGACCGGCCTCGTCGTGGTCAGGCGCGGCATCGAACCCGGCTACGGCAAGCTGGGCATGCCCGGCGGCTTCATGGAGGTCGGCGAGTCCTGGCAGGAGGCCATGGTGCGGGAGCTGCGCGAGGAGACGACGATCGTGGCCGACCCGGCGTCGGTGCGGCTGTTCGACGTGCACAGCACCCCCACCGGCCACACGCTGCAGGTGTTCGGGCTGCTGCCGGTGCTGGAGCCCGCCGACCTGCCGCCGATGATTCCCAACGACGAGACGCTGGAGTGGCTCGTGGTCACCGAGCCGCAGGACCTGGTGTTTTCCACGCATACCCAGGCGATGGCCGACTACTTCGCGCCAGCAAGACACCGCCCGTTCGCGCCATAGTTCGCGTCACGCCGACCTGGCGCCGGGTCGAGTTGCCTGGAGCCGCGCAGCCTGGAGTTGCTTGTCAGCGGCCATATGCCGACCTTGCACAGCATGGGACCGCGCATCCCCACGCGGAGCCTGCGCTCGTCAACCTTCATGCCGAGCTACTTCGCGTCGGCGTAACACTCCACTGTGGACACGCCGAGCGGGAACCGTACCGGCGTGTCGCCGAACAGCAGGGTGCGCGCGTCGTCGCCGGCCCGGTGCACGGCGGCGGCGACCTCGGGCGCGGCCGCCTGCGGGCAGTGCACCACCACCTCGTCGTGTACGAAGAACACCAGCTCGGCCGGCGTGCCGGCCAGCGCCGCCCGCAGCCGGGCCAGCAGCGCCAGCGCCCACTCGGCCGCCGTCGCCTGGATGACGAAGTTGCGGGTGAACCGCCCGCGCGCCCGGCCGTACGCGTCGGCCCGGGCCACCAGTTCGCCCTCGAACGTCTCGAACTCCACCGACGACGCCGGACAGGTGCGGCCCAGCCACGAGCGCACCAGGCCGCCCTGCTCGCCGATGCGGGCCGCCCGCTCGACGTACTCCCACGCGGCCGGGTAGCTGCGCCGCAGCACCGCGAGCGCGGGCACGGCCTGCCCGCCGGTCTGCCCGTACATCGCCCCGAGCAGGGCGACCTTCGCCTTCGCCCGGTCGCCCCCGAACGAGTCGGCGGCCAGCGCCGCGTACACGTCGCCGCCGCGCGCGGCGTTCGCCAGGCCCTCGTCGCCGGACATCGCCGCCAGCACGCGCGGCTCCAACTGGCCGGCGTCGGCCACCACGAACGTCCAGCCCGGGTCGGCCAGCACCGCCTTGCGCACCACCTTGGGGATCTGCAGCGCTCCCCCGCCGCGGGAGGCCCACCGCCCGGACACCACGCCGGCCGGCACGTACTCGGGCTTGAACCGGCCGTGGTGCACCCACTGCTCGCGCCAGGCCCAGCCGTGCGCCGTCCAGACGCGGTACAGCTCCTTGTACTCGAGCAGCAGCGGCACGGCCGGATGCTCGACCTGCCGCAGCACCCACGCCCTCGTGTTCGGGATCGACACGCCCTCCCGGGCGAACGCCCGGATCACCTCGGCCGCCGACGTCGGGTTGATCCGCTGCCCGCCGAGCGCCGCCGCGATCGCGCCGGTGAGCTCGGCCAGCCGGCGCGGCGGCCCGCCCATCGGCGACGGCTCGCCGAGCAGCTCGACGAGCAGCGCTTCGTGCACGTCGGCCCGCCACGGCAGCCCGACCCGGCCCATCTCGACGGCCAGCAGCGCGCCGGCCGACTCGGCCGCCACCAGCAGGCGGAAGCGGCGCGGATCTTCCGTCAGCGCGATCCGGTCGCGCTGCGCCTGGTACACCTCGACCACGTCGGCGAGCGTGCCGACGGGGCCGGCCGGCGCCGGATCGAACAGGGCGGCCTGCGCCT